>Ga0208082_1000642_pt1 | contig 10401 bp, 6 predicted proteins | sample LakMenE09Jun09ns_FD_150683 | JGI IMG/M metagenome (GOLD analysis project Ga0208082, IMG submission 150683) | Freshwater microbial communities from Lake Mendota, WI - 09JUN2009 deep hole epilimnion ns (SPAdes) | ecosystem: Environmental > Aquatic > Freshwater > Lake > Epilimnion/Euphotic zone ... | reverse complement strand
GCAAAGCAGGGACGCGATCGACGATTCCAGGCGATCTTCCCACTGCGCGGCAAGCTGCTCAACGTTGAGAAGGCGCGCATCGACAAGATTCTCGGCAGCGACAACATTCGCACGTTGATCATGGCGCTCGGTGCCGGCATTCAAGATTCCAGCATGGAAGATTCGAATAGCCGTTTCGACATTACGAAGTTGCGCTATCACCGCGTCATCATCATGACCGACGCCGACGTCGACGGCGCGCACATTCGAACGCTGCTGCTCACCTTCTTCTACCGCTACATGCCGGCCATCATTGAGGCGGGCTATCTCTATATCGCCCAGCCACCGCTCTATCGCGTGAGCACCGGCAAGGAGACGAAATACGCGTCGACCGAGAAGGAGCGCGACGAGGCGATCGCCTCATTCAAGACGAAGAATGTGAGCGTGCAGCGCTTCAAGGGTCTCGGCGAAATGAATGCTGAGCAGCTCTGGGAGACGGCGATGAATCCCGAGAATCGCGTCTTCCTGCAGGCACGCATTGAAGATGCCGCCGTCGCCAATGAGATCTTCGAGATGCTGATGGGCGAACGCGTTGAGCCGCGCCGCGACTTCATTAAGGCTGAGGCCCACAAGGTCCAGAACCTGGACGTATAGGAGGCGATGGCAGCATGAGCGACGAGGCACGAGTGAGCGTCCGTTCGATTCGCATCGAAGACGAGATGCGCACGAGCTATCTCGATTACGCGATGAGCGTGATCGTGGCGCGCGCACTCCCCGATGTTCGTGATGGCCTCAAGCCGGTACACCGCCGCATCTTGTACACGATGGGCGAGATGGGCCTCTCTGGCGGCTCCGCCTATCGCAAGTGCGCCGCGATCGTCGGCGAGGTGATGGGTAAGTACCACCCACACGGCGACGGCGCCCTCTACGACGCGCTGGTGCGACTCGCACAAGACTTCTCCATGCGTCATCCACTCGTTGATGGCCAAGGAAACTTCGGATCGGTTGACGGCGACTCTGCCGCTGCGATGCGCTACACCGAGGCACGCCTCACCGCAATCGCCGGCGAGATGCTTGCCGACATCGATCACGAGACGGTTGACTTCACACCGAACTACGACGGCACGCAGAAGGAGCCGAGCGTTCTCCCTTCGCGCCTACCGAACCTACTCGTCAACGGCTCCTCTGGAATCGCCGTCGGCATGGCAACAAACATTCCGCCGCACAACCTTGGCGAGATTGCCGATGCCGCCATTGCCTTGATCGCTGACCCAGAGCTTTCTGTTGACGATCTCTGCAAGTACGTCAACGCTCCAGACTTCCCAACGGGCGGCATTCTGTACCGCTACGACACCATCAAGAATCCACTCACCGGCGCAACGGAGCGCATTGACGCCGTGCGCCAGATGTACGCACACGGACGCGGCCGCGTCGTTGTGGATGGCGCAACGCACTTTGAAGAGGCCTCACGCGGTGATCGCACCGCGATCATCATCACCGAGCTTCCGTACCAGGTAAACAAGGCGTCGCTCGTTGAGAAGATCGCCGACCTTGTTAAGGAAGAGCGCCTCGACGGCATCGCCGACCTGCGCGACGAGTCCGACCGCGACGGCATGCGCATCTACGTCGAAGTAAAGAAGGATGCAAACCCACACAAGGTACTCAACAAGCTGTTGAAGCTCACCCCGCTGCGTTCGGCATTCAGCATGAACATGCTCGCCCTGGTTGATGGGCAGCCGCAGACCCTCTCGCTGAAGTCGGTACTGCAGCATCACATCGATCACCGACGCATCATCGTGCGCCGTCGCACCGAATACGAACTCAAGAAGGCCCGTGAGCGCGCCCACATCCTCGAAGGGCTCAAGATCGCGCTCGACAATCTTGATGCGGTCATCAAGACAATCCGCGCTGCAGCCGACGTCGATGTTGCTCGCACACAGCTCATGGAGCGCTTCAAGCTCAGTGAACTGCAGGCGCAGGCGATTCTTGACATGCGCCTTGCGCGCCTCGCCGCCCTCGAGCGCAAGAAGATCGAAGACGAGTACCTCGAAGTCATCAAGTTCATCGCTGAGCTCGAAGACATCTTGGCGCGCCCGGCACGCATTTCGAAGATCATCTCGGACGAGTTCGCCAAGCTCAAGGAGAAGTTTGCCGACCGACGCCGCACCAAGATCGCCCAAGATGCAACGCGCGAAATGTCGGATGAGGACCTGATCGCCGACGAAGATGTTGTGATCACTATCTCTGGCCGCGGCTACATCAAGCGTCAGCCGCTCACCACCTACCGTCAGCAGCATCGCGGCGGCAAGGGCGTGATCGGTATGACCACGCGCGAAGAGGATGCGGTCGCAACGCTGCAGGTCGCTAACACCCACGACTACGCGCTCTTCTTCACCAACAAGGGGCGTGGCTTTAGCGCCAAGGTGCACGAGATCCCTGACGCCTCACGGCAGAACAAGGGGATTCCGATCGTCAATCTTCCTGGCGTACAGGTGGAGTCGGGCGAGACTCCGGTCGCCACGATCATCCTCAACGGCTTCACGCCGGGCAGTTACCTCGCCTTCTCCACGAAGAAGGGCATCATCAAGAAGACGGCGATCGAGCAGTTCGAGAAGGTCCGCTCCACCGGCATCATCGCCATCACCCTTGATAAGGGTGATGAGCTTGCCCAGGTGATTCAGACCTCAGGCGAAGATGACCTCGTTATGGCCACCCGCCAGGGGCGCATCTGCCGCTTCCACGAGCGAGAGGCGCGCGCCATGGGCCGCACCGCAGGTGGCGTCATCGGCATTCGCCTCGCCCGCCAGGGTGACCTTGTGGTCGCCATGGCCGTGGCGGAGCCGGGCGCCGACCTCCTTGTCCTTACGGAGACCGGTCATGGCAAGCGCGTCCCTGTGGGCGCCTTCACCCGCAAGCACCGCGGAACCCAGGGCGTCCGCCTGATCCCACTCGAAGGGCGCAAGACAGGCCCGGTTGTCGCTGTGCGCCAGGTGAGCGAGGCCGACGAAGAGGTGATCTTGATCAGCTCCGAGGGACAGGTCGTGCGCACCAAGCTCGAGAGCATCGCCACCCGCAAGGACGGCAGTGCCCAAGGCGTGCGCGTGATGACGCTGCGCGAGGGCGACAAGGTCGCCGGGATCGCCGCCTTCCGTACGGGTCTGGCAAAGCGCAACGGCACAGGCGACAATGACGACGAAGCCGAAGAGGCCCCAGAGGTTCCCAAGGTTGTGAAGGCACCTCGCCCGACCGCCAAGGGTGGCACCCCGTCAAAGGGGAAGCCAGCGGCGAAGGCGAAACCAGCAGCGAAGTCAAAGCCGGTCGCAAAGGGGAAGCCAGCCCCGAAGAAGCGTTCGGGTCGCTAAGAGTGACCCGTCCAGAGAGCGGAGGACGGCGATGAGGGCAGATTCGATCGACGTCTACACGGGGAACGCCAACCCCGAGCTTGCGGCAAAGATCGCACGCTACCTCGGGCGCGATCTTGGCAAGGCTGAAGTCTTCGCCTTCGCCAACGAGAACATCTTCGTCAAGATTCTCGACAACGCGCGCGAGAAGGATGTCTTCATCGTGCAGCCAACCTCACGCCCAGTGAGCACCTCCATCATGGAGCTCCTGATCATGATCGACGCGTTCAAGCGCGCATCTGCCGGTCGCATCACCGCTGTCATTCCGTACTACGGCTACGGCCGCTCCGACAAGAAGGATCAGCCGCGCGTGCCGATCACCGCGCGCCTTGTCGCCGACATGCTGCAGGTTGCTGGTGCAAATCGCATCCTCACCCTCGACCTCCATCAGGGTCAGCTGCAGGGCTTCTTCAATGTTCCGGTCGATGAGCTCACGGCCGTGCACCTGCTCTCTAACTACATGCGCCAGCGCGGCACCGAGAATCTTGTCGTCGTAACCGACCTCGGATTCGCCAAGCGCGCACGCACCTTTGCCGAACTCCTGAATGCACCGCTCGCGATCGTTGAGAAGCGACGCGAAGGGAACAACGACCAGGCCGAGGTGTTGAACGTCATCGGTGACGTCAAGGGGAAACGCGTCGTTATCGTCGATGACGAGATTGACACCGCCGGAACGTTGACTGAAATTGTCCGTGCGATTGAGAAGGCGGGAGCCATTGAAGTAACCGCGTGTGCAACACACGGCGTCTTCTCTGGCCCAGCAATTGAGCGCATCGAAAACTGCAACGTGCGCGAAGTGGTGGTGACCGACTCCATTCCGCTGCCAGTCGGTGCAAAGAGCACGAAGATCAAGCGCCTCTCCTCTGCCCCGCTCTTCGGTGAGGCGATCCGACGCATCCACCTCGGTGAATCAGTTGGTGCGCTATTCGGCAAGGAGTCGGCAACCGCGGAAGAGATGCTCTTCTGGGATGAGCACCAAACCGGACCAGTCTCTACCGCTCCATCAAGCGAGAAGCGAACACGACGATGACCCTCAAGCTGCATGGCCCAGACGAGCGTGGCGCAATTGTCGCGCGCGTTCCCGAAAAAGGCGCTGACTGGCGCGCGTCACTGCGCAGCCCGCGGTGGAACGTTGCGCCGATGAAGAATCCCGAAATGAATCCGACCAGCAGGCCGGTAAGTGCCCTCTTCTGGGTTGTGCTCGCCGCGCTTACCTTCGGCATCCTGGTGATCGGATACTCCGCCGGATTCTGGCGCTAGGCCTCCGCCAGCGATGGTCTTCGGCTTTCTCTCCCGACTTGTAGATTCAAACGACCGCGAGCTCGGTCGACTCAAGCCGATTCTCGACGCCGTCAACGCGCGCGCCAGCGAGATGGAGGCGGCGAGTGACAGCGAGATTCGTGCACGCGTTGATGCGATCTCAGCGGTGCTGCGCACCCTAGAGGGCGACGCACTCAAGGCGGCGCTCGACAAGGAGCTGCCAGAGATTCTCGCGGCTGCGCGTGAAGCATCGCGCCGCACCACTGGTATGCGCCCGTACGACGAGCAGATCCTTGGCGCCATCGTGCTGCATCAAGGAAAGATCGCGGAGATGCGCACCGGCGAAGGGAAGACGCTCGTTGGTCCGCTCGGTGCCACCGTTAATGCTGTGGGTGGCCGCGGCGTACACGTGGTGACCGTCAACGACTACCTCGCCCGTCGCGACGCGCGCTGGATGGGTCCGATCTTCGCCTTCATGGGGCTCTCCATTGGCGTGATCGCGCATGATAGTTCGTACCTGTTTGATCCCGAATATCACAGCAGCGACGAGCAGACCGCCAAGCTTCGCCCCGTCACCCGACGTGAGGCGTACGCGGCAGATGTGACCTACGGTACGAATAATGAGTTCGGATTCGACTACCTCCGCGACAACATGGTCACCGAGCTTGAGCAGCGCGTGCAGCGTGGCCACGCCTTCGCCATCGTCGACGAGGTCGACAACATCCTGATCGACGAGGCTCGAACGCCGCTCATCATTAGCGGCCAGGCGGCAGAGTCACAGAATCTCTATGCCACCTTCTCCAAGCTCGTGCCGCGCCTGCGCGCGCGTGAGGCTGGCGCAGAGGGTGGCGGCGACTACTTCCTCGACGAGAAGGAGAAGGCGGTCTCACCAACCGAAGAGGGTGTCGCTCGCGTTGAGCAGATGCTCGGCATTGAGAACCTCTACAGCGGCGATCCGCTTATGGCTCGACACTTTGAATCGGCGCTCCGTGCACATGCGCTCTTCAAGCGCGATCGCGACTACATCATTGAGGGCGGCGAGATTGTCATCGTTGACGAATTCACCGGCCGCAAGATGCCAGGGCGACGCTGGTCTGAGGGCCTTCATCAGGCCATCGAGGCGAAAGAGGGGCTCCACGTTCAGCGCGAATCCGTAACCCTCGCCACGATCACCTTCCAGAACTACTTCCGTCTCTACGGCAAGCTCGCCGGCATGACTGGTACCGCCATGACCGAGGCAGAAGAGTTCAGCAAGATCTACAACCTTGAAGTCACGGCGATCCCAACGCACCGACCAATGGTGCGCAACGACGAACCCGATCTTGTCTATCGCACGGAGCGCGCCAAGGATGGTGCCATCGTGGAGCACATCAAAGAGCGACGTGCCGCAGGCCAGCCAGTGCTGGTCGGCACCACATCGGTGGAACGATCGGAACATCTCGCGACGCTTCTGAAGCGTGAAGGGATCCCCCACAACGTCTTGAATGCCAAGCAGCACGAGCGCGAAGCGCCCGTTGTTGCACAGGCGGGTCGCAGTGGTGCAGTAACGATCGCCACCAACATGGCTGGTCGCGGTACCGACATCGTGCTCGGCGGTAATCCTGCCGGGCTTGCCTCAGAGGCACTCCGCGTGCGCGGACTCAATCCTGCCGAGGTTGATGCGGCAACGTACGCAGAGGCGCTCGCTGAGGCGGAGCGCTCCTGTGCAACCGATCGCGAAATTGTCCTCGCCGCGGGTGGTCTCCGCATTCTTGGCACCGAGCGACACGATTCACGCCGCATCGATAACCAGCTCCGTGGTCGTGCCGGTCGCCAGGGCGACCCTGGATCGTCGCGCTTCTACCTCTCACTTGAAGACGACCTGATGAAGCGCTTCGCTGGTGAGCGCGTGATCGGCCTGATGGATCGCCTCGGCTTTGATGAGTCACAGGCGCTGGAGTCGTCCATGGTCAGTCGCACCATTGAGGGTGCGCAGACGCGCGTTGAGGGCTACAACTTTGACATTCGTAAGCGCGTCGTTGAGTTTGACGACGTCATCAACAAGCAGCGCGCCACCGTCTACGGCGAACGTAATCGCGTGTTGCATGGTGACGATCTCAACCTGACCGTTGAGGATTCACTCCGCGCGGAGGCGCGCTCGATCGTGATGACACACTGCCCTCCTGGCCTTCCTGGTGATTGGAGCCTTGAAGCGCTGCGGGGTGATCTGCGACGCGCAGGCATTGAGCCACCTGAGGGTCTCGACAACATTGTTGAAGATGCAATCCTGATTGATGCGATTGAGGTTGCTGCGCTCGAGGCGCTCAACAAGAAGGCGGCGGAGTTCGGCCCAGAGATCTGGCCGCGCGTCTTGCGCGCCGTGATCTTGCGCAGCATTGATCAGCTCTGGGTGGAGCACCTCACTGAGGTTGATGATCTGCGTCGCGGCATCGGGCTGCGCGGCTATGCCCAAGAGGATCCACTGAACGCCTTTAAGAAGGAAGCCTTCAAGCTCTACGACGAATTCCAGGGGCTCATCCGCGTCAGCATCGGTCGCTCCATCTTGCGTGTCAGTGTGGTGCAGCAAGAGGCGCCGCGCCCCAAGATCGTCGCCACCAGTTCAGCGAGCACCACGTCAGCCCCAGCGCCAAAGGCGCCTGTTGTGGCGGCTGCTGGCGTTGGCCGGAATGACCCGTGCCCCTGCGGCTCTGGGAAGAAATACAAGAAGTGCCATGGCGCATAGCGCGAGCAGCGAGTCCCCCGTGGGTGCCGCGGTTCGGCTGGGTAAGGGTGCAGGGTGAGCGTCGACGCCACCTCCCTGCGAGACCTGCTCGGCCGCATCGAGGCGACCTCGGGGCGTCTTTGACCCTGTAACAAAGGCTGCTCGCCTGGCTGAAATCGAGGCGGCAATGCTCGCCCCCGGCTTCTGGGATGACCAGCGCGTCGCTCGGCGGCTCGCCCGCGAGGCAGAAGGGCTCCGCGAAGAGCTCGCCCTCTGGAAGGAGCTCACCACCGCCGCCCGCGACCTCGGTGAGCTCTTCGAGCTGGCCGAGTCGGAGGGCGACCAAGGGCTGCAAGACGAAGTGTCAGCAAAAGCGGCACTCCTTGAGAGCGACTTCGAGAAGGCGCGCACCTCGCTCCTCTTTAGTGGTGAGTACGCCGATGCCGACGCCATCGTGACCATTCAAGCAGGCGCTGGTGGAACCGAAGCGTGTGACTGGACCGCCATTCTGCTGCGCGCCTACATGCGGTGGGCCGAACGACATAGCTTCGCAACGGAGATCGTGGACTCAACTGAGGGTGAGGGCGCCGGTTATCGCAGCGTTGTACTAGAGATTCGTGGTCGCAATGCATTCGGATGGCTGCGCGCAGAGCGCGGTGTTCATCGCCTGGTGCGCATCTCGCCATTTGACGGACAGAAGCGCCGACAGACAACATTTGCGATGTTTGAAGTCATTCCAGAGGTAGAGGACGATGCCGAGGTAACGCTCAACTGGGATGAGATTCGCGTCGATACGTATCGCTCCAGCGGCGCAGGTGGCCAGCACGTGAACAAGACTGAGTCTGCGGTACGCCTCACGCACCTTCCAACGAACTCCGTCGTCTCCAGCCAGAACCAGCGTTCGCAGATGCAAAACCGTGAAACAGCGGAGCGGATGTTGCGGGGCAAACTGATTGAACTCAAGATCCGCGCGCGCGAAGATGAGCTTGCGCGTGTGCGCGGTGAAACGATCTCCGCCGGCTGGGGGAATCAGATCCGCAGCTATGTGCTGCACCCGTACCAGATGGTGAAAGACCACCGCACCGGCCACCAGACCTCAGACACCGTTGGCGTGCTTGATGGTGACTTCGATGCATTCATTCTTGCTGAACTGGAGCGCGTCTCTACTGGAGCACCGCTTGCGGGCGGCAGCGTGGATGAGGAGTAGGATCGACAAGTGAGCGATGTAGTAGAACTTGGCGCAACGGAGGCCGCTGTGGTTGAGCTGCAGGGAGTCTCTGTGACCTATCCAAGTGGCCACATCGCCCTCGGCGAGGTGAGCCTCACCATTCAGCGCGGAGAGTTCGCCTTCCTCGTTGGACCATCGGGGGCGGGTAAGTCAACGCTGATCGGGCTCTTGGTCCGCGACGTGCTTCCAACCGCAGGCGAGGTGCATGTCGCTGGCTTCCCAGTGCATCGTCTCTCCGGGGGTGAGGTGCCAAAGCTTCGTCGACGGGTTGGTGTCATCTTTCAAGACTTCCGCCTCTTGCCGCGACGAACCGTACGCGAGAACGTCGCCTTTGCGCTGGAGGTGACTGGGACGGAGCCAGAACACGTCGCAAGCGCTACTGAACGAGCGCTGCGCATCGTGGGCTTGGCGCGTCTCGCTGATCGCTACCCATCTGAGCTCTCTGGCGGCGAGCAGCAGCGCACCGCGATCGCACGTGCCATTGTTGGTGAGCCCGAACTACTCATTGCGGATGAGCCAACCGGAAACCTTGATCCGCTTATCAGTTGGGAGATCATGGAGCTTCTGATGGACATCAATCGCCTCGGCGTCACGGTGTTGGTCGCAACGCACGACTCTGACATCGTCACCACACTGCGCCGTCGTGTGATCGGCCTTGAGGGCGGCCGCCTCATTCGCGACGAAGCGAATGCAACGTATCACCGGGTCGGCTGATGAGCGTGCAGCGCGAGAGCCAATCGAATCGCCGCCGTCTTATTCGGCTGAGCATCTCTGCGGCTGCAAACGGCCTCTCTCGCAATCGTCTGGCAACGATCGCTGCCACAACCACGATGACGCTCATGCTGATGGTGCTCGCTTCGGTGCTCGTTATTCGCGCAGGGCTTGATGCGGCGCTCTCGTATGCCGACTCGAAGGTGGAGGTCATTGCCTATCTCAAGAGCTCCGTCACCGAGGGTGAGGCGCGCTCAATTCAAGTTCAAATCGAGGGCATTGATGGGGTGAAGGCTGCAACGTATGTGAGCGCAGACGATGCCCTTGCCGCCTTCAAGGTGCGCTTGAAGGAGCGTGGCGAGCCGGACCTCACCGGCAACCTCGACGTGAATCCACTCCCCGCGAGCTACGAGATCGCGCTCGATAACCCTGCAGACACAGGGCGAGTTGCAGACGGTCTCGCCTCGATCACCGCGGCCTCCTCGTTTAGCCGCATCATTGATGGACGCGCGCTGGCGGAGAGCCTCGTCGCAATTACCGGTGCGCTGCGCATCGTTGGCCTGATCATCGTGATCGGCTTCTCGCTTGCCGTGCTTGCCGTAGTGGTCAACGCCATCCGTCTCGCCATCTTGGCGCGCAGCGACGAGATCGCCATCATGCGCATCGTTGGCGCGAGCGCCACCTGGGTGCGTCTCCCATTCATTCTCGAGGGGCTCGCGATCGGCGCGGCAGGCGCGCTGATCACGCTCTTTATCTTCGGCATCTTGAGTGCCAGCATCGGCGCCGTCATGCTCAACCTCTTCCGTGTTCTTCCCGTCCAAACGTCGGCGATCCTCGCCGGACAGGTCTCTCTCTCCGTAATCGCCGCTGGGCTCGGCCTTGGGGCGCTCGGCGCGCTACTCTCTCTGCGAGGGCGACTGAACTAGTCGCCACACGCAGCGAAGGAGCACCACCATGAGCCTGACACCTACCGGAACCCCACTCTTCACGCGCGTTGGCCGACTCCTTCTCGCCGTCATCATTGCCGTCGCCGCCTACAACGCAGGGCTGCGCTCCAGCAACAACAGCGCGCAAGAGAACAGCAGCCTTGACCTTGCACGCTTCAACGAGGTGCTCACCCT
>Ga0208082_1000640_pt1 | contig 10423 bp, 9 predicted proteins | sample LakMenE09Jun09ns_FD_150683 | JGI IMG/M metagenome (GOLD analysis project Ga0208082, IMG submission 150683) | Freshwater microbial communities from Lake Mendota, WI - 09JUN2009 deep hole epilimnion ns (SPAdes) | ecosystem: Environmental > Aquatic > Freshwater > Lake > Epilimnion/Euphotic zone ... | reverse complement strand
ACCGAACTCTTCAGCCAGTTCGGAGGTGTTCAGCGATTGCGCATAACGGCCGCACATAGAGATACAGGTTATCGGTAGACTCATGCATATGGATAAATCAACGAGCACGAGCGGGGCGATGTGGCCTGCTCCTTTTCGTGGATCACAACCTGTACATGCTCGTGTAGTAATTCCTGGATCTAAATCAGTTACAAATCGTGCACTAATACTTGCAGCCCAAGCTAACTCACCATCTATTTTGCGCAGACCACTAATTTCTCGCGATAGTGAATTAATGGTTGCTGGACTTCGCCAACTTGGAATTCAGGTTGAAGAAATAGAAGTTGAAAGTAATGCCGGCGCGCTAAAAGATGTAGCGTGGAAAATTACACCAGCACCACTTAAAGGCCCAGCAACAATTGATGTTGGTAATGCAGGAACAGTGATGCGTTTCTTGCCACCGCTGGCAGCACTTGCACAAGGAAATATTTCATTTGACGGCGACCCACGTTCGCATGAGCGCCCACTTGGTCCTGTTATCAAGGCGCTGGAAGAACTTGGTATTTCAATCGATCATGGCAATCGTTACAGCTTGCCACTTTCACTTGTCGGTACAGGAAAGATTCCTGGTGGCGAAATTGATATTGATGCCAGTGCATCTAGCCAATTTCTCTCAGCACTTCTATTAATTGGTCCAAGCACCGTCAATGGAATTACTGCGCGACATATCGGCGGCGAACTTCCATCAATGCCACACATTGAAATGACAGTTCAAATGCTCCGTGATTTTGGTGCAACTGTTCATGTGGATGCAGCTAAGAAAACGTGGCGAGTAGAACCTGGTGCATTGCAAGGTAAAGATTTAATGATCGAACCTGATTTATCAAATGCAGCACCATTTTTATCAATTGCGATGGTCTGTGGTGGATCCATAACTATCGCCGACTGGCCAGAAAAAACAACACAGCCAGGAGATCAACTTCGAACATTACTTCGCGATATGGGTGCAAGTATTTCACTTAATAGTGATGGACTTACACTTATTGCTAATTCAGAAAAGTCTTCACTGCGAGATGCTCCGAAAATTATTGGCATAGATGTTGATTTACATGATGTTGGTGAACTAACTCCATCTATTGCAGCCCTGGCAGCCCTCGCCGATTCACCTTCACACTTACGTGGAATTGCCCACTTGCGTCTACACGAAACAGATCGCTTAGCAGCGCTGACCAGTGAGATAAACGCAATCGGTGGCAAAGTTACCGAAGAACCAAGTGCGCTTCACTTCGAACCATCACCATTACATTCAGGTGTATTTCACACTTATGAAGATCATCGACTTGCAACAGCCGGCGCCGTAATTGGTTTAGTAACTGCCGGAATAGAAGTTGAAAATATTGCTACTACACGCAAGACGCTTACTGATTTTCCAGGACTCTGGAAGAGTTTGGTCGAGTAGTGAGTAAACGCGTTTATGACGAGAGCGATGCACGTATTCGCCCTGCACGAAGCACTCGTCCGCGCACAAAAGATCGTCCATCACATGATGATGCAATAACTGCTCTTGTAACAACGGTTGATCGTGGTCGAACCACATGTATTACCGATGATCGCTTAATTGTTACGGCAATGAAGTCTCGTGAATTAGGACCCAAGTCAGTCGTTGTTGGAGACATCGTAAGTTTGGTTGGCGATGTCAGCGGTAATGAAGGAACGTTGGCACGCATCGTCTCTGTTAATCCACGGAGAAATTCTCTTAGTAGAACTGTCGATGATGCAGCAAAAGTTGAGCGCACCATCGTTTCAAACATTGATTACCTTGTCATTGTTGCCTCAACGACTAATCCAGAACCACGTCGAGGATTAATTGATCGTTTCTTAGTTTGCGCATTTCACGAAGGAATCGCGCCAGTACTTTTGATAACAAAAACCGATTTAGCACCACTGCCCGAGTTCATTGAAGAGTACAAAGCTTTGGGTGTACAAATCGTTACAACTTCTAGTAAAACTTCAGATCGCGAAGCAGATATGGCAAAGATTCATAAACTTCTTGCAGGAAAAACATCTGTGTTGGTAGGTCACTCAGGTGTGGGAAAATCCACTTTGATTAATGATTTAGTTCCACATGCCGGACGAATAACTGGAGATGTTAATGATGTGACTGGTCGTGGACGTCACACATCATCTAGTGCAATTGCACTGCCGCTTTCTCCAGATTTAGATCCCGCAGGTGGATGGGCAATTGATACACCAGGAATTCGAGCATTTGGTTTGGCACATTTGGATCCAAATAAAATCATTGCATCCTTTAGTGATTTATCTGAAGTTGCGGCAACGTGTATGCCACATTGTTCACATAGTGAAGAGAGTTGCCGACTTAACGAGTGGGCTGCCCCAGGTGGCACGGCCGATGTTGCCAAAACTCGTCGTTTGCAAAGTTTGCGTTCTTTACTTGAGATTAAAGATTTTGATTCATCCCTGCCTGAATAAACACTTACTTTACGCTGCGTTGTAGACTGAACGAGTGATGGCATCTGAGTATTCGCGCGAAGCTGATTTGGCTTTGGCGCTGAAAATGGCTGATGCTGCTGACGTAATTTCAATGGCTAGATATCAATCGCAAGATCTAGTTATCACAACAAAGCCAGATAACACTCCTGTCACAGATGCTGACAAAGCAACTGAAAAAGCTCTGCGCGAGATTCTTGCTAAAGAACGTCCTAATGATGGATTAGTTGGCGAAGAGTTTGGAACCAGCGGAACCGATGCAAAGCGATACTGGGTAATTGACCCAATTGATGGAACAAAGAACTTTATGCGCGGTGTTCCAAGTTGGTCGACTCTTATTGCACTGATCGAACGCCATGATGATGGCGCCGAAGAAATAATCGTTGGAGTTGTTAGCGCACCCGCACTCTTTCGTCGCTGGCATGCAGCAGCCGGACTTGGTGCATACGTTTGTCTTAACAAGTCTGCACCAAAGAAAATACATGTTTCAGGTATCTCATCAATTGCAGATGCATCCGTTACGTATTCAGACTTAAACAATTGGGGCGAATACTTACCAAAGTTTCAAGCACTTCTTGCATCTGCAAATAGAACTCGTGGTTTTGGCGATTTCTGGTCGCACATGTTGGTAGCCGAAGGTGCTGCAGAAATTGCACTCGAAATTGGAGTAGCGCTCTGGGACATGGCTGCCATTTCAATTATTGTTACAGAAGCAGGGGGACGCTTTTCAGGTATTGATGGCGTCGATGGACCCGGGCACGGCAGTGGGTTATCTACAAACTCAATAATTCATTCACACGTACTAGATGCGCTGCGAGTTAAATAATGACTAAGCGCGCTTTAGAAACTCGCACACTTAAATTAGAGGGAATGACCTGTAGTGCTTGCGTTAATTCCATTGAACGCGCGCTAAATAATTTGGTTGGCGTGAGTGCCACAGTTAATTTTGCAAGTGAAACTGCGCATATTTTGGCTCCTGCAGAGATATCTACAAAAAAACTAATTGAAACAGTAAAGAGTGCTGGGTATTCAGCACAATTACTAGGAGATTCAAATCAGTTTGCACTTCATAGCAAACGATCAGCTACTGCACTCTTCTTCGCATTACTTTTTTCTGCCCCAGCTGTTGCTATTTCTATGACAATGGGATGGCATGAACAAATAGATGCCCGAATTCTTCAGGTGCTAGATGACCTGCGAATTTTGCCCCCGCTGCACTCGCCAACTGCGTGGTTAGTAATTGGCCTAAGCGCACCAGTAGTTCTCTTAGTTGCATGGCCCATTCATCGCGCAGCTCTACGTAATCTGTTGCATCCAACGATGGATAACTTAATTTCACTGGGGTCACTGAGTGCATTTGGCTGGTCCATCTATGCAAACGCAACCGGCAATGGCGATGTTTATACAGAGGTTGCCGCCGGTGTTGTAACTTTCGTAATCCTTGGTCGCTTTTTAGAAACCCGCGCAAAGCGACGTGCAAGTAGCGCACTGTCTGCTCTTTTAGCGCTAAATGTGAAGGAAGTAAGTGTTGTCCGAGGTGGTTTAACCGTTGTCATTCCTGTTGAGAATTTAGAAATTGGTGATGAATTTATCGTGGCACCCGGTGATCGAGTGGCAACAGATGGCGTAATTGTTTCTGGTAATAGCTCGGTAGATAACTCATTGATTACCGGAGAATCATTACCACTGACAGTTGGTCCCGGCGATCGCGTTATCGGAAGTTCAATCAATACAAATGGCCGCTTAATTGTTCGTGCAACGCGTGTTGGACGAGACACTGAATACGCACGAATTACTTCAATGGTGTTGCAGGCGCAGAGCACGAAAGCTCCTATTGCTCGTCTTGCAGATCGCATCAGTGCAGTTTTCGTACCTATTGTTACTGTCATTGCTCTAGCAACATTTGGCATTCTTAGATACAACGGATTTGCACTGGCAGAATCAATAGCAACAGCAATCGCCGTAATCATTATTGCCTGCCCATGTGCACTCGGTTTAGCAACTCCTGTGGCACTACTTGTTGCATCTGGCCGTGGGGCTCAACGCGGGATCATTATTAGAAACCCACGAGTTCTCGAAGTCGCGCGCAAGGTAGACACAATTGTTTTGGATAAGACCGGAACTCTGACAACCGGTGCGATGAAAGTTCATGAAATCACGATTGCAACCGAAGCGGGCGCACTCCTTGGTGCAAGTTTTGAACCACTACTGCGTGAGGCAACAATTCTTTCCACAGCGCGATCAATTGAAGAACAAAATAATCATCCGATTGCGTTAAGTATTCGAGATTTCATTTCATCACAAGGTATTAAATCAACTTCAGTTTCTGAGTTTCAAGTAACACCAGGTTCTGGCGCTGCCGGGCGTGTAAATCTTGGAACACATTCTCCAGTTGTATTAATAGGTTCGCCATCAGCCGTTGCACACAGCACCACTACATTTCATCCACTTATTACTGCAGCAGTTGATCGCGGTCACACCGCCGGATTAAGCGTTTCAGTATTAGCGTGGGATGGAGTTGCACTGGCAGTACTTACTGTCGGAGATGAACTCAAATCAGATGCATCAGACACAATTTTGCAATTAAAGCACGCAGGAATCACTCCTTGGTTGTTAACAGGAGATTCAGAAGATGCTGCGCAATCAATCGCTAAACAAGTTGGAATTCAAAGTGATCACGTCTTATCTGGCGCCTTGCCACAAGCAAAATTAACGAAGATTCGCGAATTGCAGAGTCAATCACACACAGTGGTAATGGTCGGCGATGGAATCAATGATGCAGCAGCACTGGTTGGCGCAGATGTAAGCATCGCAATGGGCACCGGAACAGATGTGGCTGTTTCTAGTGCTGACATCACGCTGATGCGCACGGATCTTCGCGCTGTACTAGATGCACTAAAGCTTTCAAAGCGAACCTTAAGAACAATTCGCGTAAACCTTGGTTGGGCATTTGCGTATAACGTCGTAGGAATTCCAATTGCTGCGATGGGATTGTTATCTCCTATGTATGCAGCGGGTGCTATGGCGTTATCTAGTTTGTTTGTTGTCACTAACTCTTTACGCATTAAAGTTCCACGCTAGATAGTTATGAAAACCTCAAGATCTCTCTATACAACTGCCTTAACTCTGGCATTGGCTCTGAGCTCATTCACAGCCCCCGCAGCGCAAGCATTTGATTTACCTTTAACCGTTGCCCCTGATCAATTATCAGGTTATGAGCGCACACTCTTTAAGCATTGGATTGATGCAGATAAAGATAAGTGCGATACGCGCAAAGAAGTTTTAATTCAAGAAGCAGTAACTGTGCCCAAGCTCAGCAGCGGTTGCGCGTTCAATGGTGGTAAATGGATTAGTTCCTACGATGGATTAACAACTACCGATTATTCAACGTTGGACATAGATCACATGGTTCCACTTTCTGAAGCGTGGCGATCTGGCGCATGGAAATGGTCACCCGCACAACGTGAAGCATTCGCAAATGACCTAACAGATTCACGTTCACTCATTGCGGTAACGGCCTCGCTTAATCGCCAGAAAAGCGATCAAGATCCAAGTACATGGTTGCCACCAGTTGATAAGTGCACATATGTTTCTAATTGGATCGCAATTAAAGTTCGCTATTCATTAACCGTTGATACTGTAGAGGCAAATGCACTCACAACACTTGTTGCATCATGTGCCATCACATCTATTACAGCGTTCTCAATTCCTGCCTATGCAATCACTGCAGGAATTACACCCATCACTCTTGTTGCTCCAACTCCAACAGTTACACCAACGCCCATTGCAACAGTCGAACCAACTGCTGTTCCTAAAGTTAAGAAAGCTGTGAAGTATTCTTCCTGTGCGAAAGCAAAGGCGGCAGGAGTAACACCAATCGTTCGTTCAAAAAATAGAACCTTATATGCACTCAACAAGGCGCTGGATCGGGATAAAGATGGGGTTGCCTGCGAGTAGCGGCGTTTTTTAAAGTACCTATCAGCGGTTAAGATTGGCGTGTGGAACCACAGAAGATACTTCTCTATTACGGCTTCACGCCGATTCAAGACACTTCTGCTGTTCGTTTGTGGCAACTTACTCTCTGTGAATCCCTAGGACTTAAAGGTCGCATTCTTGTATCTCCACACGGAATCAACGGAACAGTTGGCGGGGATATGGAATCGCTTAAGAAGTACGTTGCTCGCACAAAGAAATACCCAGGATTTAAGAAAATTGATTTTAAGTGGTCTGAAGCAACTGGAAATGAATTCCCACGTTTAGCTGTTCGCGTCAAAGACGAACTAGTTGCCTTCGGCGATCCATCAGTTGTTAAAGTAAACGAGGAAGGTGTAGTCGGCGGAGGTAAACACCTCAAGCCATACGATGTTCAAAAGTTAGTTGAAGAACGCGGAGATGAAGTTGTCTTCTTCGATGGTCGTAACGCATTTGAAGCCAAAATTGGAAAGTTTAAAAACGCCGTAATTCCTGATGTAACAACATCACGTGACTTCGTTGAGGAAATTAAGAGCGGAAAATACGATCACCTTAAGGACAAGCCAGTAGTTACCTATTGCACTGGCGGCATTCGATGCGAAATTATTTCAGCTGTAATGGTCGATAACGGATTCAAAGAGGTCTACCAAATTGAAGGTGGCATCGTGAAGTACGGCAAAAAATATGGCGACAAAGGTTTGTGGGAAGGCTCGCTCTATACATTTGATGGTCGCATGGCAATTGATTTCTCACCTAAAGCAAAAGTAATCGGTGAATGTGAAATCTGTAACGCGCCTACTAAGCAGTTCTATAACTGTGCCCGCAAGGCGTGCCATGAATTAGTTTTACTCTGCGAAGATTGTTCAAAGATTGATGTCAGTAAGAGTTGCATTCACGATAGCAATCGTGCCTACGATCCCGAAATGGTTGGTTAGTTTTACTCTTCTACAATTTCTGTCGGCGCTCCGTGCACATTTAATACTTCTTTCTTATGAATTGCTGGAACAGTTCCGAGTACACCTTTTTGGAAATCTTCGAATGCTTGTAGTACTTCTGCCTTTGTATTCATTACAAATGGCCCCATCCATGCAACAGGTTCTTTAATTGGTTGGCCACCGAGAATAAATAGTTCTAACTCAGGTGAACGAGTTTCTTGTTGATTTGCTGCGCGAATAACTAGAAAGTCACCTTCGCCGAATACGGTTAGTTGACCCATCTGAACTGGTCGAGACTCTTCACCAACAAAACCGTGTCCTGCCAATGTGTAAACAAGAGCGTTGTAATCCTTGCGCCATGGCAAGCGGAGTTCTGCGCCTGGTTGAACGGTTGCGTGCACCAAAGTAATTGGAGTCTGTGTTGAACCTGGGCCTTTGTGTCCATCGATTTCGCCAGCAATTACGCGAATGAGCGAACCGCCATCGTGGGATGCAAGAAGGGCAACTTCACTTGCGCGTAGATCTTGATATGCCGGTGGCGACCATTTTTTAGCAGCTGGAAGATTTACCCATAATTGAAAACCGTGGAACAAGCCACCGCTCATTACTAAATGTTCTGGGGGAGTTTCGATATGCAAAATTCCAGCACCAGCTGTCATCCATTGAGTGTCACCATTTTGAATTGTTCCACCGCCACCATTGTTGTCATAGTGATCAAAGATTCCATCAATAATGTATGTAACGGTTTCAAAACCGCGATGTGGATGCCATGGAGTTCCTTTTGGTTCTCCCGGTGCGTATTCAACTTCGCCCATTTGATCTAAGTGAATAAATGGATCGAGTTCTGACATATCAACACCGGCAAATGCACGGCGTACGGGAAAACCTTCGCCTTCAAAACCTTGTGGAGCAGTTGTGATGCTCTTGACTGTTCGCGCGCGCAATCCAGGTGCCACTGACACTCGAGGCAAGATTGTTATATCGCTAACGGTTACTGCAGGCATTTCAACTCCTTATTTCAATAAGCCAAGAATAGTTGAATATTCAACTACCTGCAACTTGAGAAGTTAGAGGTTCTTAAGGGCCGAAACAACCTTTGTTAGCGAAGCCTTTGCATCTCCAAAGAGAAGCATTGTCTTTGGATCATAAAGCAATTCATTTTCAATGCCAGCAAAACCCGGACGCATGGATCGCTTTAAGAAAATAATGTTTGCAGCATTGGAAACTTCAAGAATCGGCATTCCATAAATTGGGCAGCCTGGAGTTGTGAGTGCAGCAGGGTTAACAACATCGTTAGCACCAATAACAATTGCAACATCGGTTTGGCCAAATGTTGGATTTACTTCTTCCATTTCAGCCAATTGGTCATATGGAACGTTAGCTTCTGCAAGCAATACGTTCATATGTCCTGGCATACGACCTGCAACAGGGTGAATTCCATATGCCACATCTATGCCTTTAGCCAACATTAAATCTGCTAACTCGCGCACTGTGTGCTGTGCTTGGGCAACAGCTAAACCAAAGCCCGGAACAATAACTACGCGACGCGCATAGTTAAGCAAGATTGCAACGTCATCCGGTGAACCAGAGCGAACCGGACGATCTTCTGTAGCTCCACTTGCTTCTTGTGGCTTTGCAGTAAAGGCTCCAAAGAGTGTGCCAAAGAGTGAGCGTCCCATGGCTTCTGCCATCAAGCGAGTCAAAATTGTTCCTGATGCTCCAACGAGTGTTCCGGCGATGATTAATAGTGTGGAATCTAAAACGTAACCACTTGCTGCAACAGTTAAGCCTGTAAATGCATTTAAGAGTGAGATAACAATTGGAACATCTGCGCCACCAACAGGAAGTACAAAGAGAATTCCGAATGCCAGTGAAAGCGCTGCAAGGATTAAGAGTGGATTGGTTCCCAGTTCGATAACAACCCAGACTGCAGCACCTAGTGTTGCAGCCAGTGTGCCCGCGATAACAAAGCGGCCGCCAGGAAATACAACTGGGCGAGTGGTCATTAATTCTTGAAGCTTTAAGAAGGTAATAATTGATCCGCTAAATGAAACACAGCCCACGATTACTGTGAAAACCGTTGCAATAACTTCTGCTGTACTCGCCTTATCGCCAAGGTGTAAGTACTCAACGATTGCAACTAGGGCCGCGGCCCCACCACCGACACCATTAAATAGTGCAACCAGTTGCGGCATTTGTGTCATTTGAACTTTACGCGCAGCTGGAACACCAATTACTACACCAACAGCAATTGCTCCAATAATCCATCCAAAGTTATTAAGTGGAAGAGTTTCACCCTCTTGGGCGTAGAAAAAGACAACAAGAGTTGCAATTGTTGCGCCGATGGCGCCAATAATGTTTCCACGTCGTGCAGTCTTAGGAGTTGATAAACCTTTAAGGGCAAGAATGAAACAAATGCCAGCAGACAGACCAATCAAGCTATAGACAAAATAACTCATTTGTTCTCACCACTTTTCTTTGGTTTGAACATTTCAAGCATGCGATCGGTAACAACGAATCCGCCCACCATATTTATAGTGGCCAAGATAATCGCTGCAACCGATAGTCCTAACTGAAGTGCACCTTTACTGTGATCGGCAACGATAATTGCACCGACCAAAATAACGCCGTGAATTGCATTTGCACCACTCATTAGTGGAGTGTGCAAAGTACTAGAGACTTTAGAGACAACTTCAAATCCAACGAATACCGCAAGAGCGAAGATAGAAATAATTGCAATTGGTTCCATTATTTTGCGCCTCCATCTCGTTTTGCTCCTGCATGTGTAACCGCGGCTCCATTAATAATTTCATCTTCAAAATCAAGGTTTAAAGCAAGCGCGCTACCTTCTGCTGCTGGTTTTGTTAAAAGCGTCAAGAGGTTTACAACGTTGCGTGAATACAAACTTGATGCATGAAACGGAAGTTGGCTTGGCACATCTTTTCCGCCCCAAATGCGCACACCATTTTTTGTAACCACAACTTCTCCTGGCTTTGAACCTTCAACGTTTCCACCAGTTTCTGCTGCTA
>Ga0208082_1000638_pt1 | contig 10442 bp, 12 predicted proteins | sample LakMenE09Jun09ns_FD_150683 | JGI IMG/M metagenome (GOLD analysis project Ga0208082, IMG submission 150683) | Freshwater microbial communities from Lake Mendota, WI - 09JUN2009 deep hole epilimnion ns (SPAdes) | ecosystem: Environmental > Aquatic > Freshwater > Lake > Epilimnion/Euphotic zone ... | reverse complement strand
TAGTTAGAGCTGTAACTCGCTCAATTCTTGACTCAACAGTTTCTGCATCATCGGTGCTTACTTGCAGAAGGGCAATAGTTTTCATAACGAAAGACTAGTCCTAGCCTGCAGTTGGCAAAGCTTTTGAATCGGCTGGTGGTTCTGGTAGCCGACAAATATGTTCTAACCACAAGCCAATGACGATAGTAGCCAGACTTGCCAACGCAGTAAGCGCCGAAATAGTTACGCGCTCTTTACTTGCTGGTGAATCTGAAAAAACCAAGTTATCAATCAAAATTCCGGTGTAGAAGCCAAGTGCTAAAGCACCAACTCGAGACGCAGCCATTGCCAACGCTGCACTTCTAGCCGCAAGTAACGGATCTAGTTTTAATTTTCCTTTTTCTGGCTTTATTTTTTTCCGAGCTAATAAAGTCCAGATCAATAGAGCTGCGGCAACTAACCACATAGTTACTGCAGTCAACCAAGGAGTTGCGAAAGCTTGGCCAAATAGAACTGGCCAAAGGTTTGCTAAAGCCCACCCTGCTGCCCCGGAAATTAGGGTTAATGCAAATAGGTAGTTAATTCTGGTTGGAATCAACACAATTAATACACCACTAACTTCATCTGACCATTTAATCGCACATCAGTTTTCGACACTGCATCGACTAAATCAACAAGTTTTCCAAGACCTGACACTTCGGCAGTTGGATCAATTTCAAACCACGGCACCAAAACAAAAGCTCGAGAACTAAGTTGCGGATGCGGCACATTTAGTTTTTCAGTCGATATCTGATCAGTACCGAAAGTCAGAATATCAATATCAAGTGTGCGCGGACCCCATTTAATTTCACGTTTGCGCTGGGCAGCCAATTCAATATTTTGGACAAGGTCGAGAAGTTCTAGCGCAGTTAAATTCGTTTCGAGAACGAGAACTGCATTAAAGAAATCATCTTGTTCTGGTCCGCCAATAGGTTTAGTTTCATAAATTGAAGAACTCACTAGTCCAAAAATACTTGGATGTTCGGCTAGGGCTGTGACTGCTGCTTGTAAATAATCAAATCTGTTTCCAAGATTAGAACCGATTGATAAAGCAGCTTTGGTCATACTTCGCCACGGACAACTGTTACTGAGACATTTCCAAATGGAACTTCAATTGGAGCTTGTGGTTTATGAACAGTAACTTCAACTGCAGAAACTAGTGGCAGTGCAAAGATTTCATCCGCAATTAAATCCGCCAAAGTTTCAATTAGCGCAACTGGCTCACCAATGATGTGGTCGTTTACAAGCTTGGCAATCTGTGCGTAGTTAACTGTATTTCCTAAGTCGTCATTAACTTTGGAAGATTTAACAATAAGTGTTGCGTCCACCGAAAACTCTTGACCATTTTTGCGCTCCTCAGGGAGTACTCCATGAAAACCAAATCCAGTTAAATCCGTTAATTCAATTTGATACTCAGCCATTTAATTGCTCCTGTTGAATACGGTGAACAACTTTAATCGCATCACTGGATGATTTAACATCATGTACACGCACAGCCCAAACCGATTGGGCAGCTAGCAAAGTTGTAACAGCAACTGTGGCAGCTTCACGCTGGGAAACATCTCTTGCCTCACCATTTTTTGTTAGCAGTTCGCCAAGGAATTTTTTACGACTTACTCCGATTAATAGCGGTAAGCCAAGATCTTGTAAGTCAGCTACCCCGGCAAGAATTGGCCAGTTTTGCTCAACTGTTTTTGCAAAACCAATACCTGGATCAAGGGCGATTCGCGAAAGCTCAACACCAGCGCTGACTGCAGCATTAACTTGATTTTGTAATTCATCACAGACATCTAGTAGTACGTCATCGTAATCAGTTAAGTGCATCATCTCAGTTGAAAATCCTCGCCAATGCATCATGATGTAAGGCAAACTATTTGTAGTTAAAAAACTAAACATATCTGGATCGGCTTTACCGCCGCTAACATCATTAATTAATTTGGCACCAGCCTGCACCGCTTCTTTTGCAACTTGCGCTCGCATAGTGTCAACGCTGATCACTATTCCGTCTTTAGCTAGTTGAGTGATCACTGGAATTACGCGATCTAACTCTTGTTCAACTGAAATTCTTTGTGCACCTGGTTTTGTAGATTCACCACCGATGTCAACGATGTCGGCTCCGTCATCGACCATCTGCCGTGCATAGTCAATCGCAATTTGCGCAGAGTTGAATTTGCCACCATCACTAAATGAATCGGGAGTTACATTTAAAACACCCATCACTAGGGTGCGGTCTAGCTTGGCTAATTCTTCAGGTAGCCCGCTTGGCTTTTGCATTTACTTACCGTTTATTAAGGCCATAGCTTCAGCGCGAGTGGTCGCATCACGTAATTGACCACGAACTGCTGAAGTAACTGTTTTGCTACCAGGCTTACGGATACCACGCATTGACATACATAAGTGCTCACATTCAATAACCACAATCACACCTTGGGCATCGAGGATGTTCACCATTGCATCTGCAATCTGAGTAGTTAATCTCTCTTGTACTTGTGGGCGGCGCGCAAATAAATCAACTAAGCGGGCAATTTTTGATAAGCCAGTGATTTGTCCAGCAACGCCAGGTATGTAGCCAACATGACCCATTCCATGGAATGGGAGCAAATGATGTTCGCAAGTACTGTAAACCGGAATATCTTTGACCACAATAAGTTCTTCATGGCCGAGTGAAAACGTTGTAGTTAAAACATCTTTAGCTGTCTTATGTAGACCACCGAAAATTTCAGCATACGACTTAGCAATACGCTCTGGAGTTTTAGCTAAACCTTCACGATCTGGATCTTCGCCAATCCCAATAAGTAATTCCCGGATTGCGTTTTCGACCCGCTTTGCGTCGTATGGCTTAATGGCCGGCGGCTCAGTTAGATTTTCAATCCGATCGATACTCACGCTTTACTCGTCTCGGATTCCTTTGCGTCACCTGCGATTACTCTTGGCGGAACATTAACTGGTGGGCGGCGACTTGGTTTTCTTCGTGCCGACCCAGTCCAAGCTGGACGATCCGCTTTACGCTTTAGTGGTTCAAAAATACGAGCGATTTCTTCACGATCTAAAGTTTCTTTTTCCATTAGTTCAACTACTAGTGCATCAAGAACTTTTCGATTTGCAACAAGAATTTCATAAGCTTCATGGTGTGCAAAGTCGATAAATGAGCGAACTTCTTCATCAATCGCAGCAGCAACATCTTCAGAGAAATCGCGCTGATGTCCCATGTCTCTACCCATGAACGGTTCACCGGCAGCTTGTCCATATTTAATGGCACCTAAACGTTCAGTCATGCCGTATTCCATAACCATCTTGCGAGCAACTGCTGTTGCTTTCTCGATGTCATTACTTGCTCCAGTTGTTGGATCGTGGAAAACCATTTCTTCAGCAGCTCGACCACCCAACATGTAAGCCAGTTGATCCAACATTTCGGAACGTGTAGTTGAGTATTTTTCTGATTCAGGTAGCACCATGGTGTAACCAAGTGCACGACCTCTTGGCAAAATTGTAATTTTGTGTACTGGATCGGTATTAGGTAAAGCTGCAGCAACTAACGCGTGCCCACCTTCATGGTAGGCAGTAATCAAGCGTTCATGCTCATTCATTAATCTTGTTCGCTTTTGCGGACCAGCAATTACTCGATCAATTGCTTCATCTAAAATTTCATTTGTAATAAATTTGCCATCTTCACGTGCGGTGAGAATTGCAGCTTCATTAAGCACATTTGCCAAGTCAGCACCGGTGAACCCTGGAGTTCGGCGAGCAACTGCCATTAAGTCAACGTCATCGGCAATTGGTTTACCTTTAGCGTGAACATTTAAGATGTCGAATCGGCCGGTTAGACCTGGTGTCTCAACAGCAATCTGCCGATCAAAACGTCCCGGGCGAAGTAAAGCTGGATCAAGAATGTCTGGGCGGTTTGTTGCCGCAATCAAAATAACGCCAGTATTTGCATCGAAGCCATCCATCTCAACCAACATTTGGTTAAGTGTTTGTTCGCGCTCATCGTGTCCGCCGCCCATACCTGCACCGCGGTGACGACCTACTGCATCAATTTCGTCAATGAAAATAATGGATGGGGCATTTTGTTTTGCTTGTTCGAATAAGTCACGAACTCGACTTGCGCCAACACCAACAAACATTTCAACGAAATCAGAACCTGAAATTGAAAAGAATGGAACGCCAGCTTCACCAGCGACTGCGCGAGCAAGCAAAGTTTTACCAGTTCCCGGTGGGCCATAAAGTAATACGCCTTTAGGAATCTTTGCACCAAGTGCTTGGAATTTTTCTGGTTCTTTTAGAAATTCTTTTATTTCAATAAGTTCTGACTTAGCTTCATCAGCACCAGCAACATCATCAAAAGTTGTTTGTGGCATATCTTTGGTAATTAATTTGGCTTTAGATTTACCAAAGGACATTATGCGGCCGCCGCCTTGCATTTGGCTCATCATAAATAGGAATAAACCTAAAATTAAAATAACTGGGAAAAGCGACATAAATAAGGTGCCCAAGAAAGATTGCCTTGGCACAACGACGTCGTAACCATCAGGTAAATTTCCAAGCGCAGTTTGTGATTCAAGCAGACTAATTAAAGAAGGTGCCTGACCAGTAATGAACTCTGCAGTTTGATTCGTGTCATCGGTTAACGTGACTTTAATAAGTTGATCGTTATCAACTAAAATTGCGGACTTTGCTCGACCCTGTTGAATGTCTTCGATGATTTTCCAGGTATCGACTTCTTTTGCAGCTGCACTTGCATTCATCGAATTTGTGCCAAGTAGCAGAGCTAAAATTGCAAACGAAACCCAAAGCAATGGCGAGCGGAATAGTTGCTTGATACCCATGTTTAAGGAAAAACACCCCTTTTGTGGTCGAATTATTAAGGTACTACCCAGAGCCGAAATGCGCGAAATGGTTCTCAACTGGCGAAATGACGCTTAAGTGCAGCCAATCCGATTTCCTTTAAATACGGGGTTTTCGGTGAATACTGGTGAACTAGCTAATTAACTTTAAGAAATGCTCTAAAGCCGACCGGCTTCGTGAACTCGCTTCAGAAAATCTTTCGTTTCGGGAAGTTGCGGGCTTTCTAAAACTTCTTTTGCAGTGCCGCGTTCAAGTATGTGTCCATCTTTTAAGAAACAAACTTCGTCGGCTACTTGAGTGGCAAATCCCATTTCGTGAGTAGCTAAGACCATAGTCATTCCGTCTGCTTTTAAATCACGAACTATCGAAAGTACTTCATTAACTAAGACTGGATCGAGTGCTGAAGTTACTTCATCAAGTAATAAAAGTCTTGGCTTATTTGCGATTGATCTAATAATTGCGACCCGTTGTTGCTGTCCGCCACTTAAGCGATCTGGGTATTGATCAGCTTTATCTAGTAAATCAAATCTCGACAAAAGCGTTTTTGCACTCTCGATCGCTTCCTCTTTAGAAACTCGATGGACTCGAATAGGCGCAAGAGTGATGTTTTCTAAAACTGTCATATGCGGAAACAAATTAAATGATTGAAAAACCATTCCGAGTTTTCGTCGAACTGTATCTTCATTTATATGTGGATCAGATATTTCAATCCCGTCTATTCTGATTTCACCGTCATCAATTTGCTCAAGTAAGTTAATACATCTAAGTAATGTGGATTTACCCGAGCCAGATGCACCAATAAGTACGGTGGCTGTGTGCTCTGGAACAACTAAATTTAAATCGTTTAGAACTACTTCGTCACCAAAAGTCTTACGTAGATTTGAAACTTCTAATACGTTCATGCGCTACCTTGCGCATTCTGTTTGTTAATTGACCGTTGTAATACACGATCGGTATATCGGGTAAGTGGAATAGTAATTAGTAAAAACAAAATTGCAGCAATCACATACGGTGTGTAATTAAAAGTTCGCGAACCTTGTATCTGTGCAGCTCTTACCGCATCAGTGACACCAAGGATCGAAACTAAACCAGTGTCTTTAAGTAACGCAACTAAATCATTTAGAAGTGGCGGAACAACACGTTTGAACGCTTGAGGTAACACAACATGTCGCATAGTTTGCGCTTGTGATAAACCAAGGGAGCGAGCTGCTGCACGTTGACTTGGATGGATTGAAAGTATGCCACTTCGAATAACTTCAGCTACATATGCTGAATACGTAATGATGACTGCAACTGTGCCGAGCACAATCACACTGTTAGTTACGCCGCTTAATCGAAGAGCTGGTACACCGAATCCAACTAGCAAAATTACTAATAGGAGTGGCACACCGCGAAAGACATCAACGTAAACAGTGGACAAAATTCTAAACGGTGTCATTGCTGCTGACTTTGAAGTGCGCGCAAGTGCAAGGCCAAGTGCAATAATCCCAATCGCAATTGACGCCACAATCGTTAGCGTCACATTTGTGACCAAACCTTTAACTACTAAATCCAGGATTTCAAGTCCGTAATTCCAGTCAAAGAATGTTTTCTTAACAACTTCCCAACCAGGTGAAGTAACTAGACCAACTAGTAATGCGCCAATAACTAAGAATGATGATGCAGTTGCGATGGCAATTCGTTTGCGAGCTATTTTTGCTCGAGCTACTTGCCGGGCTTTTTCACGGGCACTAGGTACCCAAGAAAAAGCCCGACCCGAATTACTTCGGGCCGGGCTTTTATTTTCCATAGCTTTAGTTAAACAGCACTTACTTTAGAACTGGTGCGCCGGCATCTGTTCCAAGCCAAGTAGCAGTGATTGCATCTAGGCTGCCGTCAGCTTTAATCGCATCTACAGCTTGTGAAACACAACTTGTGATCGGGCTGTCTTTAGCAAGTAGTAAGCCAAAGTTGTCGCCTTCACCAGTTGATGGAAGTTGACCAAGGATCAGGCCATTGCCATCTTCAATTTGGACTGCTGAAACATAGAAAGCACTCGGTAAGTCAAGTACGATTCCATCGATCTGTCCGTTGATTAAAGCTGTAACAGCTGCTGCATTGTCATTAAATACTTGAGGTTCAACGCCAATTTGGTCTTTTACATAATCAAGAGAAGTAGTTGCCACTGCAACACCTAGCTTTGAACCTTTTAGCTCAGCAATTGTTGTTTTACCTTCAATTGCGCTGCCTTTGTAAGTTACAACTGCTTGAGGTGCACTGTAGTAAGGACTTGAGAAATCAACAGCAGCTTTGCGTTCTTCAGTAATTGAGAACTGTTGCAAGTTGAAGTCGAAAGTCTTTGCTCCTGGAGTGACTGCACCATCAAAAGTTGTGCGGACCCAAACTACATCTTCTTTAGCAAAACCAAGTTGCTGTGCAACTGCATAAGCAACTGCAGCTTCAAAGCCTTCGCCTGATTCAGGGGCATCATCGATAACCCATGGGTAGAAAGCAGGTTCACCAGTAGCAACTGTTAATTTGCCAGTGGTTAGAGTCTGCAAACTTTCAGCACTACATGATGAAGCGCCACTTGCAGATGGTGTGGATGCAGTTTCTGACTCTGGTGAGCAGGCTGCAATTAATGTAGTTACAGCTAGGGCTGCAAGAACATTGCGGATACGACGAAAGTTAGCGTTAGTCACGCTGATCTCCTATTACTTTCAGGTTGCATAAGGAAGCGGTTGCCCCCAAATGTTGGGCCCTGGCTGGACCCGCGCTTGCCAATTAATTGGCCTGGTCTTTCCTCGGGGCACCCCATCGCGGTTGCAAGGGTTGTCGGATAACAAGCCGGGACTTATCGTTATCGCTCTTTACCAATACACAGACTAGCAAGGTCGGAATCTGCCTGTAAACCCGATCCAAATAATCGTGCCAAAATTGTGAAATGGATACCAAGCAGTTTGAAGCCCCGATGCGGGTTGCTTTTGAACTAGCTAGCCAAGCAGGGCGACAAGGTGATGTTCCTGTTGGCGCCGTAGTTCTGAACCCAGTAGGCAAAATTATTGGGCAGGGTTTCAATACTCGCGAGGCTTTGAATAATCCACTCGGACATGCTGAAGTAAATGCCCTGATCGCAGCTTCGCAAGATTTAGCTAACTGGCGACTTGATGACTGCACAATTGTTGTTTCACTTGAACCTTGCACTATGTGTGCGGGTGCAATTGTTCAGTCGAGAATTGGCCGCTTAGTCTTTGGGGCTTTTGATGACAAAGCTGGCGCAGTCGGTTCGCTTTGGGATGTGGTTAGAGACTCTCGATTACCACACCGACCAGAAGTTATTTCGGGTGTGCTGGCTGCAGAAGCTGCGAATCAATTAACTGAATTTTTTAAAGAAAAACGTTAAACCCGTAAATCAATACCTTGCGCGTGCAAACAATCCCGTAAAGGGATTGTTGCAAGCGCGGTATCGGTGGGATTGTTGCAAGCGCGGTATCGGTGGGATTTGAACCCACGGTGCGCTTACACGCACACAACTTTTCGAGAGTTGCACCTTCGGCCACTCGGACACGATACCGTCACTAAGAATACTGTGTTTTTACAGACTTCTTAAATTGTTGGTATGCAATCGTTAATAACACAGCCGCGAAAATAGCTACTGAAATACGTTCCGGCAAATTCTGACTTAGGTAGATCCCCAAGTAGACCGCTGGAACTCCAGCTAAGCCACTTAGTATTGCAATCGGAAATAAAATGTTTCCGCGCTTGTAATGTGCGTAAGTACCAGAAATTCCAGATCCAACGATAACTGCCAGACTTGTACCTCGAGCAGTTACTGCATCTAATCCGGCAGCAATAATCATTGCTGGCACCATAATTATTCCACCGCCAATTCCAAGCAAACCTGACATAGTCCCAGCGAAGAAACCAACTGCGATTAAAAGTAAATGACCAGCAAGTCCATCAACTATTTGAGTTGGTTGCGCTGACCAAAGTAAACGAATTGCAGAAACGGTCAGTAATCCGGAAAAAACTAATTGCAAACGTGGCAGTGAGATAGTGTGCAATAACTTCGCACCGTAGATGGCACCGAAGAATGAACCGGCGAGTAAATATAAAGCCGAAGTCCAGTTCACATCTCCAGTTGCGGTGTAGCCAATTGCACCGGCAATGGCAATAGGAACAATTGCGCCAAGTGAAGTCGCATGGGCTTTCTTTTGATCAATGTGTAACCAAGCCAGATAAAGCGGCACCATTAAGAATCCGCCACCAACGCCAAATAATCCAGCTAAGACTCCAGCAAGAAAACCTATTAATAAAGTGCGTTGTTTTTCACTAGCGCTTAACTTGTTCATGCATCGCGCTTGAAAAACATAACTGAGGCAATTAAGTAGAGCCCAACTACCCAAGCGGCAAAAGTTAGTCCAGGAGTTTCATAAAGTCCGCCATCACCTAACCAGTCATTAGCGTTATCGAAAGGTAACCGAGTAGTAATCCAGTCAAACTTTTGTTTAGCAAATTGATTTAAGATCCCAAGTAAACTTTCCAGAATTGTGCTCATAAGTAGCGGTATGACAATACCTAAAGCTAAGTTCCGAGTAATTGTCACAACACTCATGGCAATAAATAGATACCCAACTATAAATAGCAAAACTTTCCAAAGATCTGCTGGTGGATTTGGGCTAAATGTAAAGCCCACGGCATCACTACTTAATGTTCCCTCTGGTGCAAATTGAGCTAGGAAGCCAAGTAATCCCCAGCTCAGTAATACTGAGAAAGTAACAAAGAAAAGTAATACCAAACTTTTTGCGATCATCACTATTTCGCGTTTAGGAAATTCGGTAAGAGTTAACCGAATAGTTCCATAACGGTATTCGTGACCAAAAACTTGAGCACCAATTACTGAGAGTAATACCAAACTGAAGAAATTATATGAAGTGTTATAAAGGCCAATCCAGCTTTGCATCCCTGGTTCTCTGGCCGAGAACAGTGGGAAAACTCCGAAGAATCCGATTGAACCTAAGTAGGAAATCAACATAATCCAAGTCGAACGAATCGACCATAACCGGCGCCATTCGAATACTAATGCGCTAATCACTTAGTACCTCCAACGCGGAATTCTTGTCCAGATTCTGTTAATTCCAGGAAGACATCTTCGAGGCTTGCTGAACGCAGTGTTAATTCAGATATTTGGATGTTGTTCTTGAAGGCAATCTCGCCCACTAAATCAGAAGTTACACCTGAGATAACTAAAGTGTTTAAGCCTTCAAACTTGGCTTCGATTCCATCGTTGCCAAGGAAATCGCGAAGTCGATTTAATTCTGGACTGCGCACCACAACATTTGTTCCTTGGGCTCTAGTTAAAAACTGCTGCATTGATTCGGCAGCAATTAGTTGACCGGCAGCAATAACAACTACGTCATCAGCTAATAGTTGCATTTCACTTAATAAGTGACTGCTAACAAATACTGCGTTACCAGAAGCGGCATAATTTTTTAAGAAATCACGTAACCATTGGATAGATTGCGGATCAAGTCCGTTAGCTGGTTCATCCAAGAACAAAACTTTTGGCTGCGCCAAAATTGCCCCAGCTAAACCAAGTC
>Ga0208082_1000633_pt1 | contig 10477 bp, 15 predicted proteins | sample LakMenE09Jun09ns_FD_150683 | JGI IMG/M metagenome (GOLD analysis project Ga0208082, IMG submission 150683) | Freshwater microbial communities from Lake Mendota, WI - 09JUN2009 deep hole epilimnion ns (SPAdes) | ecosystem: Environmental > Aquatic > Freshwater > Lake > Epilimnion/Euphotic zone ... | reverse complement strand
ATTCTTTTTGGGATTTTTTGGGATTTAAATTAGCCAACATTAGTATATATTAGACTAACATAAAAATCCCTAAACCTTTTTTTCAAAAAATATGTAAAAATTATCGTCACATTTTTATAATTACTTTTTCTGTGATTGAGAGCATTTTCGTGACAAATGTCCAAAAAAACACCCTTTTTCAAGACTTTTCTCAGGTTTTCAAAAATGGACATTTTTAAAATGTCCAAAATCCAAAACCCCTTTGGACTTTTGTTTTAACTTTGTTACTGAAAAAAATACCAGAAATATGGTTATATTTTTATTAGCATAACTGGTAACAAAAATAATAATTAAATTAACATGCATTTTTCACCGTCACAATTGGGTACTGGATTCTTTTGTTGAGGAACAAAGGGACATTTTTCTCCATCGCATTTAAAATAATCATCGGATTCCTCTGTTTGGAATGAAACAGACTTTTTATCACTAGATTTGGTATTGGTATTGGTATTAGTAGTAGTATTGGTAGTAGTAGTAGTATTGTTATTCTTAAAGTAAAAGAAAACAACACAACTAACAGCAAGAAGCCCTAAAGCAGCAGCAATATATAGATAATTTGTATCCATTTGTATATAAAAATACGAATTAATTATTGTAATTATTACGTATTTGTTAGTTTATAAATATTTATAATGTGAAAATGGCTAAAATATATTATGTAAAACAATTTAAACGCAATATGCTTTAACTATATATAAAATGAGCTCTTTTTATTATAACGATTCGAATTTGCAAATGGATAGTCGACTAATTTTATGTGTCGAAGAACAAGACAATGAAAATATTTATAGTAAAATAGATACTAGATTATTTATTGGTTGGGATTATTTAACTAAAGTTTTTTTCGTTAGAGGAAGACGTCAAGATGCAAAAAATTCGGACTTTGTGCCTTATTCTTTTAGTTTTAGAAGCGTAGTAGATGTATACGAGTTTGTGGAATTTGTTATGGGTAAAAAAGCAACAACAAATCTTATTATGTATAATTACAATAATATGGAGTCTTTGTATGATGAAGATTTAACATATGAATTTTTTCAAGAACACTTAGATAAGAATTATGAAATTGCTGGTTATGATGGTATGAAACTAAATGGAGTAGATTTTAGAAGATTATTGTTGTTATTATCTAAACAAATCCAAGTAACTCAGAAATAAATATAATACATAATATCATAAGTGGATTTATCGTATTTAATTTGAGATGTATATGTAATCTTGTTGAAATTACATATTTGTCTAATAATTGTAACAAACGAATTATATGTTAGTTTTCTTTCTAAATATTTGCGTTTAGATAAATGGTAATATGGCTTACACTCTTCAATAAAATTACTTATAGTATCGTTAAACATCCCTTTCTTATAGCTATTAGTGTTAAGCACATAACAGTTATCGCTTTTAATCGCAATATCATCCAATAACTTAATAAGTATTTGATTGGGGATTGTATTTTTAAATATTTGTGATGTCATTTATATTAAATAGATATAAATTAAAATTTTGTTGTATAATTTATAATGGTCTAAATTATACAATAATTTAATCTGTAAGAATAGCGAATAAGTTGTTGGAAAATAGAGCCAATTCAATTTCATCTTCGTGAATATTGTGAAAAACAGTTATATATTTACAAATGAGAGGAATAACATCATATTTTTGTGTTTCAGAAAGCAAATTCGTGATTTTTACAAATAAAAAATAATTGTCTAATATGTCCATAACAGAGTATCCTTTGTCATAAATATTATATAATAATTTTACTGCATTAGGGAGATTGCCGTTTTTAAGAAGGCAAGTGTATTCTTCAAATGTTAAAAAACTGATGTTAGTACATATACTAGTAGCTAGGTCTAAATTAATAGGTTGATTGAGTAGTTTAAATTTCTCCATATAGTTAATAAGAATTTTAGCATTATTATTGCATACATTCAATATAAATTCGTTAGCTTCATCGGAAATGAAAATATTTTCAAAAACAATAATTTTTTGCATAATTTTATTAAGGTTCTGTTTTTGTAGAGGCTTAATTTTGATTATAACGAGTCTAGATTGTAACGATTCTATAACTTTTTGAGAATTACTACAAGACGAAATAAAGTGAACATTGTGACTGTATTTATCGATACAATTTCTAAAAACTTGTTGACTTTGTTCGTTAATAATGTCTATATCGTCTAATACAATAATTTTCTTTTTATTTTTAATTGAAGAGCACGTTTGACAGAAAGTTTTAACATCATTGCGATAATAATTAATACCTTGTTCTTTAAGAGAATTAATATGAAGAATATTATCTTGATATTGTTGATATGTAAATCCCTTGTAATATTCTTTAATAGCAGCATTTAAAAAAGTAGTTTTACCGGAGCCAATATCGCCGATAAATAGAATATTCAGATTATTCATATTTATTAAAGTATATAAAATATCAATTAATTCATCATCAGTTTCAAAATCTTTAAAATATAATGGTTGATATTTATTTAAAAAAAGTGGTTGTTCCATTAGAATAAATATATAAGTTAATAAGTATTTAAGTTTATCTTGAATTATAATATTATAAAAATGAGTGACCCGTTTTATAATATATTAGAAGTCCCTGAAACGGCATCCATAGATGACATAAAAAAGTCATACAGGCGATTGTCTATGCTTTATCATCCGGATAAAAATAAGAATAATCCAGATGCTACTGCAAAATTCCAAAAGTTATCTGAAGCATATGAAACCTTAGGAGACCAAGAAAAGAAGACAGAATATGATGCTAAGCGCAACAATCCATTTTTTAAAATGATGGGACAAAATTCTCCTGGTCACAATTCTGGTCATAATCCTATTGATGAATTGTTCGGTAATTTATTTGGAGTGCCTTTTGGACATATGCAGTCATTTGGTCCAGGGAATACGCCTTTTGGTCCAGGGAATATGCCTTTTGGTCCAGGGAATATACCTTTTGGTCCAAATGTTAGAATCTTCCACAATGGTGTTCCAGTAAACCCCCAAGGGTTTGTTCAAGGAATGCAGAAACCGACACCAATTATAAAAAACATATCAGTTCCAATCGATAAAATATTAACAGGTACTACCATACCGGTCGATATAGAAAGATGGATTATTCAAGACGGGAACAAGATGTTTGAAAATGAGACAGTTTATGTGACAGTTCCAAAAGGAATAGATGAAGGGGAAATAATAGTATTAAGAGAAAAGGGTAACGTAGTAAGGGAGGATTGTAAAGGAGATATAAAAGTATTTATTAAAATAGAAAACGATACAGAATTCAAGCGAAGTGGGTTAGATTTGTTTTTAGACAAAACAATAACTGTAAAAGAGGCGTTATGTGGGTTCAGTTTTGATTTAAAATACATAACGGGTAAAACATATACGATAACAAATCAGTCAGGAAATATTATAAGTCACGGATATAGTAAAACAATTCCAAACATGGGGTTTTCGCGTGATAATCATACGGGGAATCTAATAATAGTATTTAATGTAAAGTTTCCAGAGAAACTAACAGAAGAAGTAATGGAACAATTGAAGAAAACAGACTTTTAAGTATAAATAAGTAAAACATAAATAATTTAAAGACTAATAATTTAATTATGTATGTTTACGGTAGGTGGAACATTCATTTGTGAGTATATTTGGATTGGAGGAAATAATGAATTAAGGTCAAAAACAAGAGTAGTTAGAGGGTCACAAGGTCTACAAGAATGGAATTATGATGCATCGTCAACTGGTCAATCATCAAGTGATGGAAATACGGAGGGTATTTTAAGACCAGTAGCTTATTTTGCGGACCCTTTAAGGAAGATAAACGATTGTGAATGTGTGCTAGTATTATGTGAGACATATGATATAAACGGGGTCCCTTTACAAACAAATCATAGAGAAAAAGCAGAAAAAATATTTAGACGAAAATTAGAAGAAGAGCCTTGGTTTGGATTGGAGCAAGAATATTTTATTGTGCAAAATAATACAAATGCGTATAATAATACAAATATGTATAGTAATTCGTTTACACACTATTGTGGAATGGCAGAAAACTATATAGAACGTTTGATTGTAGAAAAACATTTAGAAGCGTGTTTAAATGCGAAATTAAATATTTCGGGTATAAATGCGGAAGTAGCAAATTATCAATGGGAGTTCCAAATAGGTCCGAGTGTAGGTATAGAAGCAGGAGACCATTTAATTGTAGCAAGATATTTATTGGAGAAAATCGCAGAACAATATAATATGAGTATTTGCTATAAACCGAAGCCATCAATAAGTTCAAATGGTTCAGGATGTCATACAAATTTTAGCACAAAGAATATGAGAGAAGAGAATGGAATTGAAGAAATAATGAGGTGTATGACAAAATTGGAAGAAAAACATAAAGAACATTTAGAAGTATACGGAAAAGATAACGAACAAAGGTTAACAGGGCATCACGAGACGGCTAGTTATACAAAGTTTAGTTGGGGTGTAGGAACAAGAAACACATCAATAAGGATACCAAATTATGTGTTAAAAGATAGGTCTGGTTATTTTGAGGATAGAAGACCGGCATCAAATATGGACCCATATCAGGTAACTGCAATAATATTTGAAACGTGTTGTTTATCTGAATAAATTATTAATAATATTAATTGTATAAAAAACAACTTAAAGAGAACATTCACAATGTATATGTGCCCACTTGGCTTAGTGGTAGAGCACCAGTCTTGTAAACTGGAGGTCCTGGGTTCAATTCCCAGAGTGGGCTTAAAATATAAAAATTAATTAAATAAGTTAATTTTTATGTGTTTTATATTTTTATATAGGCTAACTTTATAAATGCCTAGTTTATCAGGAACAGGAGGTCGCTCATCAGGAGTTAATTACGCTACATCGGCTATGTTTAGTCGTATGTTTCGGTCGTTACAAGGTGCACCAAATATTAAACGCGGAGCTGAAGTTCTAGCTGTGACGTATCAAGCAAATACAGGTGCGTCAGGAGGTTCATTAAAGCGAGTAGCTCAAGGTCTAGGGTTAAGAAGTATATATTAAATATAGTAATTATAGTTATTATGTCAATTATAGAAAAAATATTTTATATTGCGTTATAATATAAAATGGGAAGCGGATCAGGACCAGGACGAATAAATTCTAGAATTTTTACTAATTCTTTTGCAGGAAAGGAAAGGGAAATGGCTTTTCCCTTAATGCCTAAACTATATTTTGGGTTTCAAACAAAACCTCAATATTCTTATAATGTATATCATCAATTGGCTGATAATGGAGCCAGCTTTGGTTCCCGTGGAGGCAAATGGAATCGACAACACGGAATATATCTTGTATATAACCCTCCATCTTCAATTGGTCATTAAATTAATTTAGTTGACTTATTTATAGTCTCGATAAATATAATATATTTTTATAGTTAAATATATTATAAAAATGCGTGGAAGAAAATCGTATAATATAAGGAATATTGAGGCTCATATTAACTCATATAAACCTCCTGAACAGCAATCCTATCCAAGTCCAGAACAATTTAGTAGAGATATTATTTTTCAAAAGAATGGAATAAATGTAATACAACCTAGCGAACAACAACGACAAAATGAATATATTAATGCAAAATACGGTGTCTCAAGATATGCATCTAATCTGGTTTCTGGAAAGATGTTTAAGAATCTTTAATATATGAAATTGGAGTTGTTTTACACCTTTTCTCATTTAAAACACCCATTTTATTGGCAAAAATAAGAAAATGTAAATCAATAGTATGAATATCGCCTACGTAATACAAGTTAAAAAATAAAAAAATAGTTCAAATTTATTTTTTATTTTTTTATATTCAATAGTTTATTTTTTAAAAGTAGGGGTCTTTCCACACATACTTCTTTTTGTTTGAACTAATATTTCATCTTTAATTTTTTTATCTTGTGGTGATAAATTTGGAATAAATGGATGCATTGCTGGATGGTCAGGTTGAAGCAAATTTGGCCCTCTATCATACTTATTTCTATCAATCATTGTATCATAATATTGACATCTATTATTTACATTAGATAAAGATTCTCCAAATGACATATTATTTTTATCCGCAAATGTTTTTGTATGGTCTATCCAATTTGTTTGTTTTATAGGTTCTATTGATTGCTTTGGAGTTGGTGCTGATTGTGTTGTAGGCGCAATAATTTTTCCGTTCATATTTGTAATTTTTCCGTTCTTATTTGTAATAGTTACCATTTTAGTTTATTTAATATAAGTTATATAATAAAAAAGATTTCAATTTTTTTATAAAAATAATAGGCGTTTTAAATTAGAAAAGGTGTAAGAAACGACAACATTGTTATTACTTCATGAACCAGTTTCTAAATAAGGACATTTCCTAAAAGTGGAATTTAAGAAATCTTTCTAGTAGGAATATCACTAGACACGATGTAAATGGAGTTTTCAGTAATAATAATGTATTCAGTTCCTGATTTGTAAAACTTGCCAATAGGAGAAGTATACTCTTCAGCAGATTTAACTAATAGTTTTTCACCTGATTCTCTTACACCAATAAGAGATTTCTTTTCAAGCGAATCAGTCCAATAATCAAACATAATAGGTTTATCCTCAACAATTGCTAATTTACTAGCATGTTGAAAAGTTAAGTCAGTAGGGAGACGATAAGTGGAGTTGTTAGCAGTAACGGTAGGTCCTTGAGTGGTTGAAGTTGAAGCTGAAGTTGAAGCTGAAGCTGGTGCTTGAGCACTTCCTGGTTTTTGTTCAAAAGAAGACATTTATATTAAAATTAAATTTAAAGTCTTTAAATACTAATATTTACAAAGTATTTTAATATAAATATAAAAAAATATAAATAATTATAATAAATGAAAACTGGGAAAAAAACAAATACGTTCAACGATGATGTTAGTTATATATTATATAACGTATCTAATTACAGAACAAACATAGAAAATTCTGTGCAGGATATATTACATCGGTTTGTTAGTGTAATTATAGAATATATGCAATTTATGTCGGAAAAAATAACTATGAAAAATAAGTCATATTATAAGTTTGTGTTTGAAAGAGGGCTAGAAACATTATTGCATGTGTTTTCTGTTATATTTTATTATACAAAAAATCTTGACTTAACCTTTTACCACACACAAAAAGCATATTATTTTTATATTGAATTTATTGAACAAATATCTGATGATAATGTAACTTTTCTTCAATTGAGCTCAAGAGACGCAATATTATTTGTTTACAAGAAAACCATTTTTGAGTTAAATAATGAGTACAAGAAAAATATGTCTGAACCTAGCAATGAAGAAAAAAATATATTATCAACTATAGATGCATATACATATATATATAAAAGCTTTGTTCAATTTATAATAAACCACAATAATTTTAATTATGAGACAAAAGTAGAATATATAAATATTAGTTGTGATGCTATAGCAATTATAAGTGAAACTCTCAATAAAAATAAGATAAAAAAAGCTTATATTGATTGTATATATTTATTTACTAATTTATTAGCTGACAAAAAATTAGACATAAATGATTTTTTTAAACTTATAGATGAATTTATAAAGAAAATAAGCAATAAAAAGAAATTTGATGAAAAGGTTATAAAAAATAAAATTTATGACACAGAAATAACTAATTTTATTTCAAACAACGAATCAAATAAAATTGTAGAGTGGATATTTACAGAATAAATAATTTAATACATTTCCTCTACTGGTCCACTAGTTTCTTCTACTAGTTCAATATTTTCATTCTTTTTATTTTTATTCTTATTATTCTTTTTATTTTTGTCCCTATTACTTTTTAATACTGTATGACATACAGTTGGTGGTTTAACTACTATTTCTTCTGAAGAAGAGGAAGAGGAAGAAGTAGAAGATAAATTCAAAACATCTACATTTTCAACAGAAACACTTTCTTTATCAAGTTCATCCTCATCTTCAGAAGTTTCTATATTTTCTTCTGGCATACCAGTTATAATAGTAATAGTCTTTTTACGGAGCTTTTTCTTTTTGTCTTTATTCATTTTATCCTCATCAGTTATTATTTTCTGACAAATATTCTTAAATTCAGCCTTTAACAATGCTTTTAGAAATGTATAAATATCTTGCAAAACATTTTCATCACACATACCGACAATTAAAACACTTCCTGTTCTAAAAATCATAAACGAAACTTCAGTTATATTTTTATATTTATGTTTGTTTTCGGTAGTAATTTGAACTCCGGTTTGAACCCCAACATCATCATTATAATAAAATTTACATTGTATACCAGGATAAGAGCACGGGTCATAAATAGCCTGAATAGTGTATTTATTTCTAAGTATATCATACAAAATTTCCCTATTAATAAAGAAACCACAGTTGAAGTTGGAGTTGATTAAAACAGTATCACTGCTTTGCTTATATGATAACGTGTAATCGTGGAATGGTTGCAAAATTTGTATAATATTTTTCAAAACAATTTCAAACATTGGTTCACTTTGAACACCGGGTATCTCTAATTTTCCCGTATTGAAAACTTTAATATGGAATTCTCTAAACAGATTATCCAATTTAACACGGATAATCATAACAAAACAATTATAAAACGCTTGTTTCTTTTTAGAACGGTAACTCATAATATCCTTTTTAGATATTCCAACAGTAATCTTGCGAATATCCTTGAATTTAATGCGTCCATTGGGATTATCAATATGTGACATAATATGTTCATCATAATACAATTCCTTTTTGAGACGTTTTTGTATCGTTGATAATTCTTCAGGAGTTTTTGAATTAAGTTTAATTTGTTTTTTTATTACACCATTTGCCGGTGTAGAATATGGAATAACAGGTATATCCCAAAATATCTTTAAATCAACCGGTTGTTCAAGATATGCGATTTTGGATTTTGTAGATATATAAATATCAGTTGGCTCGGGAGGAATACCATTAAAAATTTCAGTTGAATTTAATTCTTCATTATTTTCATTAAATTCATCTACTAAATCATTTTTTTCGTCGTCTGATGTATTATCGTCATATTTATGTGTAAGGAAATTCGACCATTCATCATCCATATTGTTATTATTATTATTTGTTAAGCTAAGAGCCATTTATATTACTTTGGACTATATCTTTATATTCTTTAAATTATTTTATTTCAATTATTTTCTTTTAATATAGAATAAATGAACAGTTGTAAACCGCGCGTCATCCATGAAAGTAGCAATATTATACCTATTCCCCAAAAGTCCCCTACTAACAAGAAGGAGGGGTTTTACAATGTTAACGAATATAGTTTAAAGCAGAATTTTTTTGATCCGTCAAAAAGCTCTCCACCGAATGAATTTATGTTAAAGTTACAATTAAGGATGTCTCTTTATGAATCTTTAAATAAAGATACTAATTTGCTTAACGAATAGTTTACGTAGTAACTGTTTTTACAATCCTCAAAATGTATTATATTTTCTACAAAGTTAAGATATTCAGGAGTATTTGCATTTTGATATTTCCGAATAATATAATTTAAAAAATCTTTAATTATATTTTTTTTATCCATATTGAATTTGTTGCTAATTTCGTTAATCATTTTTATTAATAGGTCTAATGCTTCGCCTTTTTTAATTTTACTATATAAACTATCCCAAACGATATCATCGATAATATTTATATCTTCATCCTTTATATTTTGATTTGACTGCATAAAATTAATCATACTTCTAATATCAGATTTGTATAATTTTTGTATTAAATAAAGAGATTTTTCGTTTAAATTTAGTTTCTCAGAAGCAGATATATTTCCCAAAAACTTTACCATATCATTTGTTGGTAGTTGATTAAATCTTAATCGTAAAAATTCGTTCTGTAATCCTTCGTCAATGCGACTTATATAATTACATATTAAACAAAAACGCACTGAATTTGAATAATTTTGTAAAAGATAACGTAATGCTTGCTGAGCATTCTTAGTCATATAATCTACTTCATCTAATATGACAAATTTCATACCTTTATTGAATAGTGTTTTTGAATTAACAAATTGATTTATTTGACTTCTAATTATATCAATACCTCTTTCATCTGATGCGTTTAAATGTATCATTAGTTCTCGATTTTTTTGATTTAGTTTTTCCTGATATGAGTTCACTAAATTTATAATTGTTGTTGTCTTACCTGTTCCTGGAGGCCCATAAAATAATAAATTTGGAAAATATGCTGTTTCAATAATATTCTTTAAAATTTTCTTATTTAGAGGATCTAAAACAATGTCATCAAATTTAACTGGTCTATATTTCTCCACAAAAGGTATACCATTATGCTCCATTATGTATAATTATAAATAGTATTTAAGTTTTTATTCGTTCTTTTTATACATTTTAGTAATTATTTATTATTTAAAATTAAAATTAAAATTAAAATTAAAATTGAAGTATTTTATATAATTA
>Ga0208082_1000631_pt1 | contig 10479 bp, 1 predicted proteins | sample LakMenE09Jun09ns_FD_150683 | JGI IMG/M metagenome (GOLD analysis project Ga0208082, IMG submission 150683) | Freshwater microbial communities from Lake Mendota, WI - 09JUN2009 deep hole epilimnion ns (SPAdes) | ecosystem: Environmental > Aquatic > Freshwater > Lake > Epilimnion/Euphotic zone ... | reverse complement strand
TCAAACCGCATCTTACTGAAAGGAGGCAGCACTCAAATGGCAAAAGACACATTTGAACTAACATCCAGTCTTATTAAAGGTGTGGAAAGCGTTGAAACACAAGCACGTAATAACGATTTAAGGTTATTCCGTGAATCTAATGTTAAATACTCAATCTCACCATTATATGCTCGTTACGTAGGTGAGAGCATTACTGTGGCGTTTAATGGAAACTTTAAAAAGTATCCAACGGATGGTACCGAATTCTCGTTATCACGCGGACATTACAATGCGTTGTTGAAGTATCTTCATCACATTGACCGTCAGATTCGTATCGCTAAAACCACAGCTAAGTTTATGGACACGCAAGCGTCCGGCGACTTTAAGAAGATGTAGTTTAGACAATTAGTAAAAGAGCCACTGTATAGTTTACAGTGGTTTTTTTTATGCTATAATACTTTACAGCATGGCATTATTATATCCACGAAAACCTTTATTAGCAGGAACGACTAGAATATATCCTGGAAATATTTATTCTAGACCTGCATTAGCACCTTATTATGAAGGGCTTAGAGGGTTTGGACAAGCGCGCGCTACTTCAAATCAAGTACTTGTAAGATCATTACAACAATGGGCAATCTCACCTTTTGCTGTTAACAACGAAGATTTTATGGAGCGCATTCGAAACCGATATGGGATAGAAGATACTGGAACATATGATTTATTTGGTAACTTAGGCGGTCTTGTGGGTGCAGGTGTAGGCGCTGCTTTAAACAGTGGGTACCTTCGTTCAGCATTAATTGATAAAAAGTTCTGGAAAAAAGAATCATGGCAAAATCCTTTTTCTACTACCTTTGATCCTAAAAGAGCACGTTATCAAGACGCAAGATTTAAACAATTAAGAAATATTAAAGCTAATGAATCGCTTGTTCTTGATTATAATAAACAAGTAAAAAGTGCAAATGATTTACTAAAACAAGATTATAAAATTAAAAAAACATTACAAACTTATGATCCTAAGTTTATTGAAAGTGTTAAAAACTTAGAATTATCTAAAGTAAATAAAGCTACTTTAGAAGCTACACTAACAAACAATGTAGAGCTAAAGAAAATTGCTGATAAAAGTTTTATTAAAGCAGAAGCTAATTTAAAAAAAGTAAAACGATTAGGTAAAAATAATCCTTTAAAGATACAAGCTCAACAAGCTTTTGACCTTGCACAAAAAGATTTAGTAAACTTAGATCAAAGCGTTAAACTAGCACAACAACAAATAGTAGATGCTGGTAATTCAATTGTAAAAAATAGTGATGAAGCTATTAAAATAGCGGCAAAAGCTGAGGATGTTGTAGACGTTACTAACATGTTAAATGATTCGGCGCGTATTACAAACACTGTAAATGACGCTTCTAAAACTATAACTGCAGCTGCTAAAATATTAGAAACAAATGGTGTTATTGTTGATGCAGCAAAACTTACTATAAAAAAAGGCGCGCAAGCTGGTAAAACATTCTTTAAAAGTATTAGTGAAGCAGGCGCCAGATTTGTGCCTGGTTTAGGTATCGCCGCAGACATCTATAGTTTAGGTACTTCAGCAGTTGGATTAGCTCAAAGCGTTCAACAAGGCGATATATTTAATACAGCATTTAATGCATTAGCACTTATATCAGATACAGTTGCTTTAACAGGTAGCGCAATAGAAGTTGCTGGTGGTGGTTTAATTGGTTCAGCAATAAGCGGCATCGGTACAGTAGCTTCTATAGCTGTTTCAGCACTACAAGGATTTTTAGTAGGAAGAACTGTTGGTCGTTCATTTAGTCCAGAAGGTGCTAAAGCACAAGAAATGTTTGCACAAAACTTATATGCAGGTATGATGCAACGTCCGATTAGTTCGATTGCTACATTATTAACAACGATTGCAGTACCAGCTTTAACAGGATGGTTGAGTAGTGGTTTACGTATCAATAAAAATCTTAGTTTACTGAGTAAAAACAACCCGTTAACTGGTATAGGTAGTTGGTTAAGTACAAACGCATTTGGTAATCAGGTTCGAGCAGGATTATCAATGATGACATTACAAGCAGTTACTAGTATTACCGCTCCTTTAGATGATCAATTTAGTCCTTGGAAAGCAACCGATCCTGATGATGTTAGTTTTGTTTCTGCAATATCTTTATACGGGGATATTAACGATAACTTATATGGTGCTACAAGAAACAAAGCAGTGTTACTTGGTTTAGTTTCAGGTGATTCTAAAGCAATGACTGATGCTTTAGCAAAATCTTGGGGTTATAGTAACGAGTTATATCGATCAGTTATGTTTGATGATATCCGTGAAGCTGCTAATTTAAACTTAGGTGAAATAGGAAACTCTTTAATATCTACATTAGGTGAGCTTTTAATTGACCCACAAAACTTTAACGAAGTTGTTAATAAGTATTACCAAACTTATACGATAGACGTTGGTACTAATGTGCTATCAAGAATAGTTGAACATGAAACTAGTAAGTTAAAAATGACAGGTAAAACAAAAGCTGCAGCTAACAGCTTAGGAAAACTTGTGGATGAAGATGGCGTTTTTAGTTTTAAGATAAACGATCCTACAGCTAAACAAGCTTTCTTAAAACAATTAGTAGGAGCTTGGATAAGCAACGGTAGAAAAGGTGTACAAGAAATTTTATACAAACAATTTGCTTCTGGTGGTATTCAGTTTGGACAAAAGGCTAGAGTGTATACTTTAGATATTTCTTCACAGCTTAATATTTTAGACAATTTATTTACAAATGTTTTAGAAAATAAAAACTATATTTATAAAGTAGGTTCAGCTAAACTTAAAAATGAATTAGAAAATTCTTATAGAAGATACAAACAAGCTCGTAAGAGTACAACACCTACAGAAAATCAAATAGCTTTAATAGGTCGTTTTGATAATACATTTAGAGAACTTAAAACATTGTACGGTGGTTCGTTAAGTGAAGGACAACTATTAGCAAAAGCTTATAAAGACTTTGATTTAAAAATCAATTCTAAAGTTAGTTCTAATTTATATAACAACTTTGAAAGTTTAAAAAATCATATTGATAATGTAGATAGTTTTGCTGGAATAGTAACACACGTAGCAAACCCTATGTCAGTTGCTTTTAAAGGTTTATCTTTTTCTGTTGAAAAACTTTTTGAATATTTAAGAAGAAACATTAATCCTAAACAAGCTGCTATTACAATTGAAAAATTTGAAGCAATTGAAAAAGACGTTAATACAATTAATAAAGAACTTATTGATATAAATAAAACAGGTACCTCTGTTAAAAAATCTAATGAAACTTTTGATGAAGTTTTAAACAAGCAAAAGAAAACTAATAAAACATTATCTAAAATTATTCAACAAACAACAAAAGAACAGGTTGAACAAAGTGCAGAAAAAGATACTATTGATAGTCAAAGTGATATTTTAGATCAAGCAAAACAAGCGCTTGAAAGTAGAAAAAAAGCTTATGAAGAAAATGAAGAGTACATTGATTACCCTGTTTTAAATTATGAAACTAGTAGTGGTATTAAAATTGTTATTAATAAAAAGAATTTTAAAAGAATACAAACTGAAGTTAGTGACTACGAAAAAAAAGCAGGACCTGATTTAGACGCCGTTGTAAAAGCCGGACAAAAAGGTAATGATAAAGTTACGCTTGAATATGTAGCAAAAAGAAATGCTTTATTAAACTATACGTATATTACTAAACACCGTAAAGTTTTGAGTCAAGTATTTGTTCTTATGGACGCTGGTCTTGTACATGTAAATGAATTAACTACCGTTGCACAACAAAGTTTGTTTAACGTTTTAAAAGTAATTAATGGTTTTAAAATATTTTCTAATGAAACTGTTTTTATTAAAAGTAGTTTAGTTATTAATGAAGAACTTGCTACTTTACAAGAAGAAAATAAAGAATTAGAAAAAGAAAAAGTTGATTTAAAAAAACAAGTTAATAAACTTTTAAAGATTACTAAAAATGTTAAAGCTACTGGAGAAGAAAAACTAAAAGCGTCTGAGGAAATTATTGCTTTAGAAACCAGCATTACTAAAATACAAAATGCACAAGATAAAAAAGCTACAACAATTAAAACATTAAAAGATAAGTTAGAAATTATTAAGAACAATCCTAAAAAAGATGAAGATGTACAACGTAATACGTATAATAAACAACGTGCTATTGATGAGTTTATTGAAGGTGACGAAGGTGATGCATTAGTTGATCTAGCTAATCAATATGGAATTAAGGTAGCTTTAGTTGATAAAGACGGCAACGAAATAGAAAGAGCTACTTTAAAAACAATTACTCCTAGTAATAGAAAAAAGAAAGTAGTTGATGTACAAATTTCTTTTGTTAAAACAATTGAACAAGATATCGTTAGTTTAATTTATAACTTACTTCCAGATGGATTTGAAACTACTTTATTATTAAAAGGATTAATAAACTTTGATGCTGATGACATCGAAAAAAACTGGGACAAACAAACGACTGCTGCTAAAATAAACACATTAATTAGAATTATAAAAAAGTTAGAGTTAGATAGTTATATATCAGCAGATAAAGTTAAAAGTTTCGGAGGTCTTTTAGGTGTTGTTGAAGCAATCAATAAAGTTATTGAAAACAAAAATAAACCTACCTTTAGAAGTGTTGAAGATGTAAGCTTAACAGAGTTAAAAGAAATAGTTTTTTATAAGTTATTAAATCAAAAGAATGGTTTGTTTAAACAAAAGTTAGATACAGTAAATAAATTATTTGAACGTGCAGATAAACAAATTGAAAAAATAACTAAGGTTCTTGATTCTGATTCAGAAAAAAATAAAGCAGATAAGAAAGCTATTAAAGATATTTTAGATCAAGAATTAAGACGTATTAATAACTTTTTACAATACAATGAAATGTATTCATATGTTAAATCGTATTACTATAACAGTATTAATGTTAACAAAGATATTAATTTATTTTTAAGTGACGAAGCAAAGAAAGAATTACTCCCTGATTTCATAACAGAAGACGAATTAAAAAATTGGAACAAGCTATCTATACCAGATGCTGTTAGTAAACTTAATAGCATTGATACAGCTTTCATTAAATTTTTAGAAGAAAGAGAAAGCAATGTTGTTGAAAGTGAATACATCTTACAAAAAGATGAAGTGCTTAGTGATAAAGAATTTTTAACTGAGTACGACACGATGATTGAAGAGTTGATTGAAACTAAGGAAATTAGAAAACAAGAAGAAGCTAAAAAGAATACAATTAAAAAAGCAGTTAGTAGTACATTAAGTGTTCAAAGCACGATTGTAAAACAACTAGAAAATATACCTCAATCTTTATTAACTAATTTATTATTTAAATTAAGTACAAGTGATATTGAAAAAGATAAAAACAATCCTTACAATGCTTTAAAGAAAATACTAGCCGGTGGTTTTAGTGTTTTAAATATTAAAGAATTAAGGTTTAATTTTAGAATGGCGATGTTTATAAATAGTGACAGTGAAACAATAGACGATGCAAAAAGTTATAAAGAAACTTTAAAGGGATTAAAAAGAACATCCTCTGGGCACTATTATTTTTTAGAAAAAGTTTTAAAAGAACTTGTTCGTTTAGATAAAGAAAAAGTAATTACAATAGATTGGGATACTTTATCCAACTCTAAAGAAGGTAAGAAGGTCAAAGTATTTAGTAAACGTGGTGAAACGTTTAAGAGTGACAGCTATAAGATAAGACTTTTAGGTGATCTTTATAACAAAGAAGAAGATATTGATATTAAACTACCTTTAGATGGTAAGGAACAAAAACGATTAAACCGTATTTACTATCAATCTGTTAATGAATCTATACGTAATTATTTTGATGAAAATAATATTGAGTATGATAAAGATTATTTAAAAGACTTTATTGAAAAGTTAATTAGCGGGGATAAATCAATTACTGCTGATGTATATAAATTAATAGCTGGCAATGCTCTAAAGATAATGACTATTAAACTGCAAGATTTGTATGCCTTTAATAATAAACATCGTTATCTAAAAAATATTATTGATAAAGGTATACGTGCTACAGAAATAAAAGATATCAGAGCATCTAGTGATCGGCACTATACTTTAAGTACAAGTGTGTACAAAGCACTTTCTATTAGTGACGATAAACATAAAGATTTATTAGATGATATTATTACTTTCTCTAACTTTCAAACGTTTGGAAACTATGAAGATGAAAATAGTATTAAACCAGCATTTAATTTAAAGAGCGGATTAATGCAAGTTGTTTACTTTTTAAACAGCTTTATCGAAACTGATAAAGCATTTAAAAAAGAAGTTGATTTTAAAGAGTTAGATTACTTTGCTTTTGAAGATAAACAAATAGTTATTTATATTAAAAATGACAAAAATAAAGTATCTAGAAAAGTTTACTTATTAGAATACTTACTAACACACCATGTAAACATAAGAATTGTGTCTAGTATTATTGATCGTTTAAAAACAAATACAGTTGCTAAAGGTACGTTAACACCTGAAACAGCTAGTGAACTTGGTAATAAACTATTAAATGAATACCAAGACGCCGTTAAAAAATTTGGAAGTAGTATTGTAACCGCACCGTTAACAATTAGCAGAGAGTTGTTTAAAGGAACAGATGAAGAATATGCTTTAGTTAATGATATTAATTTCATTAATGCATACGGAAGTTTAAACACTTTACTGTTCTTAGAAACTCAATATGAATCTGCAGACCCTAAATTTTTAAAAAGAAAAAATCGTTATAGTAATATACAATTAGTTTTAAAACCAGAGATATTTTACTATTTAGAAAAAGCTAATACAGAATTTAAAAAACCAGAAACAACTGTTGTTATAAACGGTAAAACAATTAATAAACCTGTAAGTAGTGACATACTATTTATTTTGTATGTGTTAGATGCAAAAGATATACCACAAGAAACCAAAGAACTATTAGTTAAAAAGGTTTTCTTTTATCAAGGTACTGTAGGAAAAGGTGTAGCTACATTAAACAAAATAGAAGAACTTAATGGCGTTGTGTTAAGACAAAACAACCGTATAGCTTTATTAAAAAATAGAAAAGATAGTAAGAGTAAAAACATTAAAGACCAAATTAGTGATTTAGAAAATGAAGTTATCGATATTCAAAGACGTATTAATGCGTATGAAAACTTTAGAAACAATATCAAAGATAAAGCATTAGAAGAAGACTTTAATGCTTTTTATAAATACATAGTTGATAACCCTGAAAAAGTTGAAACAATGTTTTATAACAACAGAAGTACTTCTGATGATAGTAATATTGCTATTGCTTATGATCCTGCGACAAAAGAATACATGGTGGTAGAACACTATGATGGTAATGGCAACTCAAATATTGATGAATCAGGTGTAAAAGGATTACCTAACTATAACTCTGAGATTGGTGAGAAAATTATAAGCAAACACAATACTGAATTACATACAGAAGGAAGTAAAAAAATAGCTAAAGTTTTAAAAGAAAAAGGATACGATCCTTATGTTTTAACTTTAAGAGACATCAGTGAAACTGGTGCAGTTATTATTGTTAGCAAAGACAATCTTGAAACGGCTTTTTCAGAATTTAATAACCTTGTAAAATTTGCTCTAAAAGATAAAACCTCTAAAGATAAAAATATTTACTTCATGACTGAGGAACAACACAAAGATATATTAGAAATGAGAAGGACTAAGAAATATATTAATACTTTTGATTACGTTATTACTAAAGATAAAAACGGAAATATAAATGGAGAGTTAAAATCTAACTATATAAATATTAAGAGCTCAACTTCAAGAAGTGGACAAGGTGGTATCTTAGGTGGGTTCTTAAAAGATGTTGAAAACCTACAAAAGTTAGCTGATAGATTAAAGTTAAGCAGAGAAGACCTTGTTAAAAAGTTGACTGAGTTTGCCAGAATAAAAAAAGAATACACTATTGTAGAACCTGGTGATGTTGTTAATATTAATTTTAACCAAACCAATTTGTTTAAAAGGGTTGTAAGACTAGCTAGAAAAGAAAAAGCCTTTGCTAGATTTTTAGAACTTTTATACAATGATTTTGGTTCTTTTGATATAGATGTTATTGGACGAAACTTTTTTACTGATCGTTACATTAAAGAAAATTATAACTTTAATAATTTTGAATCTGATTTAAGAAGAGAAAATTATCGTTTATATGAACAGTTAACAGAGATAAAAATAAATGCAACTAACATAGGACCTGATATTAAAATAACACTATTAGATGCTATTAAAAATGCGCTTATTGTTATGCAAAAAGAATATAAGAACGAAGATATTACTTTTAATAACTATAACGATATCTATAATAAAGAGTTTTTAAAAACAATAGAACAATTAAAAGACGTTGCATATAGTTTTGTATCTTCTTTAAAGTACACCCATAATATTTATTACAAAAAACTTATTAAAAAGTTACAAGATTATTTTGGTTCAGGGCTTGAAGGTTTTATTACTGCTAAAGAAATGTCCACCAGAAATAATATTTTAAAGCACTCAGAAAACAAAACATTTGTTTTAGTTAACGGTAAAAAAGAATACAACAAAGGTTTGTTTAATGCACAAAAAGTTGGAATGTTAAATCTTATCAATGAATTAAAAGAAGAATTTAACAGCAAACAAACTGAAGGTGTATCATTAGAAAGCGTTTTAGCAGCACAGCTAAGACGTAGTAGAGCTTTGTATAAAGAATCTACTAAAGCAAATAACGCTAGGGTTAGAGGCACTGCTACAAATTTAAACTGGACTAACTTATTTTACGTAATAAAAAACTTACCTAGTACTTTTGATATTGATCGTATGGATGATAAAACTTTAATTGGTCTGGCTTCTTATTTAAATATAGATGATTCTATTTTTAATAAATTTAAAAATGAAGACTACTTAAGTATTAAAATTGCTATTAAAAATACAATTAATACTTACTTTAATCAATTAAAAAGCGTACTTGAGTTACCAGATGACATGACTTTAGCAGAATTAATAACCGATGTTAAAACAAATAACCCTCAAGTTAATGCAATTTTAAATTATATAAAGAAATATAGTACTATGTTTGATGACAACATTAAAACAGTTAGTGACGCAGAAATTAATAGCATTAAAAAAGATGTTTTAAAAACAACATTAAACAAATACATAAACAATATTTCTTTACATGCTAATAAAACAAACGAAATTTATTTACAAATTAATGCTTCTTTAAGCTATAAAAAGATGCTTGAAAAAGATCCAAAGAGTACTGTTACGTTAGAAAGTATGATTAAAGATTTAAGAATTCAAGATAAAGATAATGTAAAGAACTGGTATAAAAAACCAAAAGAAGATTTTAGAGAAGAAAATGGTGTTAATATTACTGACGTTATTCTTGATAATATAACGCAAACAACTCCTTCTGCTTTTAATAACGTAGTTAAAGAAACCATAGAAAGTATTGTTAACAAAGCAGAAGACGTATTCTTTGGAGACACCTCCGGTAAAGCAATTATTAAACCAACTTTTATTAAAAACTTTGGCAGTGCTTCAGAATACTTAGACAGCATTAAAGATAAAGAAGCAAGAAATATGACTGAGCTTTTTATTAACATTATGTTTTATGGTGGATTAAAGAAAGAAAACGCAACGATAGAAACTGTCGCTAAACAATTTAAAATAGATTTAAACAAGTATAAACAAGAAAGCGGTAAGACTAGATTAGGTCCTATTGACGATAATGTCTTTAAAGTTATGTCTTACTTATTAAGAAATAAAAAAGAAAACAAATTTGAAAGTCCTTTTGAAGTTTACAATTTAATAAATTTACCTTTATTAGATGATAATAAAAAATTTAAAGTATACTTATACGAATATTTATTTGGGTTTAAAGACTATAAAGGTAACGTTATACGTCATACTCACAATGAAAAAGAAAAAAGAATTAGTTTATCTAAGAAATTATTTAATTCTTTAGGTATTGATTTTGAAACTGTTGAAAATTTATTTACAAAATACAATACATTAGATGAAATCATGGATGTGTTGTATAACACCATAAGCAAAAACGATAACATGTTTGCTTTTGTAAACATTATTAACTTTGCTAAAACACAGTTTATTAACAATGAGTTTAAACAACAATGGTCTTGGCAAGATGCAGTTAATAAATTTAGAATTGGTGCAGCTAAAAAGAACATTAGACGTATTAAAAAACTTGAAGCTTTAAATATTTTTGAAACTAAACAACAAGATGACCCATTTGAAAACAGTATTTTACGATCTATATTTAATAGTGTAAGTCATTTAAGTAATGCAGGTTCTTATGTTAAAGGCATTAACGATAGACTAGACATTATTGTTTTAAAAGAAAAAGATACACCTGATACTAATGTAACTGTTAAGCCACAGTTGTTAATGACTACGCCAAATAATATTAATAAGATTACTAGAGAAGCAACAAGAAATGC
>Ga0208082_1000628_pt1 | contig 10498 bp, 10 predicted proteins | sample LakMenE09Jun09ns_FD_150683 | JGI IMG/M metagenome (GOLD analysis project Ga0208082, IMG submission 150683) | Freshwater microbial communities from Lake Mendota, WI - 09JUN2009 deep hole epilimnion ns (SPAdes) | ecosystem: Environmental > Aquatic > Freshwater > Lake > Epilimnion/Euphotic zone ... | reverse complement strand
ATAATTTAACACATAACCGATATATTTATATTAAAAAGATTTTTATGAGCTTAAAATCAACATTAGACAATTACTTAGGAAAATCAGTTAGATATTCTGAAGAAGATAACGGAGACGGAACTAAACAAGTATGTGATTTAGATACTGGTGACTGTTATACTGTAAGAGAAAGAGACGGCTTAATTGAAAGAGCTGGTCATATGACTACTGCTAATAGACAAGTTAGAGTAGAAACATCAAGAGGTGTTAAACAATTATTAAACGGATAATAATGGCAATAGATAAAAAAATATTAAACGAAATTGAAAGATACAGAAGTATCAATCGATATATTACAGAGCAAGCTGCTCCTGAACCTACAGAGTTAGATGCTTTAATGGCACCTGCTCCTGGTGAAATTGCTCCCCCGCCTGCTCCTGGTGGAGAAGTTGCGGCACCTGAAATGGCAGAACCTGCGGTTATCGATGTGGCTAATGACCCTGATGTTGAAAAGGTTGACGAAAAAGGTGAGACTGAAGAAAAAACTGAAACTGAAGAAAGTGGAAGTGAAGAACTTGATGTAACTGATTTGGTTGATTCTCAAAAAAATATTGAAAAAAAACAAGACGATTACTTTGAAAATTTATTTGGTCAAATAAATAAATTGGAATCAAGATTAGGTGAGATGGATGCGATTATGAACAAACTTAACGACCTTGAAACCAAGATTGAAAAGTATAGAGAAAAAACTCCTCAAGAAAAATTGGAGTTAAGAACCTATGATTCATATCCATTTAATCAAAAACTTTCAGATTTCTTTGATGATAAGAAAGAAGATATGGAAAAGACGGGAAAAAATGATTATGTTTTAACTCCTGACCAAGTAACGGATATTAATGTGAATGATATTAAAGGTTCATTCCAACCGTCAAGTAATCCTGATAATAATATGAGATAATCTCGTATTGTATTGGTATTAAATAATTTAAAAGGTCTTGTAATAAAGACCTTTTTTTATTTGACAAAGTGATAAACTTGGCTTATATTTATAGAACACAATTTAAAAATTATACATATGATGAGTTCATTAGACGCCGTATTGGCACAGTACGAAAAATCACAACAAGGTGGGGGCGGAGCCCAAGGTAAAATGTCACAAGACGAAAGAATGAAAAAGTATTTCGCTTGTATCCTTTCTGACAAAGAGAAATCAGGACAACGTAGAATACGTATCCTACCAACACCAGATGGTTCTTCACCATTCAAAGAAGCATGGTACCACGAAATTCAAGTTGGTGGACAATGGAACAAATTCTTTGACCCAGGAAAAAATGACAACGAACGTTCACCTTTGAATGAGGTTTACGAAGAGTTGATGTCTACGGGTAAAGAATCTGACAAAGAATTAGCAAAACAATACAAGTCTCGTAAGTTTTACATCGTTAAAGTTATCGACCGTGATAACGAAGCTGATGGTGTTAAATTTTGGAGATTTAAACACAACTACAAGAATGATGGTATCTTAGATAAAATCATTCCGATTTGGAGAAACAAAGGTGATATCACTGACCCTGAAAAAGGACGTGACCTTATTATCGAATTAAGTAAATCTAAAACACCAGCAGGTAAAGAATACACAAGTATTTCTACAATCATGTATGATGACCCAACTCCTGTTCATGAAGACAAAGTTCAAGCTAACGCTTGGATTAATGACGAGATGACTTGGTTGGATGTATATTCTAAAAAACCTGTTGATTATCTTGAAGCAATCGCTCGTGGTGAAACACCAAAATGGGATTCAGATAAGGGTGGATATGTTTATGAAAATTCATCTCAAGAAACAACTACTATCGGTGGTAAAAAATCGGCAGAAAAAGTTGAAGAAGTTGACCCACAAGCTGACGCTGAGGTTGATACAGAATTACCTTTCTAATAAACAAAACACATCATGTATGGTATCTTGTATGGTACCATACATGATTTAATTTATATCACACATGGCAATTAAAAAGAACGATTTCAGTTCAGTTAAAAAGAAGTTTTCCACTTCTGCAAAATATAAACCACAAAGATTTTTTGACTTAGGTTCTGATTTCTTGGATGCTGTTGGATTACCTGGTCCGGCTATTGGACATTTGAATATGTTCTTGGGTCACTCTGATACGGGAAAAACAACTGCTTTGGTTAAAACTGCGGTGGATGCTCAGAAAAAAGGTATATTACCTGTGTTTATTATTACGGAACAGAAATGGTCTTTTGAACACGCAAAACTTATGGGTTTTGATTGTGAAGAGGTTGTTGATGAAACAACGGGTGAAGTTGATTGGGATGGATTTTATATCTTCAACAACAACTTTAACTACATCGAACAAATTACAGATTATATCAATTCATTATTGGATGCACAAGAAAAAGGTGAATTAGATTATAGTTTATTATTCTTATGGGATTCTGTTGGTTCAGTTCCTTGTAAGATGACGTTCGAAGGTAAAGGTGGAAAGCAACACAACGCATCAACACTTGCCGACAAAATTGGTATGGGTATTAACCAACGTATTTCAGGTTCACGTAAAGCGGATTCAAAATTTGAGAACACATTGGTTATCGTTAATCAACCTTGGGTTGAATTACCTGATAATCCTTTTGGTCAACCAAAAATTAAAGCAAAAGGTGGTGAAGCAATTTGGTTAAACTCATCTTTGGTATTCTTATTTGGAAATCAAAAGGGAGCGGGAACAACAAAGATTACTGCTACCAAAGACAAACGAAGTGTTAAGTTCGCTTCAAGAACAAAGGTATCTGTTATGAAAAACCACATCAATGGTTTGGGTTATGAAGATGGAAAGATTATTGTAACACCTCACGGATTTTTGGCGGGTAAGGATAGTACTGAAGAAAAAGAATCTATTGAATCATACAAAAAAGAATATGCTGACTATTGGAAAGATATTCTTGGAGTTAGTTCTTTAGATTTTGACTTGAAAGAAGAAAAAGAAGATTAGTTTTATTGTTACACCTTTTAAATCACGATTGTGATTAATACACTATTAGTAGACGGAGATAATTTATTTAAAATAGGATTCCACGGAGTTAAAGAATTATTTAGCGACGGGGACCACGTGGGTGGTGTTTATCATTTTATAAACACCATTCGCAAATTCCTTGAGGAACATAACCACGATAAGGTAATTGTGTTTTGGGATGGTGATTCTAATTCATCAGTAAGGAAAGCTTTATATCCCCAATATAAAGCCAATAGAAGACAAGATATGAATGAGTATAAGTACGAATCATATCTAAATCAAAAATCACGAGTTAAGGAATATCTTGAAGAAGTTTTTGTAAGACAGGTTGAGTTAATTAATAACGAAGCCGATGACCTTATTGCTTATTATTGTCAGATGGCAAAGGACGAGAATATTATCGTTTTTTCCTCAGATAAAGACCTCACACAACTTATCTCCGAGAGAGTGACCATCTACTCCCCAAATGCAAAACAATACTTTAGACAGGGGGATATGATTACCCTTAATAAAGTTCAATTCCCTCACTATAATGTTTTATTATGTAAAATCTTAACGGGGGATAAATCGGACAATATTAATGGAATCGAGGGGTTAGGAGAAAAAACTTTAATTAAGTTTTTCCCTGAAATAACAAAACAACCTCTTAATGTAGAGGAAATTATGGGTTCAGCTCAGGTATTATCAGAGACCAACAAATCAAAAACTTTGTCAAATATTTTGACTGGTAAGACAAAAAGTGGTATATTTGGAGAACAATACTACAAAACAAACTTAAAGATTGTGGATTTATCCAATCCATTAATCACAGATGAAGGGAAAGAATTGGTATCACAAATCTTAACCGACACAATTGACCCCACAGATAGGGGATATCGTAATTTGATGAGAATGATGATGGACGATGGTCTATTCAAATATCTTCCAAAGAACGATGAGGCTTGGGTTGAATTCCTTAAGCCGTTTATGAAACTAACAAGAAAAGAAAAAAGAAACACAAACCAAAAGTAAAATTATGAAAGAGCAAGAAAGTACCAAGATGGAATTTCTATTGACGTTGAATGGCAACATTGTTGTTCAAAGATTTTTTAACGTAAGGGGATATAACCCTAATTCGAAGAACTCGAGTGAGTTGTATTCGTATGTTAAATCATTACAAGATGAGTTGGAGTATTATTTAAAAATGAAGACGGTAATCTATATGTTGGACTACCAAGATTCAATTGTGAATGACCCCGCAGTTATGGACACATCGTTCACAGATGGACCTGAAGATTTTAACATTTTCATCAAGTTGGGAGAACAGACAATTTGTCATAGAGTTTTTAACGGAAAATTATTTCCACCAAAAGTTCGTTATACAGTTGACGTACGACCAATTATCAAAGACGTTTTAAAGTCTTTAACTGACATTTTTTCAGACAAAAAATTAAGTTTTAATTTTTAGACTTTAAGGTAAGTAAGTAAATATTTAATAAAACAAGGGGAGAGAAAACGCAATATGAATAAGAATTTTGATTACTTAGGGAACACATTTCAACTACAACTTTTAAACCAAATTATTGTAGACAAAGAGTTCTCTACCACAATTATGGACGTAATTGAGAGCTCATATTTTGATAACAAATACTTTAAAATCATCTTACAGATGGTTAAGGAGTACCACAAAAAATATGAATCTACTCCCAACTTTGAAACTCTTGAGCAGATTGTTAAATCTGAAATAACTCAAGAACTTGTTGCCAAGATTGTCTTGGACACATTAAAGCAAATCAAAGATGCTCCCGATGAGGGAACATTATTTGTTCAAGAAAAAGCCTTGAAATTCTGTAAACAACAGGAACTTCAAAAGGCGATGGACAGAGCTCAAAAAATTATTAATGAAGGGGATTTTGAATCTTATGATAAAGTTGAAGGACTCGTTCGTGAGGCATTACAAGTCGGAGAAAGAGACACGGGAATTACCGATATTTTCTCTAACTTGGATACAGTTTTGGATGAGGATTATAGACATCCAATTCCAATGGGAATACCAGGAATTGATAAATTGTTAAAAGGTGGTTTGGCAAAAGGTGAGATTGGTGTTATCCTTGCTCCAACTGGAGTTGGTAAGACAACAATCTTAACTAAGATTGCCAACACCGCATTTAACTTGGGTTATAACGTTCTTCAAATTTTCTTTGAGGACAACCCGAAGATTGTTCAAAGAAAACATTTTACCCTTTGGACTGGAATTGCTCCCGATAACTTGGTTCAACATAAAGAAGAAGTTATGGAAAAAATTGGGCAAATCAAAGAGACAATGAAAAATGAATTGGTGTTAAAGAAATTACCATCGGATTCAATGACAATGTCTCAAATTAAAAACCAAGTAAGAAAAATGATTGCCGACGGAAACAAATTGGATTTGATTCTATTGGATTATATTGATTGCGTGGTTCCAGAATCATCATCAAAAGATGAATGGAAAGCTGAGGGTTCAGTTATGAGAGGGTTTGAAGCAATGTGTCACGAGTTATCATTGGTGGGATGGACAGCAACACAAGGTAATAGGTCATCAATTTCATCAGAAGTTGTAACAACCGACCAAATGGGTGGGTCAATTAAAAAGGCTCAAGTAGGACACGTAATCATTTCCGTGGCAAAAACATTACAACAAAAGGAAATGAATCTAGCAACCATCGCAATTACCAAATCACGTATTGGTAAAGACGGGGTTGTGTTTGAAAACTGTAAATTTGATAACGAATTGTTAGAAATTGATACAGATAGTTCAGTTACCTTCTTAGGATTCGAAGGTCAACAAGAAGAAAGAAAACGTGACAGAGTAAAGGAATTACTCGAAAAAAGGAAATTAAGAGAACAACAACAATAAAAATAAAATAAATAATTTAAATTAAAACTATGGACGCATCTCAAAAGATATTGTCTGACCTTACGGTCTATATGAAGTACGCAAAATTTCTCCCTGAATACAACAGGAGAGAAACGTGGGAAGAATTAGTAACGCGTAATATGAACATGCACATCAAAAAGTACCCTGAATTAGGCGGGGAAATTGTTGAAGCATACAAATACGTTTACGATAAAAAAGTATTACCTTCAATGAGGTCAATGCAGTTTGGTGGTAAACCAATTGAAATAAGCCCAAACAGAATTTATAATTGTGCTTATTTACCAATCGACCACTTGGATGCTTTTTCTGAAGCAATGTTCTTATTATTAGGTGGTACTGGTGTGGGTTATTCAGTACAAAAACATCACGTAGAACAATTACCTGAAATTAGAAAACCAAACGCAAATAGAAAAAGAAGATTCTTAATTGGTGATTCAATCGAAGGATGGGCAGATGCGATTAAAGTATTATTTAAGTCATACTTTGGTGACCAATTATCAACTCCTGAATTTGATTTCTCTGATATTAGAGCAAAAGGTGCTCAACTTGTAACATCAGGTGGTAAGGCACCAGGTCCTCAACCATTGAAAGATTGTCTTCACAAACTAAAAAGTATGTTGGAAGCAAAAGAAGATGGTGAAAAATTATCTCCAATTGAAGTTCACGATATGGTTTGTCATATTGCTGACGCAGTACTTGCAGGTGGAATTAGAAGAGCGGCACTTATTTCGTTATTCTCTGCTGATGACCAAGAAATGATTTCTTGTAAGGCAGGTTCTTGGTGGGAACAAAATCCACAACGTGGTAGAGCTAATAACTCAGCAGCGTTGTTAAGACACAAAATTACAAAAGAATTCTTTATGGATTTATGGAAACGTGTTGAAGCATCAGGAGCAGGTGAACCTGGTATCTATTTCACAAACGATAAAGATTGGGGAACTAACCCTTGTTGTGAAATCGCACTTCGTCCAAACCAATTCTGTAACTTATGTGAGGTAAATGTTTCTGATATTGAATCACAAGAAGATTTAAATGGTCGTGTTAAAGCGGCGGCGTTCATCGGAACATTACAGGCGGGTTATACTAATTTCCATTATCTTCGTGATATTTGGAAAAGAACAACTGAAAAAGATGCCTTAATTGGTGTATCTATGACAGGTATTGGTTCAGGTGTTGTATTAGGTTATAATATGAAAGAAGCTGCTAAGATTGTTAAAGAAGAAAATGTAAGAATTGCTACCTTAATTGGAATTAACAAATCAGCAAGAACAACAACGGTTAAACCTGCGGGAACGACATCGTTAACATTAGGAACATCATCAGGTATTCATGCTTGGCATAATGATTATTACGTTCGTCGTATTCGTGTTGGAAAGAATGAAGCAATTTACAAATACTTATCTGAAAATCACCCTGAGTTAGTTGAGGATGAATATTTCCGTCCACATGATACAGCGGTAATCTCAGTTCCACAAAAAGCACCTGAAGGTTCTATCTTAAGAACTGAAAGTCCATTCCAATTATTAGAACGTGTTAAAAAAATTACACAAGAATGGGTTAGACCTGGACACAGAACTGGTTCAAATACACATAACGTATCTGCAACAATTAGTTTAAAACCTGAAGATTGGGAATTAGCTGGTGAGTGGATGTGGAACAACAGAGAATTTTACAATGGACTATCTGTATTACCTTACGATAATGGTTCGTATACTCAAGCACCATTTACCGATTGTACCAAAGAAGAATTTGAAAAAATGTTTGAAAAATTACATTCAATCGACTTAAAAAATGTTGTTGAGATGAGCGATGAAACAGATTTAAGTGGTGAGATAGCGTGTGGAGCACTTGGATGTGAAATCAAATAATTCATAATATGGATTTAAATAATAACAAAAGGGAGAAGTCGAATAAACTTCTCCCTTCTGATTTTTACTACGATAAGTTTGGTAATATGGTTTTTACAGAAGAATACCATATAAGAAGGGGTGTTTGTTGTGGTTCAGGTTGTAGACATTGTCCTTTTGACCCTACACATACAAAAGGTAATAGAAATATTCACACTTCAATAAAAAAATAATCTAAGTATATTTATGTTATATGGCAAACGGTACAACATATGGTCTTAATTTTCCATTCAGAGATTCTGAAAGGGGTGATTACTTAGAATTAACCCAATTACAACAACAAGAAATAAAGGCTGATTTGATTCATCTTTTATTAACTCGAAAAGGTTCAAGGTATTATTTACCAACTTTTGGTACTAGATTGTATGAATTTTTATTTGAACCATTTGATGGTTTAACATTTAATGCTATTGAATCTGACATTAGAGATGCGGTTGAAAATTTTATGCCAAATCTTTTAATAAATAATTTAACAATAACACCCGCAGACCCACAAGAAGAATTGGACATTGCAACAGGACAAAACTCTGCAGGAACTAGTGAATCTTCGGTTTATAGATTTCCTGGTAAAGGAACATCAGAATATACAGCAAAAATAAGATTAGATTATTCTACAAATGGTTCAACATTTGCTCAGAGTGATTTTGTGATTATCAATATTTAATAGAAATGGCAAATAACAAAATATCGTACACAACCAGAGATTTCCAAGGAATAAGAACTGAATTATTAAATTACGTAAAAACGTATTACCCTGAATTAATTCAGGATTTTAATGATGCTTCGGTGTTCTCGGTTTTCCTTGATTTAAATGCTGCCGTTGCAGATAACTTAAACTATCAAATTGATAGAAGTATTCAGGAAACTGTATTACAATATGCTCAACAAAGGTCTTCAATTTATAATATTGCAAGAACTTATGGTTTAAAATTACCGGGTCAAAGACCATCAGTTGCTTTAGTTGATTTTTCAGTTACGGTTCCTGCCTTTGGTGATAAGGAAGATGAAAGATATCTTGGAACATTATTAAGAGGTTCACAAGTAACTGGCGCTGGTGTTGTATTTGAAAATGTTTATGATATTGATTTTGCTTCACCATATAATTCTCAAGGTTATCCTAATAGATTAAAAATACCAAATTTTAATTCTAATAATGTTCTTGTAAATTATACAATTACAAAACGAGAAATGGTTGTTAATGGTATAACCAAAGTGTTTAAAAGAGTAATTGGCGCGAATGATGTTAAACCATTCTTTGAATTATTTTTACCTGAAAAGAATGTGCTTGGTGTTACAAGTGTATTATTAAAAAGTGGAACAGAATATACAAATATTCCAACAACCGCAGAATTTTTAGGTTTATCGAATAGATGGTATGAGGTTGATGCGTTGGCTGAAGATAGAGTTTTTATTGAAGACCCTACCAAAGTTTCTGACCAACCAGGTATTAAAGTTGGTAAATATATTCAAACACAAGATAGATTTATAACAGAATATACTCCTGAAGGATTTAAAAAGATGACATTTGGTGGTGGTACAAATACCGCTCAAGACCAATTAAATCAATTTACAACACTTGGGGTTACTTTGGATTTACAAAGATATTCTAATAACATTTCATTAGGTTCAACATTAACACCTAATTCGACATTGTTCATTCAATATAGAGTTGGTGGTGGATTGTCAACAAACTTGGGAACAAGTGTTATTACTCAAATTGGTACTGTATCATTCTCAGTAAATGGTCCATCAGAGGCAACAAACTCATCAGTAGTTAACTCTTTAAGATGTACTAACGTAACTGCCGCAGTTGGTGGTGCTGGTGTTCCTTCATTAGAAGAAATTAGAAATTACGTTTCATTTAACTTTTCAGCTCAAAAAAGAGCGGTTACCGTTCAAGATTATGAGTCGTTGATTAGAAACATGCCGGCAGAGTTCGGAGCTCCTGCTAAGGTATCAATAACGGAAAATGATAATAAAATTTTAATTCAAATATTATCTTACGATACTTCAGGTAAGTTAACTAATATTGTATCAAATACTTTAAGACAAAATATTGCCAATTATTTATCAAACTATCGAATGATGAATGATTATATTTCAATCTTTACTGCTGAGGTTATTGACTTAGGTGTTGAGGTTTCAATCGTTTTAGATTCGGCACAAAACTCAGGACAAGTAATTTCAAGTGTTATTGATAAGATTTCGGCATACTTTAATCCACAAACAAGAGAATTAGGACAAAACGTTTATCTATCTGAGATAAAGAGTTTAATTCAAAATACAAATGGTGTTTTAACCGTTGCTGGTTTAGATATATTCAACCAAGTTGGTGGTCAGTATTCTTCAGCGGAGACTTCAATGTCATATGCAGATGCTGAAACAAAACTTATTTCAACGGTTGACGATACAATTTTTGCTCAACCTTCACAGGTTTATCAAATCAGATATCCAACTAAAGATATTAAAGTTTCAGTTAAAAACTTTCAATCAGTTACTTTCTCTTAACTGGTTTATTTATAAACACTTTAACTTATAATTAAATTGTGTGGGTACATTTTAAAAATTCCACATAAACTATTTATTAATTAAAGACATTAGATGGGTCAATCATATAGAATAAGAACTGAGCTTGGTATCAATAAAACAATTAATATTGAATTAGACCAAGATTTTGAGTTTTTAGAAAT
>Ga0208082_1000622_pt1 | contig 10578 bp, 5 predicted proteins | sample LakMenE09Jun09ns_FD_150683 | JGI IMG/M metagenome (GOLD analysis project Ga0208082, IMG submission 150683) | Freshwater microbial communities from Lake Mendota, WI - 09JUN2009 deep hole epilimnion ns (SPAdes) | ecosystem: Environmental > Aquatic > Freshwater > Lake > Epilimnion/Euphotic zone ... | reverse complement strand
TTCAATAGCTTGTAGATCCCAGCTTGCTGATTCGGCAAGAGGAATAGGAAATAATGTTTTATGACCGTGAATTACATCAAATCCAAAAAGAAGAGGGATACCTAAACGAGATTCATTAACTACAATTTCCTGGATTTTCCTAACATTTTCAACGCCTTTTACATTCAAAACTGAGCCTACCAATCCTTGTTTGAGATGCTCATATTTTAATTTGGCATTTCCTTCTTTGGGTGCGGGACCAGTTATTTCCCAAAAACCATTATATTGATTCATCTGACCAACCTTTTCTTCGAGGGTCATTTTTTTCAAAAGCGTTTCAACTTTTTTATCAATTTCACTTTTTTTGGATGCTGGTTGCGCAAAAGTAAATAGCGGCAAAACGATAAAAGTGAAAAGTAGCCGTAACACGGCGTTAAAATTTTTCATTTGGGAAAGAGAAAATAAATAAAGCGCCAAAAAATGGCGCTTTATTCAAGGATTATTGAATTGGTTATTTATAAATTCGGATGTAGTCAATTTCCATAGTTGCGCTATTGAAGTTTGGGTCAACAGCACCAGCAAAAGTCCCGCCAATAGCAAGATTAGCTAAAAGAAAGAACTCATGGTTAAATGGAATATTTGAAGAGTTTGCTACACTATGATAAAGCTGATTATCAACATAAATTTTAATGGCATCGGCATACCATTCAACAGTATAAATATGAAATTCTGTTGTGGCATTAGAAATTATTTTTGTACTTCCATTAGCACTACCACCCGAACGCCCAGGATAATGAAGAGTTCCAAAAATTTTATTTAGCTCACTACCACGATGTTCTACAATATCGATTTCACCACAAGCTGGCCATCCTACAGATTTGATATTATTACCAAGCATCCAAACTGCCGGCCAGGTACCAACACCTGCAGGAAGTTTGGCTTTTACTTCAATTTTACCATATTTAAAGGCAAATTTATCTTGAGTTAATAAGCGTGCTGAAGTAAAGCCCATACCCATAAAATTTTCCCTTTTTGCAGTGATTTTTAAAGATCCATTACTTATAATCGAATTATCAGCACGATCAGTGTAATATTGTAATTCTTGATTACCCCAACCACCAGAACCTGTACCGATATCGTATTTCCACTTCGTAGGATCAGGCGCACCTGCTACATTGAACTCATCGGCCCAAAGTAGTTCATTACCTGGTGCTTTAACATACACTTGTATTTGCGCCGATTTAGTAATAATGGCACCTGAGCTTCCTGTTGCAGTTACCTTCACCGTATATGTATTGTTTCCGGTAGTGGTATATTGATAAGTTGTTACCCCTGATGGCACCGTTCTAACCTGTCCATTTCCAAATTCAAAAGCATAAGAAACAGCATTTGTGGCTGTGGCAGTAAATACCACAGTTCCACTACCATCAACACTTACATTAGCAGAAATAAAAAGATTTGTCGGTAAAAGTTCTGCAACACTATCTGCACCAGCTTTTTTACAACCTATAAATAGGAAATAAACAAAAAATAGACTAGTCAGGATTTTATAGAATTTCATATTCCCTTATTTAACTTTAAGTTTTTGGTACCATGCATTTCCATCAGCACCAATTGTTCTCAAGTTCATTTTTGTTGCAGAAACAGACAAAATCTCGTATGTAGTACTTCCCACACCTGCGTTTATAATTCCATTTCCTGGTACTGTAAACTGAATTCTAGTAGAGTTAGCAGTTGTACTAGCAGAAGTAGCATCCATAAAAATTAATTTTTTGGAACCACCTGTATTAAGCGCATAATTACCGTCACCACCTGAAAATCCATAATAGCTAGTAGCGGCACCAATCATGAAAGTTAGTCCTTTATTATCCACTATCATATTAATGTTATTATTAGCATCTTTGGTAAATGTAATCTCATCATTATACATTTCCGGATCACGCTCATTTGGCTTTGCCGTGTACCAATCTGGAAAGAAAGATGCAGACGGACCAACACCGAAGTGTGCATCAGCGCCATTATCTGTAACCCAAACCTTTGATGTTCCACCTGTTAAACCAGCAATAATGGCGGAAGGAATTTCAAATGCAACAAACACTTTAATTTTCTTGCTTATTGTAGATGTGGTACCACCTTTACCAATTGCGTTAACGGTGATTGTGAATTCGTTAGTACCAGGAGTAGTGTATTTGTACACGACTGTTCCCGGAGATAACATTTGAGTTTGCCCATCACCAAAATCAACCTTATAATTGATTGTATTGCTTGAGGCAAGTGTTACAGATACTTTTCCAGTACCGTCACCATTTAAATTTGAGGCATTTACTCCCTGAATAACTGTTTGAAGAGTTAGCTGAGCTGGTGCTGATAAATCACCAAAAGAATATTCCTCTTTCGTACATGCGCTAGCACTCAAAAATACAATCAGAAGAACAATATTTAATTTATTTATGAATTTTTTCATGATCATTAATTTTAAGATTAATTGAGTGTTACATCATCAAAGTAAAAAGTATAGTTGGCTGAGCCATCACCTGGAGTTCCAAGATCAAAGATGAAAACAAGGTTATGATAAAGCGCAACAGAACTAATCGCACTGTAATCGAAAGTTAAAGTCTCCCAAGCATTCGCTTTAGTGGTTACAACTTCTTTTTCGAAATTAACATTGGCATCCGATTTATTTTCAACTTTCAAAAGCATTTTTGCACCCACACGTGGAGAATAAACTTTTACTGTAAATGTTTTATTTACAGAGAAATCAATTGGGTTTGGTAACTTTAATATGGAACCACCCCAAGGTTGGCCAGCACCTTTCACCATTTTAGCAACTTTTGAAGAACCATTAATTCCGCCAACTGCTGGATTATTGGCTACAGTTAAATTACCACCATCAAAATTAATGAAATCATAATTTAGAGTTAAAGATTGAAAATCAAGAGGCAGTCCTAATACACCGCTATCGCTAGCTACCATTTGAACATCGTCCCAATAGAAAACCTTACCTGAACCAGAATTACCAAAATCGAAGAAGATAGAAGCCTTATTAAAATTAAATGCAAGATTTAAAGCAGCTGTACCCGTTGCATGGTTTGTGAAATCGAAAACTAAAGTTTCCCATTCATTCGCTTTTGTGGTTACAACTTGTGTCTCTACAGACTTACCACCATCATTACTATCTTCAATTTTCAATCTTACTGGAATACCAATTGCAGGTGAGTAAACTTTAACGCTCATTTTGGTAGCACTTGCAGTAATTGGAATTTTAGTTGCAAAACCATCACCTGTACCAATAGTTGTACCTGCCCAAGTTTCGGCACCATTAGGTTTAGTAGTAACCTTAACTTTATTGGTAACATTTACAGGATCTGTTCCATTAACTGTTGAGTTATTACCGAAATCAGTTACTGTATAATCAACAGTCTCTCCTTCAAAGTTTACTGGCAATTTAATCTGACTTAAACTTGCTGGTAGATTTTTTTGAAGACGGATATCATCAAAATAGAATGTGAAGTTTGATGAACCATCACCAACGGTACCTAAATCGAAAATAACAACTAAATTCTGGTAAGTATTTGAAGTATTAATAGCACTATAATCAAATACTAAATCAACCCACTCGTTAGCAACAGTAGTTGTTACTTCCTTTTCAAAAGCTTGATTTGAATCAGAAGAATTTTCCACCTTTAATAAAACTTTTGCACCAACACGAGGAGAGTAAACCTTCATTCTGAAAACTTTGTTAGCAGAAAAGTCGATGTTAGCACCAAGTTTTAGCACACTACCACCCCATGGCTGACCAGCGCCTTTAACCATTTTAGTAACTTTATTACTTGGGTTACCTGCTGTTTTATGAGGATTATCAAGTACAGTTGAGTTACCCCCATCAAAGTTAATGAACGCATAATCAAGTGTTGGAGATTCAAAATCTACTGGTATCAAGATCGGATTAACAATAGTAACCGTTTGATTATACGTTGTACTTGCAACACCACCACTTAAAGCAACAACTTTTAGCGCATATGTTCCCACTTTGGTATAAGTATGACTAATAGTTTCGCCTTCTATAAAAGATTTTGGAACTTCATTAGCTACTTCGCCAAAGTAAACCTTAAAAACAGTTTCATATTTCGCTGTTGCAGATACATTAATTTTAAAGATGTTTCCAGCATCTAGAGCAGCAACAACCTTTAAATCTTCTGGAGCCTTGAAAGAAACTGTTAACGGTATAACCTTCTCGGTTATTTTTCCAGTTATTCCGTATCCAATAATTTTAACATTGTATACTCCTTCAGGATAGATACGTTGAACGCTCTTACCAGCTTCCACCTTTGCGGGAGTAGATGCTCCGTGTCCAAAAAAGACATCGAATGTAGATGCTCCCTCTCCATTTGGAGTGATGGTAACAAGTCCTGTATTATCTTGTGTAATATCGAAAAAAGCTGAGATTTGCGCAGGAGAGCCTGAAGTTTCCAAGAAGGAAATATCATCAAAATTCTCCTTTTGGCAGGATCCCAATACTGCCAATAAAATGGCAAGGCTGAAAATATATTTAAATGAATTCATGATTCTTAATTTAAAATGTGTGCTTAATTATATCCTGGATTTTGTTTTAAACCTGAAATATCCACCTCTTGTATAGGAATAGGGAATATTTCATTTTTACCTACTGTAAAACCCGTGATTTTTGCTGCTGCTTGTCCTGTTCTTACAAGATCAAAGAAACGATCACCTTCCATGGCTAGTTCTAATCTTCTTTCATCCCAAATTGCCTGACGAAGAGCTGTACCTGTGGTTTTTATTTCATGAAGATCATCTCCAAATGCACGCTTACGAACTCTGTTCAAGTAGGTTTGAGCTTTTGAGTCGTTTGGTGTATTTGTTGCTCTATTATTTGCTTCAGCAGCCATTAGCAATACATCTGCATAACGAATGGTTCTAAAGTTATTTAAATAATTAAGCTCTACTTGGCCAGAAGTTTCACCTAATCTTGGCATATATTTTTGATTATATAAACCAGTATTTTTATAAGGTGCAACGGTATAAGTAATATTAAATGAAGGGTTTGCAGTTTTATACGCTTCAATATCTAATACAGTAACTGCCTTTCTAGTATCACCAACAGCATAAGCATCCGCAAGGTTTTTAGTTGGCAAGTTTGTACTCCAACCAGAAGAATAAGGGCTAGTTCCTGTTAAGTTTCGAATACCACAAATTTGAACTGCTAAGTTCCCTTGACCTCTTCCCGGATTTGACCAATCATAAAAAGGACTAGCATTTGAATATTGAATTTCAAAAACAGACTCAGGGCCATTCTCGCCAGCCTGTAAGAAAATGTTGCCAAAGTTTGGAACAAGACTAAAAGGACCATTTACCACATTTTCAAGCATTGTTGCAGCGGCGTCAAATTTCCCTTGGTATAGCAATACCTTACCTAAAAGCGCCTGAGCGGCAAACTTAGTCGCTCTACCCTTTTCTACATTTACATTTGGAAGAACTGCAATTGCATTTGTTAAATCAAGTTCAATTTGTTTGTAAACATCTGCTTTAGGCGCTCTAGAATATTTTTTTGAGTCAGAAACTGAAAGTCTCTTATCAACAAACAAAGGCACATCACCAAACATTCTTACTAATTCAAAATAATAATATGCCCTTAAGAAGTAAACCTGACCATACAAAGCATCTTTACCTACAAAACTAAGCTTGTTTTTATTTTCATGTAAGTAGTTAGCACGGTTAATACCTTCGTAACATGCTCTCCATGCTTCTGTAAGATTAGCATTGCTACTATTTGCTTGATAATCGTCAATTTGCTGAAAACCAATTTGATCGGTAGCATTTTCCCCTCCAGAAACTGAATTATCTGATGCAATATCACCGATTACTGGATTAGCCCATAGCCATTGTAAGGGAGAATAAGTACCAATAACCATTTTTTGGTAATCATCTTCATTTGTTAAGTAGGTGTCTGCAGTAATTTGAAAATCCTCTTTAGGATCATAATCAACAAACTTTTCACATCCCGTTGCAATACTTACAACTAGGAATAAACTGATGAAATATTTATAATTTTTCATTTGAACGCTCTTTTAAGATTAAAATTTAACATCTAAGCCCATTGACCATGTTCTGGCTTGTGGATATGCACCTCTGTCGATACCTGTATCAAAAATTCCTCCTGCGATTTCAGGATCATAACCAGAATATTTAGTGAAAGTAAGAGCATTCTTAACCTGAGCATAAACTCTGATTTTGCTGAATGACTTATTTTTAAATAATGAAGCTGGAAGAGTGTATCCTAATTGGAGATCCTTGATTTTGATGAAAGAACCATCCTCTACATAACGATCAGAGGCTCTTGTATTATTATTAGCATCAGTAAATGTATATCTAGGATTTCTTGCATCATTCGTGCTTCCTTCACCTGTCCATCTGCCCAATACACCTCTATATTTATTAGTCATGGCTAAATTACGCTCATAAGCTCTATAAATATCATTACCTACTGAAGCATAAACAAAACTGTTAAAGTCGAAGTTTTTGTAGCTAAGTGAAAGTCCCCAACCTAAAGTAAAATCAGGGAATGGATCACCAATTTTTACACGGTCATCACCATCAATTTTATTATCACCGTTTATATCGGCATAACGAATATCCCCTGGTTTAGCACCTGACTGGCTTGCAGAGGCTGCAATTTCAGCTGGATTTTGGAATAGGCCATTTGTTTTATAACCATAAAAATATCCTGGAGTTTCACCAGTTTCGAATCTGGTAACACTCTGATTAGGGATGCCATAATTACCACCCGTAATTAAACCATTATTGGTTTCGGTAACTAAATTCTTAGCAGTTGTAAAGGTTACGTTTGTGCTGAAATTGAGATTGCGACTTAGCTTGTCAGTAAAACCTAAGTTAAAATCGAAACCTGAAGTTTCTGTTGTTCCAATATTGGCTGTTGGAGATTGTGCTGTTCCAAGGTATAATGAAAGCGATGGCGTAAACAATAAGCCACTAATATTCTTCTCGAAATAATCTGCCGATAATGAAAACTTATTATTGTAGAAAGTCATATCAAAACCAGCGTTTAACTGCTTTTGCTTTTCCCATGCAAGATCATCATTTCTAAAAGACCCAATAGTTGCACCAATTGAAGTATTGTTGTTCCCAAAGGTATAACCAGAATTTTGTCCCAAACCGTATGCGTAAACAAGCGTTGAGATTTTCTGGAATTGTGGATTTACATTTTCATTTCCAGTAATACCGTAACTACCTCTAACTTTAAAATAGTTGATAAAATCTAACTTGAAGAAATCTTCATTTGATACAACCCAACCTAATGAACCTGCATAGAAGTTTGCAAATTTGTTGTTTGTACCAAATGCATAAGATCCATCTCTACGAGCAGAGAAAGAGGCTAAGTACTTATCTTTATAATCGTAATTGATTCTGCTGAAGTAAGAAAGATTTCTTCTCTCGTATTGGAAAGAACCTACATCAAGTCCCGAAGTTGGTGCGATACCCGTTGCAGATGAAATATCTGCAAATTCCCATGAATTAAACGGAACATCCTGTCTAGAACCATTTATAGCATTACCAGTTATTTTTGCCAATGAGAAACCAAGGATAGCATCAAATGAATGATCCTCGTTTACTACTAAATTGTAATTTCCGAAAGTTTCAAAAGTATTATTGAAATACGTGTTTTTATACTCTGCTACGCTATTGTGAGCGCCTACTTTGGCAGAACCATCTGCATTTAAAGTTGAGTTAATATGGCCCGCTCCGTAGAAAGATAAAGGGCTAAACGACTTACCTGTTACGTCAGTATTAGTGTAACCGTAACGAGAAGTAAGTTTCAAGTTTTTCAATAAATCATATTGTAATTCTAATTTACCGTATAATTTGTTTGTATTTGACTCGTTGTAAGTATCTTGAAGCTGAGTTAAGGGATTAAATATTTCCGATAAGATAGTAGTACTTACACCATATTTCCCATAAGTATTTGGTGTGCTATTTAAGATTGAGACTGTTGGGTCGAAATTTAGTGCATTTGAAATAACACTATTAATTCCATTCTCTGGAACGTTAGCACCTTTAATATTTACAAAACTAGTGTTAGCTAAGAATTTCAATTTAGGAGCTAAATTGAAAGTTAAGTTGGCAGTACCATTGGCACGGTTGAAGAAAGATTTATCGCCACCACCAACAATACCATCTTGTCCAAGGTAACCGCCAGAAATGAAATAATCCATTTTATCACTTCCACCCTTAGCATTTAGCGTATGCGTTTGCATTCCGGCATTTTTGAAAATCTCATTTTGCCAGTTTGTTCCAACACCAAATTTAGAAATGTCAGGAAACATTAAATTACCTCCAGAAGTTAAGCTTCCTTCGTTAAGCATTGCCGCATATTCAGAAGCATTTAAAACACCAATTGTATTTAGCACTTCCTGAAGGCCATAATTACTATTTAAAGCATATTCAGTTGGTTGATTTTTTCTACCTGTTTTAGTGGTAACAACAATTACACCGTTTCCACCCTTTACACCATAAATTGCAGTGGTAGCCGCATCTTTCAATACGCTGATTGACTCAATATCAGCCGCATTGATTGAATTTAAATCATCCATAGTTTGAATTGAACCGTCTACTACTACTACAGGGTCTGTACCTGTATACGAAGGAATACCTCTAATTAAAACTGTTGGCTTGGCACCTGGAGAACCAGTTGAAATTACTGTAACCCCGGATGCACGACCTTGCAAAGCATCTTCCGCACGTACAGGTCTTAATTTTTCAATGTCAGCTGCCTTTACAGTTGAGATAGCTCCAGAAATTTTAGTAATCTTCTGAACTCCATAACCTACAACTACTACTTCATCCATTGCAGTTAATGAGCCTTCAAGTTCGATAATAATTGTATCGGCATTGTTAACTTGATAACGAAAAGGATTCATTCCCGTAAAGCTTACTAACAAGGTAGCTCCCTTTTGAACGGAAATTTTAAAATTTCCCTGAGCATCAGTAACTGTGGCAGTTGATGCTCCTATTACAGATACCGTCGCACCTGGTAGGGTTTCTTTAGTGGTTTTGTCTTTTACAATACCTGAAACACTTAGCGTTTGAGCTATTGTTTGATGGTAAAACGCAACCAAAAACAAAACTGTGAAGACTAATTTGATTTTAAATTTCATACAGAAATTGATTTTAGTAAATAATAATTGTTCTTTAGTTTTTAAATTCTTTATAATTGGAGCATAAAGGTGCGGTTAAGCAATACAACAATCAAAAAAATAACTACTTCAATACTACATCATAATGTAGAATTGAATCAATTATGCGATATTTAAATACAACAATACTACATCATAAATTTTGAGAAAACGCCTACAATAGCTTTAATTTATATATTCATGAGAAAATTATTATTGTTATTATTAATTCCTTTTAAGCTATTCGGACAGAATACCATCGGGCTACCAGATGTTATCAACTACGACAAGCAACAATACAATGCTGGTTTACAGAATTGGGACATCAAACAAGATAAAAATGGGATCATTTATGTAGCAAATAATGAAGGATTACTAACCTTTGATGGTAAGTATTGGAATTTATTCCCATTACCTAATAAAACCATTGTTCGATCGATTGAAATTGGCTTAGACAATAAAATTTACGTTGGTGGGCAGGATGAAATTGGATATTTTGCTCCTACAGAGAACGGAAGGTTATCCTATCATTCATATACCACATTAATAGATGAGAAAAACAGATCATTTGGCGATGTATGGGATATTGTACGAATTAATCAAAACCTATTTTTTCGCACTTCAAGCAAGATTTTTAAGTTGATTAATGGCAAAATAGCTAGCTATAAAGCTTTGAGCGAGTGGAATTTTATGGCAGCGTCGGAGGGCACTTTATACGCTCATGATTTTAAAAGCGGATTAAATAAGTTTGAAAATGATACTTGGGTTCCTATTCTAAGACAAGAAGAACTCCCTAAAAATGACCCTATAACAGGCATTATACCTATTCAAAACAAACAATCTATTGTAACTACATTAAAAAACGGCTTGTTTTTACTTAATAACGAAGGTATAAGCAAAATAAAAACAAGCAATCAGAAACTTTTTGAAAATGAAAGAATTTATGCTGCTACATCTATAAATAAAAACTGGATTGCAATAGCTACAAGCAATGGTGGGGTTTATATCATTGATTCGCGAGGTAACACTATTCAACGTTTTTCAAAGATTGAAGGGCTTCAGAATAATAATGTTTTGAGTATTTTCTTAGATCAGCAGCAAAATTTATGGCTAGGATTAGATAATGGAATCGATTTCATAGCTTATGATAGTCCCATAAAACAACTAAACCCTATACTTCAAGATGGTTCAGGATATGCCGCCATGCTATTTGATAACCAGCTGTTTTTAGGTACATCAAACGGACTTTTTAGCGTTACCTTACAAAATACCAAAGATTTGAGCTTTAGTAAAGGCAATTTCAGGGCAGTTGAAAACTCAAAGGGACAAACATGGGGACTTTCAAGAATCAATAAAGATTTGCTTCTGGGGCATCATGAGGGTGCTTTTT
>Ga0208082_1000621_pt1 | contig 10579 bp, 11 predicted proteins | sample LakMenE09Jun09ns_FD_150683 | JGI IMG/M metagenome (GOLD analysis project Ga0208082, IMG submission 150683) | Freshwater microbial communities from Lake Mendota, WI - 09JUN2009 deep hole epilimnion ns (SPAdes) | ecosystem: Environmental > Aquatic > Freshwater > Lake > Epilimnion/Euphotic zone ... | reverse complement strand
GAATTAATGCTTAAAGAAGACTTTAATGCTTTAAACGCTTTTTAAACGCTTTTTAAACGCTTTTTACACACATTGTGTGAAGCAATCGGTTAGCAATATACGCCAAAAATGTGTTAAATAATAATAGCAACGAATTTAGAACAAACATAGTGTTCACCTTCTTAAAGTGCATAATCATAAAATATGATATAGAAATGGCACTAGATACAAATAGTATACCGCAAATTATTGACAAGGCATAAAAATAGACGCAATACTCTCTAGATAGAGGACCAAAATATGTATCCATAAAAGAACTCATAATAATATTATCAGAGATATTAATTTCGTTAAATATATGAAAAATAAATATTAACATAAAAACTACTTAAACAAATTATCCGAAAACTTAAATAATGAACAACTCTAGTTATACAACTCAAAACGACCTATTACTAAAGAATTTACAACATTTTTATAACACTGAAATAGATGGCTGTTATGACCCAAATAATAATTTAGATAAAATGCTCAGAATAATTACAGGTGAATCCAAAATATCCTTACGCATTGTTGATTGGTTTGCCACTAATTATGCAAAGAAGTATTACACCTTATATACCATTGAACAAACCGTTGATAATATTGCTAGACGTTTTAAAGTATATGATGATTACAAACTTAAGCTAAAGGCTTACAGTAAGAAACGATTTGACCCGTTTTGCAGATGGGACCGCATTAGCATCCCTTATACTAAAGGCAAATTTATTGAAACTACTATTGGACAATTGAATTTTTTCAAGTGGGCTCTAGAGAATAAAGTAATTGAATACATCGAACAACATTATGATACTATTGAAAAAGATATGAATAGTCGTAACAGCACATCCAAAAGAAAAGAGATAATTGTTGATAATTCTAAAACAAGAAAGAAGCGCGAAGAATTATCTATATCAGCGACTAAGAGCATTAAAAAAGAAAAGGTCGAAATAGTTGTCCAATTTAATTAGTTTTATATTTTTATTTTTTATATTGTATATTAATTATTTTTCTATATAATATAATATATGACAGATTACAGATTTTCATATTTGGGATTAAATGCAAAGAGACAAAAGTCTTCTGGTGTTGGAGCAGCTACTGTTAATTTAGGTTCTATGAGCGGTAAAGGTTCTTCTACTAGAATATTTAACTATTGTAGAGCAACATCTGTTATACCAGATAACTGTTTTAATCATTTATTAGGTATAAATTCTGAAACAAATAAAAGTCCTGATTGGGCATCTTTAGGGTCAGGTCTTAACGATAAAGTTGAAGCCTTAGCTTTTGATCCTTTAAGAAACAGACTTTATGCTGGAGGTAATTTTACTGCAACTAACGACGCAAGTGTAACACTAAATCGCATTTGTTATTTTGATTATAATACCAGCACATGGAATATGTTAGCCGGTGGGGTAGGCAGCACTGTTCACGCTATTTGTATAGTAGACACTAAAGTATTTGTTGGAGGTGAATTTTCCAGCGCACTAGATATAGATGGTAACTCAGTTTCAAATACAAATCATATTTGTTATTTTGACATAACTGATAATTCTTGGCACGAATTAGATGCAGATTGTCCTGATGCGGCGGTTTACTCAATTGTATCTGATACATTCAACGTAACAGAAGTAACCCTATGGATTGGTGGAGCATTTGTTGATATTGGTATTACAGAATATAATCGTGTTGCAAAATGGACAACAAATAATAAATATAGTAGATTAACATCTGGTTTATTTCATGGAATTGATACTAGCACTAGTACTAAAACAGTTTATTCTATTTCTGTAACTGCTACACTAGTATATTTTGGTGGGTCTTTTGATACAGTTCAGGACGACCCAGCATTAAAAAAACTTGTTAGTTGGAATAAATTAACCAACAGTTGGAACGCATTAGGTTCACCTAATTTTGGTTCAAATGATTCAGTTAACAGTATAGTAACTATAGGAGATAAAATTAATATTGGAGGAGATTTTATAAACATAATCGGTCCTGGTTCTGGTGGAAATTATTTTGCAGAATTCACCCCAAGCAACAACCAGTGGTCAAAGATAGGAAAGGATACAGTGAATGGTACGGTTAATATAATAGTTGTGTATAACAATAAAAAATATATTGGAGGTAGTTTTGATTGTAAAATATCTGTGTTTGACCAAAGTAATAACAGAACTTGTCTAGGAAATGGACTGAATAACACTGTTAATGCTATAGCTCTAAGAACTGCAATTAATAATATAGTTGCTGGTGGAGATTTTATAAGTTCTGTAAGCCCTTTATTAGAATTATACTATATAGCTACAATTAATAAAAAGCTTTAAAGAGTAAACCTTAAACAGTTGGATTTTTATAAAATTTAATTAAATATATTATATTTCTTTATTCTATAAATGAATACAATACAAAAACGTTTTTTATTATTTTTAATTGGGTGTATAGGAACTAGAACACTCTTTGTTTACGCAGCAAAGAATGTAGATACAACATACTTACGATATATGGGATATTTGGCTCTTTTACCTGCTATTGGTTTTTTTTATATATTTTTCACTGGTTCTAGACAGACTGGTGCTGAAGTGTTTGGTTCCAAAATATGGTGGAATGATTTGAGACCAATTCACGGGTTATTATATTTATTGTTTGCTTTTAATGCAATTATGGGTAATAAATATGCTTGGATATATTTGTTAGTTGATGTTATATTTGGACTACTGTCGTTTTTAACTTTTCATTATTATAATGGAGATTTTACAAAGGTATTAGAATAAATATTATAAGTTGATATAATATTTAAAAATTAACAATATAGATAAATATGGGTAATATACAATCTATGAAAAAAATAAACTACGAAGATATGCAAACTGTTATAAAAAACCCAGAAGTATATTTAATAATAAACACATTGCCTCCATCCGACCAAAAGTGTCTAATTGTTAATACAACGCTTGCAGAAGAAGAAGAACCACTAATAAACAAATATTTAAAGGAGAATAGAAATATAAGAATAATTGTTTATGGAAAAAATTGCAATGATGAAAGTGTGCAAAAAAAATATCAACAATTATTGTCTTTAGGGTTTTATAATATTTTTGTTTATACTGGAGGAATGTTTGAATGGCTATTAATGCAGGATATTTATGGTAAAGAATTATTCCCAACAACAAAAAAAGAAGTCGATTTATTGAAATACAAACCTAACCAATTATTAAATATAGCTTTACTAGAATATTAATTTTTGGCATTAATATTTGGCAGAAAGCTTTGTTTGACCACCTTATTATCATTGGTACTAGTGCTAGTATCTTTTACCAAATTGTCATATATTTCCGTATTAATTAACTCTAATGCTATATTAGACAATTTATCTGCTCTCTTATTTTCATTACGATAAACGTGAGTAAAATTAATATATTTAAAGTGTTTTATTAATTCCATAACTTTTTCGTATAATGGAATTAGGTTTACGTGTTTTACTTTATAAACTCCATTCACTTGATTAATAACAAGTAAACTATCTCCACAAACAGACAAATTTTTAATATTACAATTAATAGCTTCTTCTAATCCCATTATTAACGCACAATATTCTGCTTCATTGTTAGTTCTCTTGTTTCCAATGTATTTCGAATCACTCCAGAATTCAATATTATTTTTATACAAAACAGCCCCTATTCCTGATGGACCTGGATTACCTTTACTGCAACCATCAAAATATAATACATCATCACTTTTTGGATATATTGGAGAAGGTTTATGTATTACTTTAGAATTTATATTTGGTATAATTATACTTAACAGTTTTTCTTCCATACTATTATAATCGTTTTATAATAATATAAAAATATTTCAATTATAAAATATATAATTATATTATAATGAGCCCTACTAGTTTGCTAGCATTGCTTTTGTCGTTGTGTCTGTATTTTAGTCCCTTCATAAAAGGAGATACAGAATGTCCTATTGTATCTTCTTTTGGAGATAGAAGAAAAGACAAGAATTCCTTGAGATTGGTTCAATATAATGTAGAATGGTTATTTATCGATTATTATTCTTCTATGGATTGTCCGGGAGATGGATGCTCATGGCATTCGGTTTCAGATGCTCAAACACATTTATCATATGTTGCAAACGTAATAAATAATTTACAACCAGATATAATTAGCTTATGTGAAGTGGAGGGATGCGATGAATTAAATATATTGAAGGAACAATTAGATAATACATATAATCCATATTTAAAGAAGGGAACTGATACTGGAACCGGTCAAAATGTCGGTATGTTAACACGAATCGATCCTCTTGTAAATTTATATCGTAGTGAGGAAAAAATAGCTTATCCTATTTCTGGAACAAAATGTGGAACAACTAGTGCTTCAGGAACTACCGGTGTATCCAAACATTACATAACGGAATTTAATTTAGGAGGGATGAATGTAGCAATGATAGGAGCACATTTGTTAGCCATTCCAACAGACCCATCTCGGTGCGTTCAGAGGGAAGGACAAGCACAAGTTCTTCAAAATATTGTTAGTTCATATATTCAAAAAGGATATGAAATTATTTTGCTTGGTGATATGAACGATTATGATGCAGAAGTTTTGGACTTAAATTCGGATAAACCTAGTTCAAGAGTTTTAGATATAATGAAAGGATTGGATGGTCAAAAGAAGGGAACCTATACTTTAACAAATGTTGCTTATAGAATTGGGCAAACTGAAAGATATAGCGATTGGTGGGATTCGGATAATAACTGTAATACAAGTTCTCAAAAAGATTTGTCAATGATAGACCACGTGTTAGTTACTTCTAAAATAGACAAGCAAATAATGAATGTATATATTTATCACGGATACAAAGAGTATTGTGGTAAATGGGATTCCGACCATTATCCGGTTGTTATTGATTTTAAGTTTTAACGTTTAAATGTAATCACAAATAACAATAATAAATTTATCATCATTATTTTTTGCATTTTCATTTGGAACAATTTGGAAAGGCTTACCGCAACCAAAAATTAATTGTTTTTCTATATAATAATCGCATAAATCTTTTGAACTATGAGGGTCTATTTGAGTTCCGTTATGTTTCAAAATTCCGTGACGAAATATACAGCAATTTAGTTTTTCAATTAAAACCGGATTTTTACAATGAGGACATTCTACTATAAAATCAATTGGTTCCATAAAAAATATGTTAATACATTTTTAATATATTTTTATTTGAATATAAAGAAATATTTAATTGCTAATAAACCCTTTAATTAGTGATAACCAGTCTTCAACAATTTTTTCATGTTTATAAATATCCACATTACCATCTATAAATAATTTCTTTGAACTAATTCCAGTTTTTTCATCTAGAAACTCTTCATGATAACTATGGCAATCTTTCAAATAAGCCAAAGGAATTACTTCCTCTCCTTCTCTAGCTCTCTTATGAATTCTAGCATAACAATTTGTAGGGTCAGTTTGCACATATACAGTATAATTAATTGGGAAATCTTTTGCAAATTCATCGAACCAATTCAAATAAATTTGATAACATACATCTTCAATCTTTCCTTGGTCGTGTAACATTTTCGCAAATACGTGTTTATCGGTATATAAACTGCGTTCTGTTATTATCACATAATTTTCAGAAATATTTTTAGATGTTATTTCTTTAATAGTGTCTCTCAAAATCTTTAATCGTGATATATACGCCATCATTTGAAATGGAAATGAATATTTATCCTGATCAGCATAAAATTTCTTTAACATAGTATTTCCTTGATTATCCTTAATTTTTTCCCAATCATCAACCGGTTCTTTCAAAAACACTACGTGACAATTATCTTTATAATGTTTCCTTAAATTCTCTAATAGAGTTGATTTACCGGAACCAATATTTCCCTCAATAGAAACAATCTTATAAGTTGACATAGTGTAATAATATATATATAAACATATTTATTTCCTTTTTTAAATTCAATTTTTATTCCACAGTTAAAAGGGGGTAACCAAATAAATAATTATAATGTAACTTTAAGTGCTAAATATTATTTATATTAATTTTTGTCCCTTACAAAATAAAATTGAATTATTAAAATGATTTATTAAAATGACTTAAAGCATAATACATATACTATCAAAGAATGGATCTAAAACAAAGAAAGCTATCTAAGTCTGAATGGGACTCTATTGAAATCCCAGTTTCTAAGACTGAAAATGAAATCCTGAATTTAATAACAAATGGATATTCAAATGTCCATTTAAAAGTGAATAAGACCGATTCTATCTTTACGCATCTAAAGATAGAATATAATCCTCAAATCGAAGAATTTCTTTATGTTAAATTCTTTGCCGATAAAATTAAAGAAATTATACTAAAAAATAACATTACATTTATTCGTTTCGGTGCAGATAATTCTGCAAAGCGAACTAAGGCTCTAGAACAGCAAGAAACACAAGCTTCTACTGAAAAAATACATTATGTTAATGTATCTACTATTGTTCGTCTTAAAAGTGGAGACCAAATTCGGTTAGCTCGTCTTGACAGTGAACTAATTGATACAGCAAACACAAATATTTATGAATTTATACTTTATAACAATTTAGAACAGATGGTAAAATATAAAAAAATAAACGATAAAAAATGGATGTATCATTATTATACACTTAATAAACTGCTATTAAATAATGTTGAAAAAGTAAATTGTTTTGTTAAAAACATTATTCAAGCGTTTTTAGATAATTATGAAAATGAGATTGACCTACTTTATATTGTGCAAAATTCAGTCTTATTTATCGAGAAAAATACCAACCTACTTAAATTTAGCGATTTAATTCTATATGAACATCAAAAAGAAATATATAATGTGGTTCGTTCACCTAAGCCAAAATTAATTCTATATATTGCTCCAACTGGCACTGGAAAAACATTGACACCATTAGGTCTTTCTTCAAAATATAAAATTATCTTTGTCTGCGCAGCTAGACACGTCGGCTTAGCATTAGCAAGGTCAGCGATTTCAATAAATAAAAAAATAGCGTTTGCGTTTGGTTGTTCTGCCGCTGAAGATGTTCGTTTACATTACTTTGCAGCTAAGGATTTTACAAGAGATAAACGCAGTGGGCGTATTAGAAAAGTCGATAATACTGTTGGAGACAAGGTTGAAATTATTATTTGTGATATTAGGTCTTATCTCTCTTCAATGTATTATATGTTATCATTTAATAACGCTAATGATATTATTACTTATTGGGATGAACCGACGATTACGATGGATTATAAAAATCACGAATTACACAAAATTATCAAGAAAAACTGGAAAGACAATATTATTCCAAACGTTATATTATCTTCAGCAACTTTACCTAAAATGCACGAACTAACACAAACTATTTCTGATTTTCAAGAGAAGTTCCCTGATGCAAATATTAACAATATCGTTAGTCACGATTGTCGTAAAACAATTCCATTAATTGACAACAATGGGTATGTTGTTATGCCCCATTATCTTCACGAAGATTACAAGAAGGTTTTAGAAGTTGTGTCTCACTGTGAAGACAATCTAACATTGTTAAGATATTTTGACTTGAAAGAAGCATCTGACTTTATTTGTTATGTTGAAAGTAATAATTATAATAAAGGTTCATCTAAATTCGATAGAAATTTTGCTTCTGTTAATGATGTTGATATGAAGAGTATTAAATTGTATTATCTTAAAGTTTTAAAGAATATTGTTCCTAGTGCTTGGAACACTGTGTTTAATAACTTCAAACTGTTTCGAACAAAAAGAATTAATCATAACAACACTATAGATATAAAGGGTAATGCTATACGCAAATCAACCAGTTTAAATCCTGCCATAACTAATTCTAGATCAGGTGAACCAATTACCCGTATAAGTAGTGTTCAAACTCCTAGTCCTACTTTAAATGCGGACTCAGACCCTCCAGGTAGTTCTGGTGTATATATTACGACAAAAGATGCTTATACTTTAACAGATGGACCTACTATATTTCTAGCTAATGACTTACAAAAAATCGCAAAATTCTGTATTCAACAAGCAAATATTCCTGCTGTTGTAATGAATGATATTATGGAAAAAATAGAATATAATAATCAACTCAACATTAGAATTGACACAATAGAAAGAACATTGGAATTTGAAGAAAGCAAAATAGCTTCAAAAATGTCTGGTAGTTCAGCAGATAATTCTAAGGAAGCCAAAAAACTTCAGGGTAATAAAGATAAAGGAAAATCTAAGATTGCTAATAAACTTATTAATAAGTCGGAAGATAGAAACATAATGCAAATGAAAGAGCAAATTGATATGCTGAAAAGTATGGTTAAAAATGCAACACTTGATGACCTATTTATTCCTAACAGATTGACGCATTTGAATAAGTGGGCTCATAATCTTAAAACATCTGGTTCATTCACTAGCAATATTGAAGAAGAAACTATTATGTCTATTATGTTGTTAAAAGACGTTGATGACAGCTGGAAAATATTGCTTTTGTTGGGAATTGGAGTATTTACTGAACATAAGAGCATTGCATATACTGAAATTATGAAAAAACTCGCTGACCAACAAAAGTTATATTTAATTATTGCTGACAGTGACTATATTTACGGAACAAATTACCAGTTTTGTCACGGTTATTTGAGTAAGGACCTAGGATTAACTCAAGAGAAAATTATTCAGGCACTAGGTCGTATTGGTCGTAACAATATTCAACAGGAGTATAGTGCTCGTTTTAGAGATGATAATCAAATAGCGACATTATTTAGTCGAGTTGCTTCTGAAGATAAACCAGAAGTTATTAATATGAACCAATTATTTAATTGTAAAAATGTGAAGTGGAATGGCACTGAATATGAAGAGCTACCTGAAGAAAATGAAGAAGAAGATAAAAATGCATATGATGAAGAGGATGAATATGATGACGACGGTCAATCAGACAATGGTGAAGTTAATGAAGACAATGAAGATAATGAAGATAATGAAGACAATGAAGATAATGAAGATAATGAAGCATAAAATTATAATAGATGCGTTAAATAATGTAAAAGTGATAATATGTCTTTTTTATTTTATATATTGTTATTATATGAGTACAATAAATAGAAATACAACAAATAGAAATACAACAAATAGAAATACAACAAATACCAGTAATAATCAAACAAGAAAATTAAGAAATAATACAGTTTTAAGAAATAAAGCAATTATCTCGAATTATGAAAAAAATATAATAGAACAAAATCCTCAACAGTTACCAAGCACAGAATTTATAGACTATGCAAAGAATTTATATGAACCATTTGTTATTGAAAAAGAAGAAAAAAGAAGATTAAATCAAAATGAAATAGAGTTAACTGATATTTTTTCTATTCCGTCTGAACTACTTAAACAAGAAAAAATAGCTAATATAGTTACCAGTTTTAAACAAAATAGTTCTATGAGTTTGGATAAATTTATAGCTTATAGTTTATTGTTTAAAAGTTTTGATAATTTTGAAAACAACGGAATAAATAAAGGAAAATTAAAAATGAGTGCATTCAAAAATCAGGTTGGTAAAGACGTTTCTAGAGTAAATGTTAAAATTAATGGGGTAGAACTACCAGAAGGAATTGTAGTGCCTGATAACAATTATAAAACAGCTGACAACTTTAATTTATATATTATGAGAGAAATGGCTAAAAATGAATTACAAATAAATCAAAATATGATAATAAAAATAGATGCTATTATGTGCCAAGATTTATTTAATTTTATCAGTCAAACTATTTCTCTTTATATTAGTAATAAAGTTAGTCCAGAATCAGCAACTGAAGTATCAGCAAAAAAAAATATAGATATTATTTTAACAAAGGAAGAACAAAGTATTATTTTTAATTTTAACACTAGTTTAATGATTTCTTATAATAAAATGTATGACCCTGAATATCTTTGTGGTAAATATAGTTTTAAATTAAAGGTTGATTTAAAAAATAACACATATGCATTAAATGATTTTAATTTATCCTACAATGTTGATGATTGTAATCCAGAAAATGGGAATCAATCACAAGATAATGAAATGAATATGCCAACTGAAGGTCAAATACAAAATCAAAGTAAATTAAGTCAATTGAAAGACAATGCATATAATTTAGTTTCTAATAATCCTACTGCTGTTGCTGGAGTGGCGACAACAGGATTGTTATCTGGAACTGCGTTGGCATTATTTTTGACGGGAATATTGGGCGGAAAACGAAAACAAAGAAAACAACAAAAACAAAGAAAAATAACAGTTTCTAAAAAACGCAAAACACAACGAACACGAAGAAACAAAACAATAAAAAAAAGAAAATAAATTAGAAACTGATAATATAATGAAAATATTATATAATTTTATAAACTATTTAATATTTATTTATTCATATTTATACACTGCAAGTTGGTCTCATTTGTTCAATCACTTCATCTAGTCCCTTATCAAAATCTTTTTCAATTGTCCAGCCTAAATCTTTTACCTTTTGATTGCTAATATAGTAGCGCTTATCATTAAATGGGCGGTCTTCT
>Ga0208082_1000620_pt1 | contig 10581 bp, 13 predicted proteins | sample LakMenE09Jun09ns_FD_150683 | JGI IMG/M metagenome (GOLD analysis project Ga0208082, IMG submission 150683) | Freshwater microbial communities from Lake Mendota, WI - 09JUN2009 deep hole epilimnion ns (SPAdes) | ecosystem: Environmental > Aquatic > Freshwater > Lake > Epilimnion/Euphotic zone ... | reverse complement strand
GAAACCGGCTGTTCTTCACCCCTGGCTACTGCTACCGCCCCAACGAGCTCAAGAGTATGACATGCTTGCTGGGCAACACCGAGACAAGAACAGTGTATCGCAATTTTGAGCTGTCCAACCTGAATGTAAACCTCAGTGATCGTACGCACATGTTGTACAACCGTTACCTTTGCTACAACCATTTCCTGCCTCCCGATGAAAAGCGCTACTTTGCTCACATGACCACCAACACGTTGGCTGCCACGCCGGGCTCGACAGATGAAGAGAAGGGGGCCTTCAACATTTTCCCAATGTCCCTGACCACCGAGGAGATGAGTAAGTCCACATCGTCCGCTCTGGGTAAGTATAACACGCTTTTTATTTTTTATCATCTTTATTTTTTTCTTCTCATGGTGGGTACGTGCAGGTGTGGTGACCACATCCCCGCTCAAGTTGGAGATCCAGTTTCAGCCCATACCGACCAACCAGTGGTATTTGGTGCAGACCTACGTGAACACCTGCAAGATCGACTTCTCTGGCAGCAAAACCCATCAGGAAGTTACCTTTGACTACTTGTGATCTTTCAGAAATATACAATGGTCATGGGAACCGTAACCGTGTCGACATGCTCCCCCCGTGAGGAAAGTGATGAAGTGAGCCACATATGCAAGAAACCACCGGGGCGGTGCCGGGCGAGGCGACAGCCCCTTCACCTGTACGTCAGCCAGGGTCCTCTGTTGAGTCACTGCACCAATGTGGCCGGGTTCACCCTCCGGTATAATGAAGAGCATTTGCTCATGACTGACGCGTTGCCCTCTGTCCGTCAGATCCTGGTGGAAGAGAACACACCCGTCAAGATTGATTACGACCAACAGCCTGTTCAGCTGGCCTTCCTGGTTCGTGTGATGCCCCGATGCACTCTGGTGACCGTTGGACCTTACACCTCGCTGTCTCTGCTGCTCAACATTGGCTGTCTTCATGTGGAGCAAGTTATGGTGAACGGTGCACAAATGTTCCAATTGTTGCAGCCGCCGCAGTAATTTTCTTTTTCTTTTTCAGAAACATAATGGCAGCTGGAACCATCACGGTGACCAGAGCCTACCCGGTTGACCACACAATGATGCTGATGAACCCCTCTACCCGTTCCTATCATATGTTTCTGGCTACGGGATCTGCTGAAGAAAACCTCGACCCCAATCAGTGCCTCAACTATGACCAGTTTATCATTTACCCCAAGCAGCAGTATGTCATTCTCGCCAATCTGGTGGCACCCACTGTGAAAGTGATGGTTGATGACATGCATGCTCCGCTTGAGTTTGACCACCAGAATCATTTACGGATGGGCTACAGAATCACCCTGAAGCAACCGGGCATGGCTCTGATCGTGGGAGAGAAGGCCCCGCTGTCCCTGCTTCTTAAAACCGGTTGCATCAGCGCCGCCCCATTCTGTCTGACACGTGATCAGTTTTTCCAACTGCTTGCTCGACATGACATCTATCCTAAAAAGAGAATGGCCGAAACTGTTGATGCTCCCTCTAAAAAAAGGTGTAAATAGTTTTTTTTTGCGTGTGTGTGTGTAATGTTCCTTATATTAATTCCGACATTCTGATTTCAGATAATAATGGCTGCTCCGGGAACCATCGTCCTGACCGTAGATGATCCAATGGTCAAACGGGACTTCCCTAACCACCTCTTCACCAGCGTGGGCGGTCAATTCGATTCCAGCCTGTGCACCACACCGATGCCATTCACTATTCATCCCAAAGAAAGTCATGTTCTCATCACTGACCTCGATAAGCTTTATGGAGCTGTCCTGCAATCTCCTGATGGTCGCCGGGGTAATATGTCCATCGCGGCGGGGATGAGGACACCCCTCCGGTTGTGCTACCTCATCAGCCTCAAATCACCGGACATGATGCTGCATGTGGGACAGGCCACTTCTTTGACCCTGCTGCTTAGAGCGGGATGCTTGGAGGTGACTTCATTCCTTGTGAATAAGGAGCAGGTGGCCCGGCTTCTTCCTCCAGCCCTGCCGGCTGCTTCTGTTTCAGCGACTGCTTCGGCTTTGGCTTCGACTTCGGCGGCTGCGGCTGCTGCCGCTGCTGTGGCTGCTGCTGCTGCTGCTACTGCAGCGGCTGATGCGGCTAGGGGACCCAGTCCCCCGCCAGACAATACACCATTTGTCAAGGTTGAAAAAGCTGCTGATGATGATGAATAAGTTGTGGTTGGCTTGTAACAGTTTTCTTTTGTGTTTCAGAATAAGAATGGCGGGATCCAGCATGGAGACATCTCTACCGCCACCCAGGAAAACAATGTACTCACACTTCCCACTATATTTAAAAAAATCAATTTACTTTTTTCAAGGTTGTCAAACTTGATTGTATGCTCCCACTAAAAAAACCCCCCAAAAAATTTTGTTTCATGTTTTTATAATTTCAGTTAATGTGTAGTACATTGATCGGTAGAGTGAACTCCATCACGGTGACTTTGAAGAAAGCTGAGGTGGTGACCCCTATGAAGCGTCAGCCACGAGTTCTGTTCATCTGTTTTTCCGAACATTTTGATCCTGAGCAGTGTGTGAGTGAGAAAGAGTTTACAGTGAACCCCAACGAAGAGCATGTGCTGCAGGTAGTCAACCTAGGCAGGATCCCGGCCGTGATTCTAGACAATAGCGAGGGTTTCCAGAACAATGAGCAACACTGGGGTTATATTATCGGCTACAACATCAGCTTGAAGCACCAGGACATGACACTGACGGTGGGAGATGTTACCAAGTTGTCCTTGCTGCTGAACTCTGGCTTCTTCAATGTAGTTCCATGTTTTTTGACTCCAGCCCAGGACGTTGTGCTTTCGTGCCAGAAAAAAAATTATCAACCCTCTTAGGTAATGAGTGAATTTTTTTTTGCTTTCTATGAACCAAACCTTTTGTGTGTGTGTTTCAGATAGAATGGCGGCGGCGGCCGGAACAGTGACCCTTAGTGAAATTAAATCGACAAGACCAGCGGCATGGACTGATGTTCACATCTACACCAAACGGTACACCCAAGATTTTGGTCAAAGGAAATACTTTGACACCAGTCTGTTCTACAACACGGAAGAATTTACCATGCGTTCCAATGAGCAGCATAAGATGCTCATGGAAGGATTTTCCTTTGACAGGGCAGATTCCACTGTCTACCATGCCTGCCTAGTCAATGGAAAACTGTCCATCGATTTGCAGCATGAGCCTGGACAATTATGTTACGCTATAACTCTGCTCACCCCTGATGTTACTATAACGGTGGGACCCAAAACCTCTCTGTCCTTGCTGCTCCAGACAGGTCAACTCCATGTGACAACATACATGGTGACTGAAAACCTGGCAACCCAGCTCAAACAACCCCGGCATGAATGTGACAGTGACCTGGTGAACACCACCATTGGACGAGCTGCCGAGAACAAGTCCTCATCACTTTTTCCCGGATGCTCCCGTGACCCAAGAAAACGCAAATTTCCTTTTGTTATTCCAGAAGGACCCAATGTACCATATCGCCCATGTTCCCCAACCTCTACCCCGCCGCCGTCTATTTAATAATATTTATATATTTTCAGAACCAAAAAAATGACCAGCCCCAGACATGTTATTTTCGAATCCAATCCAGCCCTGATTAAACGCAGCGGCGACAACTCGGGGTACATATACAGCCCAGCCGGATTAATTTATCTCGGCGATACCTTCGATATTCTGCCGGGGGAACCGATCATGGTAATTCCTCACCAACCCGATAATTTCGGACCCTGGAAACAATATCGCACCATCTTTGAGAATGGCCGATTGTTTAAATGTAGAGAAGAGGAAATATTGACCATTATGATCCAGAACCGGTTTCCCAACCAAATCTTCAAGGTGAGCAAAGGTTGCTCACTTGTTGATATCATAGACCGTTGGGGAATCAACCACGAGATGTGCTTTGTTTCGGACCATCAAATGGAGAAGATAGAAGCTTACGAGCTCATCACCCTCGATGAAAGTGATGATGATGATGACGATGATAATAAAGTTGAAATTGAACCTAAATTCCAATCATCAAAAAAATGTTGCTGCCATTCTCCTTTATAAAAAATACAATTATGTTTCAGAAAAGAATGGCAGATGCCTGGCAATGAGAGAACACCAAAAAAATTGACCACAAATCACCCTGTTTATTGACAATGCCCGGGCGCCCAGGAGAAAAAAGGTAAATATTTTTTGTTTTTTTATTTTCATTAGTAATTTATTCCTATATTTTTCAAAAAACAAATTTTTTATGCAGGTCCATCTCCTTCAAGTTAAACAAGACACGGTGGCTGAGCAGCTCCAAATCTGACGTTAATACTCCTTCTCTTCCATCAAAAAATGAACTAAAAATGATTCTCCAGAATGTCAGAAATCTGCCCCCCCCACCCACCACCGATACCATGACTCTATTGACACCATCAAACAATCAACTCTTTCCTAACGAGAATGAAACCGCTGTTTCTTTTGCTGTTCGTTCATTCAACGATCTGCGCAACTACATGACCGTACAGTTGGACCAAATGCTTCCGATGGAGGTAGGAAGGGCTTCAGACACCGCTGCTCACTACGTAGAGACATTGGTCACCGCCAAGTTCAACTACTTTACGCTACGTGACACTATCATCCACTTCAGATCCCCTGATGTGGAATATAAGGGCGAGACTGTACAGTCTGTGTACGGACATCTGCTTGATTGCCTTCGCGATCTATCCTTTGAGAAGTATCCAAAAACTTTGTCTGAAAACCATCTCGATACTCATTTGATAAATATTGCCCGCCTTTCATTGGATTATTTTACCAGGAGGGGAGGCAAAAGTCATGCATCCTGCCCCCCCAGTCCCCATAGCGAGGCTGAAACAGGATTGAAAGCTCCCCCCTCGTCTGAGACAGGGCCTGTGGGGGGCAACACAGTCAACCAACTTCCTCAGCGCCGATACATCCTTGCCACAGTGTCGGTGGACACAGTGCCAGTGGACGGACGGTCAGTGATCTGGCAGATTTCTCTATACATTCCGGGTCTGCCTGATGACAAGGACCCTGATTATGAGTGCTTGATGCTACCGCATATACCTCATGAAAAGCAACATGTACTGGCGGACCTAGGCTTCACCTATGATTGGGAACGAAATGTGTTCTACCATCAGGGAACCGAGTTTGGTCGTCGCCTGGTCGATCCGGAGGAAGTCGCCTTGGAAAAATTCACCAATTATTTGGACGAAATAAGGAACGGACTGAGCAGTGCCGGTCCAAACAACGGTCTGGTCTTGATTTTTGAGACGGGGGAAGATTTAGCCCTGGTGCAACAACTTTTCTTTCGCCATGGTCATGATATTTTCCTGGATGTTGTCAAGGGGATCACCTGCCTCGACCAATACATGCGCGTTACACGGTCAGTTCGGTCTGCTACCTACACATGGCCGACCTATCAGTATAGAGCAGGCAAAGGTGGATGCTGGATCGCTAGTGTCTCATGGACTGGCAACCCTGCACTTCAAATTGAAGCCGAAACAAAGCCTGAATGTATTTACAGCATTTGCGAGAGCCTGTTGGGCAAGCCGCTCAGCTACCATAATTTCATAAAGTGGTACAGCTATCCGGTCAATCATAGCGAGATCAGATGTATGTCCGCTAGACTGAAGCACATCCTCGAGCTACTTCCCCTCCAGAATCATATTGACAAACAGCTCGTAATGAACAATGTACCGGTTGTCCTTGCTGGTATTTATGCGTCACGTAGTGAAGTAGATGCTGCTCGACCTCATAGCGCTTGTGCTCGTCAGACCATTCGTCGGTTGGTCTCCTTCGGGTTCACCTTGGATGTCCTGAATAAACTCTTCAGGATAGATCCCAAGTATGAAGTTCCAGCCATCATCTTTCTCCAGGACATGAGCGAAGTACACAAACTACTTGTTCATCACCAATCAATTGTGATTGGGGGTCTCATCAAGCAGTACTTTGTGCGGACAACCAACATTTAGTGTATCACAAAAAAATAAAGAATTTTTTTTTATTGTAATTTTTCTCTTTGGAATCGATATAGTTGCCTTTTTACTGTAATAAAAAACCTTTATGCCGACTCCAACCTATAAGTCTATAGGCTAAACGTTCATTGACATTAATTTGGATTTGGTAGAAAAATTCCAAAAGCTGGATGTTGTATAAAGAATGATGATATTTAAATTATGACAATAATTTTTAGACTTGGAAAAAAATGCGACCCCTGCATCGTTACCCAAACGTGTCTGTCAACTCAACATCCGAGATGATGCCCACCTACGACGGATGTGACTACTATATTTCACCGCACAACCATGTGATACTAGTGCCCTGTCACTCTGAAAATCCTGAGCCAATGATAAATTCCTGCCCACTGTTGATCCCTGATGGTGATCATACAGTCAAGAAGGCCCAGCTGTTGGTTGTTTACATCATTGAAAATACATCCGATGTTGGTCTGATACTGAGACATGGTGACCTTTTGGGAGCCAACTACACCGGACCACATGCTCATATCAAAGCCGTGCGATCTAGCATGCTCGTTGGTCACTACAATAAACTTCTTGAAGAGCAGATTCAGTACTGGGCTGATATCGAGGCGGCTGCCGAAGAATATTTTAATGAAGAGGCTATTGAGAATGATGATTTGGATGATACTGTGTTATTGTCTCTTTACAAAGATGATGTTATGCCTACCCTTACTGACCTTAATATTAATTAAATTTCAGAGTATGAAAATTTTAGGTGGATTTATCATGATCAAGAAAAAAATGCCCTACTATTCTCCATCTTTTTATAAGAATGTTGGATCAAATATAATACTTCGACCTCGTGAAAGAGCTCTTTTAATTTTACCCAGCAACTCCATATACAATAGTGCCACATATAAAGTAAAATTTTCAAACCGGTATTTTTTTAAAAAAATCCACCCTTATCATTTTTCCATATGTATACAAAATATCTCCAAAAAAAGGCGAATAATAATACGACCTGGTTGTATATTGAGCTCGATTTTAAAACATAAATATATAAAGCATTATTATTCAGCCATATCAATCAGACATTGTAACGAAGTTCGCTGTTTTCATTCTAAACGGTAATTTCAGAAAAGAAAAATGTCTGATCCTTCCTCAAAGCTAGGTAAATTCCTATCTTCCTCTTTTTTAATTTAGAAAATATATAAAATATTTGTGCAGAAAAAAAATGCAATAATTATATGCGGGACAATTTGCGAGTTCCATCCTGGAAACTTGTTCTACAATGGGGACGTAATTTGAACATGGATCGAGCGAGCATTAAATCAGTGAGTGACGGCTTATCCCTTCGTCACAAATTAGGTATAAAAAAAAATTAACCCTCCCTCATTATAAAAAAAACTCTCATGTGATTTTTTTTTACAGGTCCTGATCCTGGACATATATCAAACTCCATCAATTGGAAAAAAACAACCCCTTCGGTGTTTCGTTCCCCTTTTATGGCTCAAGGAGATATAGGTAATGCGTTTTTCTTCCCCCTTTTTATTTTCTTTTTGAATAATATAACTTTTTATTTAGGTTTTTTCAACTATAAAAATAAAAAGTACGGTGCCTTTTTCTGCGGGGTTCAGAGTTTTTCGGGGGCAATATTTGCCACCCCTATAAAAGATTTAAAAGTGGCCACTCTCTTCAAGGCCATTGAATCTATGAAAAAGGTACTCAACCCCATCCCCCCCTGCTAACAGAAAAAAAATTAAGTGGTTCATTTCAGGTGCGTGAATTCCAAAAGGTTAGAACACTGTTGTTTGATGGCGAAAGTTCATTACGTTCAGCGGCTGCTCAACGAGATATCTTAAATAAACTGCAAATAAAAGTTCATGCTGAACCCTACTGGAAACGTTCCTTGGCAGAACGTGCCATTGCTGAGATAAAGTTAAGAATGGCTATCCATCTCGATTATAATGGTAAAACTCTACCTCCCCTCCCCCTCTCTGCCTAAACTGAAAAGATTTCTTGTTTAGGATTAGCCTTAAACAAATGGAAAGATAATCTTCAGTTTGTACTTGACAGTATTAACAGAAATAAACTTGACTACAAGTCACAGTTGAACGAGTTGTTAGCCTTTTTCACGAAACCAGTAACAACCACAATCCCTCAACTTCAAGACAGATTTTACAAATATAAAATTGGAAGCCGGGTACGGATCAACTTGACGAAAACAGAACGTACTGCCCTCAATTTTAAATATTCCCTCAACTATGGTGAGTACAGGAAAAATAAAAAAAAACTCCTACAGTCTTTTATTGACTTTTAATTTGTAATTTACTTTTTTTTTTCTAGGAAAATTAGCAAATGTGGTTGGGGTTATTGTTTCAAGAAGACTTACCCTAACAGGGCGATCAACCTTAACCCCGTTTTATGGAGTCAAAATTGGTTCATCATCTCAGGTATCCATTTTTTAAAAAGAAATAATCAATAAAAGACTGTAGGAGTTTTTTTTATTTTTCCTGTACTCACCAAAGTGAAAAAGATGTATGAGTCTTTGATGAACAATTTATTCCATTGAGACTTGTAGTTGGAGCTTGTTTTTTCTGTTAATGCCTACATACCAAAAAAATGTCTAAACCAAAACAAGAAATTTAAAAAAATTTAGTGGGGGGATGGCTGTTAGCCTTATAATGTAGATGGATAACTATCCTCAGTTCTTCCCAAAGGTCTGTTCTGCCCTGGCAGATTTGTCCAGAAAAAAAATGTTTTTGTAATTTTTTTTATTTCTATAATATATCTCTGAGCAGCCGTTGATCATAATGAAACAGTAGGGTTCTAATCTTTTTAGCAAAGATCCCCTAAATATTTTAATTTAAAAATCTGTGTGGTTATAAAAAAATTAATTGTACAAATGAAAAAAAAAGAATATACTTTATAATAGATGGTCTATAAGATCAAAAAGTGACTTATTAACCAACATGTGGTAAATATTTTGTCATAAACTAGTATACCAAATGGTCCATGGAGTTTTTTTTGAGTTTTATCTGGATGATACTTTTTTTATAAGATTCAGATAGAGGGAAAATGAAAACATAACACTGGGGGGTCACCCCAAGGTATAACCTCAGGTAAAAAAAAATGCAAAAAAAACTATTAACCAGATTTCCTCTTTGAGTTATGGCCCGTTATGCCATGTGTACATGGTAAATCAATCTTGACTTTATCCCTCCACCAAAGATTCATGTCAGCCATGTCAAGAGGTAGATAATATAAAAATCTATCAGGGTGCTGACCCTGATGCCCCTACCTGGGCTAACCCCAGTTGGTCATTTTTTTCCATCCAGTATACTTATGTCAATCCTTGTGATGCATTAAAAAAGAGTTTGTAAAAGCTCCACAGGCTGATATCATATGCCAACTATAAAGAAAAATAAGAAAAATTTTATAAAAAACTATATTTTTATTTTTTCTTCAAGTTTACTACATGTTTCATTATGCCTCAATTTGATATTAAGCGCAGAAGGAGGTGTACTTCAGCTTCTGTAAACTCCAGGGTGATCACTTCCTCGTTGTTGTTGTTGTTGTTGATGTCCAAAGTGTTGTTTGCATTAAAAATGGAACCCGTATTGAAGTCGTAGCTGGTAGATGGATTATCTGCTGGAATGATATTATTCTGGAGGTTGTAAGGCACAGGGTGTTGACTTACAGGCACTGTGTGTTCCGTTACCATAGGCTCCTCCTCCTCCAGAGTGTTTGGAGGTGCAGAATAATTGTCTAAATTGTAGAATTCATATATTAGGGGGGGGAGGGGGGCATTTTCCAAGCTAGTCATATTTCCCCCAACCATGGGATCAGCATCGTAACTCTCTTTAGCTTCTCCGAATGGCCACTCAAGGGGCAACATGAATTGTTCTAATAATTGGAGGTCCAAAGGGTTTTCAGGTAAACTGATTGCCTGGTCTTCTCTTTGAGTTGACATTGATGAAGGGGAATAGGCTGGAGCAGATGGAGTGTCCAGTGATTGGGTGGGGGACGGTGATGGGGGATTTGAACATTCTCCTGGTGTTGGTCGCTGAGAAGACACTGGCCAAGAGAAGCTGGTCGGCTGTGATGTAGAAGGTTGTTCCAGGATACTGGCTGTTGGAGGACAGGGGGCGGGAGTTACCACTTCCCTCTTAACAAACCCGAGTTTGATTAATTTGGATCCGCATTCACATTCAGGCAGTTCTTCTTGGTTGTCATCAATCTCGATAACTTCCACCGGTGTCCTTTCTTTGTTGTCAGACATGATCCTATAAAAAAATATTTTCTTTGAAAAAAAAATGTAAAAAAAATGAATTCAACCCTATTTTAAACCTGTGTTTCAAAGAAAAAATTTTTTTATCCCTAATCTGTATGGAGGTTCAAAATGACCTTTTTTTATAAAAAAAAGAATACCTAGGCATTTAATGAAAAAATGAACACTGTAGGAGAATATCTGAATGAATATAAACATGTAAGAGAATGCGCGGAATGAAAAACTATGCGCCATCAGCTAAGGCGCAAAAATCACCCATGATACCCAGTTCAGCAGTGATTTTTGTATACACTTTTTTTAGCTGGTCT
>Ga0208082_1000619_pt1 | contig 10585 bp, 10 predicted proteins | sample LakMenE09Jun09ns_FD_150683 | JGI IMG/M metagenome (GOLD analysis project Ga0208082, IMG submission 150683) | Freshwater microbial communities from Lake Mendota, WI - 09JUN2009 deep hole epilimnion ns (SPAdes) | ecosystem: Environmental > Aquatic > Freshwater > Lake > Epilimnion/Euphotic zone ... | reverse complement strand
CGCGGACCAATCTGCTTACACAGAAACTCCAAATTTTTATAGGCATGCCCATTTTCTAAGGCTTCATCATAAATTTTACGAATAATTATAGAATCAGGATTTTGCGCAAACAAGCTTGAACAAATAAAAAGAGCAGGAAATAGAGCTTTTAGAAATTTCATTGTAATAGAATTGTTTTAATAATCATATAATATTTAAGATATCTTATCCCAGCTTATACCGCCTGATTTTTTCTCAAAATATTTTCTTAAGATAAGGTTTTCTTCATTGATAAGGTCTGGGTCATTCTCAAGGACTTCAATAACAGTTTTTCTAGCCTCAGCCAACAATTGTTGATCAAGTGCAAGATCTGCCAATTTGAGGTCAAGAACACCACTTTGCTGTGTTCCTTCGATATTTCCTGGTCCACGAAGTTGCAAATCTATTTCTGCAATTTCAAATCCATCGTTGGTACGAACCATCGTTTCTAAACGTGTTTTTGCGTCAGCGCTAAGCTTCAAGCTCGACATTAAAATACAAAAAGATTGTTCAGCCCCACGCCCTACACGTCCGCGCAATTGATGTAATTGTGATAAGCCAAATCGTTCAGCATTTTCAATAATCATGACACTCGCATTGGGGACATTCACACCTACCTCAATGACCGTAGTTGCCACCATAATTTGTGTTTCACCTTTAATAAAACGTTGCATTTCGGCCGCTTTATCCTTTGCAGCCAATTTACCGTGTACGATACTAATTCGGTATTCGGGTAGAGGAAACTCATTCGATATTGCCTCTATTCCCGCTTCAAGATATAAAAGATCAAGCTTTTCACTCTCTTTAATGAGAGGATAAACAATATACACTTGCCTACCCTTGGCTATTTCTTCGCGCATAAAGCCAAACATCCTCAAACGCTGACTATGAAATAAATGCACAGTTTTAATTGGTTTTCGGCCTGCTGGGAGCTCATCTATTATGGAGATATCAAGATCCCCGTAAAGGGTCATGGCAAGCGTACGTGGGATAGGAGTAGCAGTCATTACCAAAACATGTGGAGGAATGATGTTTTTCCGCCAAAGACGTGCTCGCTGCTCCACACCAAAACGATGCTGCTCATCGATAACTACTAGCCCCAAATTACGAAATTGGACTGCATCCTCAATTAAAGCATGAGTTCCAACAATGATGTTTAATTCACCACTCTCCAGGCGCTCATGCAAGCCACGCCTTGCCTTTTTAGGGGTTGAGCCAGTAAGTATTTCAACGCTCACAAAATTATCACCTAGAAGGGTCTTAATTGAAGAGTAATGTTGTTGAGCTAAAATCTCTGTTGGGGCCATAATACAAGCTTGATAACCATTATCAATTGCTAATAACATGATCATGAGCGCTACTACTGTTTTACCACTACCTACATCGCCCTGTAGCAAACGGTTCATTTGTACTCCTCTTTGTGTATCCTGTCGGATTTCTTTTATTACACGTTTTTGAGCAGTAGTTAGTTCAAAAGGTAATTTTTGAGTATAAAATGTATTGAAATTAGTTCCTACATTTTCAAAAATTGAACCTTTAAATTTTTGAGTCCGGAGCACCTTAGTCCTAAGAAGTTTCAATTGAATGAAGAAAAGTTCTTCAAACTTGAGTCTGCGTTGAGCTTCCCTCAATGCCTCTACACTTTCCGGAAAATGAATATTGTATAATGCTTTCTGCCTACTTATTAAATTATGATTCTTCATAAGATAAGGTGGCAATGTTTCGGAAATCTGATGAATACATTGATCAATAAGTGCCGCTTGGGCTCGCTGAATGCCCTTAGTATCCAGGTTAAATTGCTTCAGTTTTTCGGTGGAGCTATAAACGGGCTGTAACGTTAAATTGCCCTGACTAACTGCATTTGGTTGGTAAGCTTCTAATTCGGGATGGGAAATGGAAAAATGTCCATTAAAGAGACTTGGCTTCCCAAAAACAACAAAAACAGAACCTGGCTGAATAATTTTATCCATCCAGCGCAAACTTTGAAACCAAACGAGTTCCATTATTCCTGTATCATCTTTAAAACGTGCGACTAGTCTTTTTACCCGTTTATCACCAACAATTTCTTTTGAAACGATGCGACCAAGTATCTGAACAGCTGGAAGATCAGGGTTTAGCTCATTTATTTTATAAAAGCGCGTACGATCAATATATCTGAAAGGATAATGTTCTAGAAGATTTTCATACCTAAAAACACCAAGATCTTTCTTTAGGATTTCGGCACGTTGAGAGCCAATTCCCTTTAAATATTCAATAGGAGTTTTTAAGATTTGGTCTTCCAATCCGCTTAAGAGCTAGTTACCGGCTTATTTCTGCTCGGCAATTTAATTATCATTTCTTTGAGGGTAACCCAGTTAAAGACGATCACTGCCAAAAGTAACAATGAATAAGAATACAACTGAGATACACTAATTCCTTCGTGAAAATAGAAAAATGCCACTGCAAAAGCAACAATAGGGTTTATATAAATAATTATTCCTAAAGTAGAAGATGGCATCCCAATCAAAGCATACAAACTTAGGAAAAGCGGAATAATAGTAAAGAAAATGGAAATTACTAGAATTGTTAGCCAAAAGGATAAACCTGTTGGAAAGCTTTGGAACTCATAAATAAAAAATGGAATCATCAAAACTGAGGCTATAAACAGATGCAAACCAAGCATATTAAATCTATCTATACTGTGAATAACACGCTGAATAATAAGATAGAAACTATAAAGTGCCGCAATTAAAATTGACCAAAGCACATCTATCAGTGAACCTTGTGCTAGTACAAGAATACTAATTGATGCTAATCCTAATGCAAGCAATTTAGTGCTTGTGAGTTTTTCTTTCAAAATAAAGAAGCCTCCCATAGCGGTTATTAGCGGACACACCATATAGGCAAAGGCGGCCGATTTAAGATTAACATTATTTACGGCATAAATAAATGTGAACCAATTACCTGTTATTAATAATCCTGCGAGGAGGTTAAGCCAAAGTATTTTTTTACGACTAAATTTATCTTGCTCTTGTACATATTTTATGTCGGATTTAACTTGCTTTTTTCGGAAAAGTAAAATGTATAGCCAGGTTAAAATTAAACTAGTAAAAATACGATAGTATAATATTTGATCTGCGGGATAATCGCGCAGCATACGCAGGGGAATTGAGAAAAATCCCCACACTATTACCGCAGAGAATGCGGCTACAAAATATTTAATTCTTCCTTCCTTCAAACTTATGCCTTTACGGCGATTACAGAGATTTCCACATTCACATTTTTAGGTAAACCAAGTACGGCTACAGTTTCTCGTGCAGGAAAATCAGAATGGAAATAGGAGCCATAAATCTCGTTTACATCTGAAAAATGATTCATATCGCTTAGAAATATGGAAGTTTTCACTATGTGCTCGAAAGAAAAACCTGCTGTTTTAAGGACTGCTTCAAGGTTATTCATTACCTGCTTAGCTTCCTCTTTTATTCCGCCTGAGATTAATTGGTTAGTGGCGGGGTCTATAGCTATTTGCCCTGAAATAAAGAGCATATTTCCAGCTTGAACAGCCTGACTATAAGGCCCGATTGGTGCCGGTGCTTTGTCCGTTTGGATAATAGATTTCATACAATTTATATGTTGAGGAAATAATTAACAGTAATAATAGTAATTATAAAACATACCACTCGATAAGCTTATAAACAATACCTGCCAAAAACATGATGATAGCAATTGTATTGATAATATGCATGACCTTCAAATTGAAATTTTGTGGTCTATTGGGATCTTTTTTTCTGAAAAAATACATAATGTCAAAATTATTAAATAAAAAAAGAGTCCCGAAAAATCGGGACTCTTTTTTACAATTTGCTTATATACAATATTGTTTATTGTTGTTTGAACTCAACACGACGATTCTGTGAACGACCTGCTTCAGTAGCATTTGAAGCAACTGGACGGCTTTCACCAAAACCAGTTACAGCAATTCTATTAGCAGCAATTCCAGAGTTAACTAAGTAAGTTTTTACTGAATTAGCTCTATCTGTTGATAATGACATGTTGTACTCATCAGTACCTTCAGCAGAAGCGTGACCATCTAATTGAACAGAAGAAGAATTTGCTTTTAAGTCAGCAGATAATTTATCTAAAGTTGCATAAGCAGCAGTTCTTAAAACTGAAGAATTAAATTCGAACTGGATAGCGATTGCAGAACCAGCGCTAATTTCAGGGCATCCGTTTAATGCAGCAGTACCTTTAACAGTAGGACAAGCATCTTTTGAATCAGGCACACCGTCAGCATCCACATCTAATGGACAACCAGAACCATCAACTTTAACACCAGCTGGAGTATTAGGACATTTGTCTAATTTATCAGCAACACCATCACCATCAGAATCTTTTAATAAATCAGCAGCTTCTAATACACTAACACGACCTTTTAAAGCCTCAACCTCATTACGCAATGTAGGATCTTTTAATTCATCGTACATTAAAGCAACAGGGTTAACCCAGTCTAAGTTCGGCTTTGAAACAGAACCCAAAGAGAATTCTAAACCAGCTGAAGTATAAGAAAATTTATCTTTAGAAGTACCTTTTGCATAAGTTGCGTCAAGGTTATCACCATCAACAAAATTCATTACATAAGCTAAGTCGAAGTTAACACGCTCAGAAACTTTGAACTTTACACCTGCACCAACAGGAATAAATTGCTCTTTAACATATTTATTAGTTCCAGTTCCATCAAACTCACCAGCTTTATCTTTCCAATCGAAAGGAGCTCTCGGAGCGTATCTTGAAGTTCCATAACCAACTTTTGCAGTGAAGTTAATTGCATTTTCTCTTTGTAAGAAGTCAATTGTTGCAACATTAACTACTGCTGACAATGATGCTGCAAGGGCTAAGTCAGTTTCGAATGAATTTCTGCTTCCAGAAGGAAGAGGTGCAACAGTTGCATCATTTTCTCCTGATAATTTACCACGTACTCCAGCAAGCTCTAAACCAAAAGAATGACCTAATTGCTTACGTAAGCTTAAACCATATCCTAAATTGAAATTTGATTTATTGTAATCGTTGGTACCACCAACTACTACGTGCGGAGCTAAAATTCCGGCGTTAATACCGAAGTTCCAAGTTCTGTACTGTCCTCTTCCACCAAATACCTTGGCAGTTGAGTTCGTAGCGGTTTGAGCATTGGAAACCTCTACGAGGGCCAATAGCGCTACTAATGAAAACACGAAGGTCTTCTTTAATGTAGAGTAATTCATAATTAATTTTTTAAAGGTTAACAAAATCATTAGTGTAATTTATACAAAAATAGTCATAAGTTTGACTTGTGCAAATAATCAAATACTATTCCAAAAAAAATATTGTCGAATAAAAAGGCACAAAGTGCAAGTTTTTTTGTTCAAGGATTAAAAATGTTACAAATATGAAATATTCTCAGATAGATAAGCAACTTTTTGAATTAAACCGCCAAAATTTCACAAAACGACTTCCTAAGAGCTCTATAGCTATATTTCAGTCGGGAGATGAGTTTCCTAGAAGTGGAGATCAGCCTTTTACCTTCAAGCAAAACCCTGATTTATTCTACTTAAGTGGCATTGATCAGGAGCAAAGCATTTTAATTTTATTCCCTGATTGCCCAAATCCAATTTATCGCGAAGTATTATTTTTGAGACAAACAAACGAGCATATTGCAGTTTGGGAAGGACATAAACTTACAATTCAAGAGGCTAAAACAGTTTCAGGAATAGAAAATATTTTTTGGCTAAGTGATTTTTGGAGTATTTTACATTCAATTATCAATTATGCTGACAATATTTACCTCAATACCAACGAAAATGACCGATATGTACATGAAGTACCTTATCGTGACATCAGATTTATTGAAAAACTAAAAAATCTTTATCCTTTACATCGATATGAGCGTTCAGCTCTAATTTTACGTGATTTAAGACCTATAAAATCCGATATTGAAATAGCATTGACGCAAAAAGCCTGCGATATAACCAATGATGCATTTAGACGTGTGTTAAAATTTGTGAAACCTGGTGTTGCTGAATATGAAATTGAGGCTGAAATAATTCATGAATTTATACGCCAAAGAGCAACTGGGCATGCTTATAACCCAATTATTGCGTCTGGTAAAAATGCAAACATTCTTCACTACAACGATAATAACCAAATTTGTAAAGATGGTGAGGTAATTCTGTTCGATTTCGGAGCAGAATATGCCAACTACAACGCAGATTTAAGTCGCTCGGTACCTGTAAACGGCCGTTTCACAAAACGCCAAAAAGATGTTTACAATTCTGTACTACACATTATGAATGAAGCTAAAAAAATGCTTTTAGCAGGAACTGTTTGGAACGACTACCATGTTGAAGTAGGCAAAATAGTTGAAAATGAATTGATTAAGCTCGGTTTACTCGATAAGCATGATGTTGCTAAACAAGACAGTAAAATGCCTCTTTATAAAAAATATTTTATGCATGGCACTTCCCATCATCTTGGATTAGATGTACATGATTTTGCTAGCAGATATAAATCATTTGAAGTAGGCAATATACTTACTTGTGAACCAGGTATTTATATTCAGAGTGAAGGCTTAGGTATACGCCTTGAGAATGATATTTTAATCACAAAAGATGGAAATATTGATTTAATGGCAAATATTCCTATTGAAGCAGAAGAAATTGAAGAGATTATGAATTCTTAGTTTCATACAGAATCTGATCTACAAAACGATACAAATTAAAAGCAGGGTCAGCTGAAGCAAGAATTATTTCTTCCTGAAGTTTGACCCTGTTAATATTTTTCATTTTCTCAAGTTGAATCAGCTTCCAGGCTTTTTCGGCCAAGAGGAAAGTCCGACGAGAATTATCCTTAAAACTCTTATTTTCTAAGGCCGCCATTAAATCATCAATACCTGTCAATTTGTCGGCAATAGTGTTAATTACAGGTATGAACTCCGTTTTCTGATGGACTAGCTTCTTTAAATTATTAGCAAATGTTTCAGCTCCATCGCGATCTGATTTATTAACTACAAAAATATCTGCAATCTCCATTAAACCTGATTTCATGCTCTGAATTTCATCACCTGCTTCCGGAACAAGAACAACAACGCTGATATCTGCAAGTCCGGCAATTTCTACCTCCGATTGACCAACTCCTACCGTTTCGACTAAAATAAAATCAAAACCTTCTGACTTAAGCACGTCACACATTTCGATGGTTTTAGTTGATAATCCGCCAAGTGAGCCCCTAGTAGCTAAAGAACGGATATAAACATTTGGTTTATTAAACTGTTCGGCCATTCGAACCCGATCGCCAAGTAAGGAGCCTAAATTAAATGGTGAGGTAGGATCAATGGCCAGCACGGCAATCGTTTTACCCTGAGCACTTAAATAATTAATCATGGCATTTACTAGAGTGCTTTTACCGGCACCTGGCGGACCAGTAATTCCAATAACTGGGGTATTTAAAGTTTTAAGGCCTTTCAAAAGATCCTTTGAACCTAACAAATCGTTTTCAACTATTGTTAAATTTCTAGCTATCTTTTTGAAGTCTTTTACTAAAATAGAGTTATCCTGATTATTTAGCTCCATGGCACAAAGTAATTATTTTTAATTCATTATGCAATTGATGCAAATTATACAAGAGAAGCTTTTTTATTAACTTCGCCTCATATTTTTATTTTTATGAAAGTTACTGGTTTCTCATTTATCCGAAATGCTGTCAAAAACGACTATCCTATTGTGCAGGCCATACTTTCAATCTTACCAATATGTGATGAATTTGTTATTGCCATTGGTGATTCTACTGACAATACTTTAGAATTAATCGAATCTATTGATTCACCAAAGATAAAAATCATACACACAGTATGGGATGAAAGCGTCCGTGAAGGCGGAAAAACATTTGCACAGGAGACAGATAAGGCTTATGCAGCTATTTCAAAAGACACCGATTGGGCTTTTTATATACAAGGAGATGAATGCGTACATGAAGATTACCTCCCCGAGATAAAGAAAGCAATGAATGACCATTTGAACAATAAAAATGTAGAAGCTTTATTATTCAAATACATGCACTTTTATGGTTCCTATGATTTTGTGGCCTCTTCCAGACGTTGGTATAGAAATGAAGTTAGGGTATTAAAATTTGACCCTCAAGTACACTCTTATCGAGATGCACAAGGTTTTAGAAAAAACAATCGTAAATTAAAGGTTAAAGCTCTTGATGCCTATATTTATCATTATGGTTGGGTTCAAGCACCTACAGGTTTAGATAATAAAGTTCGCAATTTCAATAAGTTTTACCATGAAGATAGTTGGATACAAGAAAATCTTCCTGTAAATCAAGAGTTTGAATATGGCAATGCCGACCGTTTAATCAAATTTACGGGTAGCCATCCTAGTGTTATGCAAAAGAGAATTGAGCATAGCAATTGGACATTTCAAGTAGATCCGACACTATTAAAAAAGAAAATGAGCTTGAGGCGACGCATTTTACAGAGAATAGAGGACCTATTTGGATGGAGAATAGGAGAATACAAAAACTATAAAATTGTTTAATGACAGCAATCCCGAGTGTTAGGAAAAGCATATCTGTAGTCATACCAAACTATAATGGGGAACACCTACTAAAACGAAACCTTCCCTCGGTTGTGGGGGCCTTAGAAAATGCAAAAGTAAATTATGAAATTATCGTAGTAGATGATTGCTCAAAGGACAAGTCCGTTTTATTTTTAGAGAAAAACTACCCGAAAATACGTTTAATAATTAATGCCCAAAATAAGGGCTTTTCTGTATCATGTAATAAAGGAATTAATCAAGCAGAAAAAGACTTGATTTTGCTTCTTAATACTGATATCGAATTAAATACAGATTTTTTTGAAACTCAGTTTAAATATTTTGAACTAGCAGATACTTTTGGTGTAATGAGCAAAATTATTGGAGCTAAAAATGGAGAGGTTCAAGATACTGCGCGATATTTAAACTACTCAGGATTTAAAATCAAAAGCAATAATTTTTTTTATGTTAAAGATGAGAATTTCCTTACTCCTACAGCATATTTATCAGGTGCAAATGCATTAGTCGACGCTAAAAAAATTAAACAAATAGGAGGTTTTGATGAAATTTTTTCGCCTTTTTATTGTGAGGATTTTGAATTAGGACTAAGAGCTTGGAGGCTTGGTTGGAAATGTTATTATGATCCTAACTCTTACTGTATTCATGACCACTCTTCTACCACAAAAAACTATCGTACACGAAATTGGGTAAAAGCTATCTTTTTTAGGAACAGAATGTTTGTTCATGCCATTCACTTAAGTAAAAGCAAATTGTTTTTTTGGCTAATTCAAATTACTGTTTTTGATTTACTCTTTATGTGGCTTGGCCTAAAATTTTATTTCTATAAAAGCTTTGCCATGTTTTTAAATAGCTCAAAAAATATTATTGATTCAAGAAAAAAAATGAACGAATTAATTGCCGAACAGCAATATGGGATAAGCATTGAGGAAGTTATCACTAAAATGAATAAAATGTTGGCCGGACAAACAATCATTAAGGGTCGAAATTAGATATCTTTCAAAATGATTAACTTTGCTTCATAATACAATTTATGAAGACCTTTTTTCGACTTTTCTCATTTGCGGCACCAATTCAAAGATTTGCAATTCCATTTTTTTTGTTGTCGGTTTTAGGAATCGTATTCGGCTTAATTAATTTCACACTATTAATCCCTGTTTTTGAACTTTTATTCAATCAAACAGGTGAAAAACAATTACAAAATCTTAACGCTATCCCTTCCTTTAATTTAAGTATTACTTATTTTAAAAACTTATTCTATTATTATTTTCAGGAAATTATTAATAGTTCGGGTAAGGTTGGAGCCTTAAAAATGGTAAGCATTGCAATTGTCATTTCTATTTTATTAAGTAACCTATTTAAATATTTATCAGCAAGGGTAATTGAAAATTTCAGATTAATGATTGTAACCCGAATACGCAGTAGCATATTTAAAAAGCTAACGAATATTGATCTTCATTTTTTTAGTAGTCAGCGGAAGGGTGATTTGATCTCAAGATTTATTGCCGACGTAATAACGATTCAAGACTCAATTATAAGATCCGTACAAGTTATTTTACGCGAGCCCATTGCTATTATTTTAAATTTCGCAGTTCTATTTTCAATTTCATCTGAATTAACATTTTTTGCATTAGTACTAATTCCAGTTTCAGGATTGCTTATTTCCATAATCATTAAACGATTAAGAAAACATGCAACAGCGGCTCAAGAGTCGGTAGGAGTATTAGTTTCAAGTATTGATGAGGGTTTAAACGGTGTAAAAATTATTAAATCTTTTAATGCCGAAAAATACATACAGGAGAAGTTCAATGCAATTAACATGTGGACTAGTAATGATATGTTACATATAAAACGATGCCCACCACTGACCTTTTAGATGCTTTTCCGGCATTCTTTTAAACTATTTACTGTGTGGACAAGATAAGTTAGTAAGAAAGTAGAACTCCACTTCACTGTTTTAACATCATTCACTAGAAGCACTTAATTTTCTCTCGTTGCCTTCA
>Ga0208082_1000618_pt1 | contig 10587 bp, 10 predicted proteins | sample LakMenE09Jun09ns_FD_150683 | JGI IMG/M metagenome (GOLD analysis project Ga0208082, IMG submission 150683) | Freshwater microbial communities from Lake Mendota, WI - 09JUN2009 deep hole epilimnion ns (SPAdes) | ecosystem: Environmental > Aquatic > Freshwater > Lake > Epilimnion/Euphotic zone ... | reverse complement strand
AAGCGATGAAATGATTCAAAACGAGATCTTCGGACCAGTAATTACGGTGCAGAAGTTCAGCGATGAAGAAGAGGCTCTGAAGTGGGCGAACGGCGTGGATTTCGCGCTTGCCTCGTCAGTATGGACTCGTGACCTCGGTCGGGCCATGCGCATGACGAAGAACCTCGACTTTGGTTGCGTGTGGGTGAACACTCACATTCCAATGGTGGCCGAAATGCCACACGGTGGTTACAAGAAGTCGGGCTACGGCAAAGACCTCTCGATGTATGCACTGGATGACTACACGCGCATTAAGCACGTGATGATCAACCTCAACAGTTAGTCTTTGCACTAATGGGGGAATCACCTGGCGACGTCATCGTTCTCGATCATGTGTCGAAGCGCTACGGCGACTTCGTTGCGGTGCATGATGCCAACTTCTCAATAGCCACTGGCGAGTTTTTCGCCATGCTCGGACCATCTGGGTGTGGCAAAACCACCACACTGAAGATGATTGCTGGCTTTGAACAGCCGAGCGCCGGCCGAGTCATGTTGGACGGAGTGGACGTTTCGGACGTTCCTGCATACAAGCGCAACGTCAACACGGTGTTTCAGCAGTACGCCTTATTCCCGCATATGACGGTGTTCGACAACGTTGCCTTTGGTCCGCGTTCTAAAAAAGTGGACGAATCAAAAATCAAAGCAAGCGTTATGGAGATGCTCGAAATAGTTCGTTTGAACGATTTTGCAAAACGCAAACCGTCGCAGCTTTCTGGTGGACAGCAACAGCGTGTCGCGCTTGCTCGCGCGCTAGTGAATTATCCGAGCGCATTACTGCTTGACGAACCGTTGGCCGCACTCGACTTGAAGTTGCGCGAAGCGATGCAAATTGAATTGAAGCGAATTCAGCGCGAAGTGGGAATCAGTTTTATTTTTGTAACACATGACCAGGGTGAAGCGCTCACCATGAGCGACCGAATTGCGGTCATGAGCCAGGGTCATGTTGAACAAATTGGAACCCCACAAGACATCTATCGCTCGCCGGCATCGCTCTTCGTTGCAGGGTTTATCGGTTCGGCAAATCTTCTTCCTGGAACCGTTCAGAGTCACGACGGTGCAGATGCTGTGGTTGCCTTGAAGGCAGGATCAACCATTCGTGTTGCGGGTCAGGCAACTGCACACGCAATTGGGGCACACGTTTCAGTGATGCTTCGACCAGAGCGACTTCGCCCAACTGCTCAATCCGAATCTGATGGACAGAGCCTGCAAGGCACGTTGACCGACCTCGTTTTCCAGGGTGCAACTGCGCGAATGATCGTTCGTCTGGCCGATGGCACCGAATTGACATGCCTTGCCGATTCGTCAGCCCGCATGCCGCAAACAGCGGTGGGTGCAACGATGAACGTGTCATGGGATGCGGACTGCGGGTACATCTTGGCCGGTTGGCCTGAAAAAGCCGGCTCAAACACCACAGACGTCGATCACATTGAGTCAACGCTCTAACATTTAGTAACGCATTAATCCAAGGAGAATGAATATGTCTGAAATGGCACCAAAGAACCAAATGACCCGTCGCCAATTTTTGGCTCGTACAGGAGCACTGGGTGCTCTTGGTCTTTCACTTCCAGCATTTCTTGCTGCGTGTGGCGGAGGCGATTCGTCAGGTTCAGGCGATTCGGAGTCATTGTTCTTTGACAACTGGCCGTTGTATGTAGACCCAACAGCCGATGGTCTAACAGGAACTGTTGATCGCTTCATGGCTGCAACAGGTGTGGCAATGACATACGGCGAGGGCTACAACGACAACAACGAGTACTTTGCGAAGATTCAGCCGTTGTTAGGTGCGGGCAAGTCAATTGAAGCCGACATCATCGCCCCAACATTTTGGATGGCTGGTCGACTGATCAATTTGGGTTGGACCGAAAAACTTCCTAAAGATCTCATTCCAAACTTTTCAAACATTGAAGATGTATATGTCAACCCAACATGGGACCCAACGGGCGAGTACTCAATGCCATGGCAAGCAGGAACTGCAGGAATCGCGTACAACATCGATGTGACCGGTCGTGAAATCAAGAGCGTTGCCGATTTGTTTGACCCAGAGTTCAAGGGCAAGATCGGAATGCTCACCGAAATGCGCGACACTATTGGCCTTATCTGCATGAGTCTTGGAATTGACCCGTCAAAAATCACGTCGTTCGAAGATGCGGCACCTGCATTCGAAAAACTTGCACAAGCAAAGGCCGATGGCCAGATTCGCGCATTCACCGGCAACGACTACACCGATGACTTGGTGAGCGGAAACTTCGCAGCGTGCGTTGGTTGGTCGGGCGACGTGTTGCAACTTGGCAAAGACAGCCCGAATGTGCGCTTCGTCATTCCAGAAGAAGGCGGAACCAGTTGGTGTGACACCATGATTCTTCCAAAGGGTGTACCTAACGCAAGTGCAGCAGCCAAATTCATGAACTTCTGTTACGACCCAGTACAGGCTGCACAAATTACGCAGTACGTGCAGTATCTGTCGCCTGTGAAGGGTGTTCGTGACGAACTTGCCAAGCTCGACCCAGAGCTTGCTGAGAACCCGTTGTTGTTCCCAGATTCTGCGACCAACGCTCGACTGCGTTCATTCGCAACGTTGAGTGAAGATGTTGAAGCGAAATTCGATGAGGAATTCTCGGCAATTACCGGCGCGTAAGCACCGTTTGAAACGCTGATCATCACATGACCGAAACGGTCGTCCGCCAAAACCGAATCGCGCGTAATGCCGATCGCGTTGGGATGGCCGCAATGATCGTTGCCTCAATCTGTTTGGTGGTGCTCGGAACCCGTTTGGTAAGCGGCCCAATGGTGCCGGTGATTGTGCTGGTGCTGATCCTCGATCTCGTTGGGGTACTGGTGCTTGCCGCGCGCGGCGGGCCAGAGGCCAGGCGTTTATTGGCGCCGTATGGTCTGCTGAAGCCGGGCATGTTGTGGTTGGCGTTGTTCTTCTTGGCGCCAGTGTGGTCGCTGATTCGTATTTCGTTGTCGACAAAAGAAAGCCGATTCTCGGTTAACTATGACTTCAGCTGGGCATTTCAGAACTACACGAAAGCGTTCAGCGATTTCGGTTCTCAGTTTCAGCGAGCCTTTTTGTATGCAGCAATCGCCACGGTGCTCACGATTGCGATTGGCTATCCACTTGCTTACGTGATTGCGTTTCGGGGTGGAAAATACAAGAACATTTTGCTTGGACTTGTAGTCATTCCATTCTTCACCAGCTATCTCATCCGCACCATCGCGTGGTCAACGATCTTGGCAGACAGAGGTTTCGTGGTTCGCGCCATGAATGCTGTTGGTCTTGGAGATGTTTTTGAGTTGCTACACATTATGGATAACGGCAAGCTGCTGAATACTCCAGCAGCAGTGATCGGTGGACTCACCTATAACTTCCTGCCGTTTATGTTGCTGCCCATTTATGTCAGCCTCGAAAAGATTGACATCAACCTGGTGAATGCAGCAGGGGATCTGTACTCCAGCGCAACTCGCGCATTTCGCAAAGTGGTGTTTCCACTTTCGATACCGGGTGTTTTTGCTGGGACGCTCTTGACGTTTATTCCTGCGGCAGGCGACTTCGTGAATGCTCAGTTTTTGGGTAATCCGAACACCACCATGATCGGTAACTCCATTCAGGACCAATTCTTGAAGCAGAACAATTATCCGGTTGCGTCAGCGATGGCGGCAGTGCTCATGGTCAGCATTGCAACATTGGTGTTGCTGTACACGCGAATCTTCGGAACCGAGGACTTGGCATGATGCGCAAGCGCACTAAATACGGTAAGTATGCGTTGAATGTGTTTGCTGGACTCGGGCTTGTCTATTTATTCGCTCCGATCTTTTTCATTGTTGCCTTCAGCTTCAATAAGCCAAAAGGTAATTTCAATATCGCGTGGCAGTCGTTCACCTTTGATAATTGGTTGCACCCATTTGCTGAACAGTCGCTCACACGAGCTTTATGGAAGAGTCTCGAAATCGCCGCAGTGTCGACGTTTGTCTCCACCATTTTGGGCTCGCTTATTGCGGTAGCGCTTTCTCGATACAAATTCCGGGGTAGCGGGGGAATCAACTTGTTCTTGGTGCTTCCTCTCACCACACCCGAGATTGTGCTCGGTTCTTCGCTTGCCACACTGTTCCTTGGTCAGAACTTCATTGACTTTGGTATGACCACGATCATCATTGCTCACATCATGTTTCAGGTGAGTTTTGTTGCGCTTACCGTACGCGCAAGAATTCGTGGCTTTGACTGGACTCTGGAGCAAGCCGCTCAAGACCTGGGCGCCACGCCGTTGCGCACATTTATGAAGGTCACTTTCCCGCTGATTTTGCCAGGAATTTTGGCCGCGTCGCTGTTGGCCTTTGCGCTTTCCATTGATGACTTCATCATCACGTTCTTTAACTCCGGACCTGTGCAAACGTTCCCACTCCAGATCTATGGAGCCTCACGCGTTCGTATTCCGCCACAGATCAATGTTCTGGCATCGATGATTCTGTTTCTCAGTGTTGCCATTTTGATGACCGGAACAATTGCTGGAATGCGTAAGTCTGCCGAGAAGCAGGCGACCGCGAAAAAATTCAAGCTCCTTCATCGCAAGTAGTGCCGATGTCTCATTATGAGGTTCTCGGCGTATTGCCGTCTGCATCTCAAGACGAAATTCGTGTTGCTTACAGAATGCGAGCGCGCGAAGTTCACCCGGATACCGCTGCTGGTCGACGCAATGATGCTTCAATCCAGATGGCCCACATTGCAGAGGCGTGGCGCGTGCTTTCGGATGCAACGTTGCGCAGGGCTTATGACAGTGAACTCACGACACGAGTTGCACAACCGGTGCGGGAGACTCAAGAGCAAGTTATGTATGTTCCGGCCGCAAGGGGATTGTTCCCGTGGCGAATGATTGGTCTCATGGTGGCGGGAAGCATTGCACTCGTATTGCTGTTGAATGCTCTTTCTGGCCCTGCGGTGCCAATAGGTCCTGATGGACTTTTGCAAGCGGGGTCATGCGTTGTCGTGAATGCGAATCAGCTCGCAGTAGAGGTTGACTGTGCGGGTGAGCACACAGGGGTGGTGAGAGCATTAGTTGGGTTCGACATGACGTGCCCCACAGATACGCAGCCCATTCGCGATCGTCAAGGAATGGGAATCGCCTGCGTTGTTACGAGTTAGCACTGCAGAGAACTAGTCTTTAGCCGTGGCCAAGCAGTGTGAGCGTCCTGGTTGTAAAGAGCCGGCAATTGCCGCTTACTTCCTTGACTCTGCTGAATTGCTGATGACCCTGGAAAACTACGTTCCAGTTGATGGCATGCAAGTGAATGGTTTGTGTCGTAGGCACGCTGACGCGTTGGTTGTGCCACGCGGTTGGCGAATTGAGGACAAGCGAGAAAATGTTCCTCGGTTATTCCCGGTTACTCCGCCAGCAGAAAAGCCAAAGAGCGCGGTGGCAAAGAAAGTCGAATCGAAAAAGAGTCGGGTGAAACTTCCTCGACCAAGCATTTTTGATGATCTGAAGAACGAAATCAAAAGAGAAGATGTTGTAGTGCCCATTGCGCAACCCGAGATAGTGGCACCTGTTGAAGTTGAGTTGGAAGAAACAAAAGCAATTCCGTGGAGTCCGCAGTTTGATCACACCGATGATTTGGGTGGAGTATTACGTCCAAAGGGTCGTCTACTCAGTCGTGCATTCAACTTTGATGACACCAACGCAGATGGTTTGAAGCGCGAACCATTTGATGAAAACGATATTCCGTAATGGCTATAGATGTTCGCGCATCTTTCGATGCCGAGGTTTCGGATGCTCGACTCTTTGAAGTAATTCGTAATCTTGCGACCTATCCGCATTGGCTCGACATTGTTCATTTTGCTGAACCCAGTGATAGTGAGCATGGACTTCAATCTTGGAATGTTGAGCTACGTGCAAAAATTGGTCCATTCGCCCGATCGAAACGACTGCGAATGGTTCGCACAGTTGATGAAAACCCTCAGCGTGTGGTTTTCGAGCGACGCGAGACAGACGGCAAGAAGCACGCACCCTGGGTGTTGACTTCCGAAGTGACTGCAATGGGCACGAAGTCAATGCTGGCTGTGCACCTGCATTACGGAGGGTCGCTTTTTGACGGCGGAATTGTAGAGCGAGTACTCGCTGATCAAATTGAGAATGGCAAAGCCAAGCTCACACAATTCCTCGCCGGTTAGTCAACTTCACTGGTTGACCGGCGGCCAATTGGCCACATGCGGCATCAATATCGGTTCCGCGATTTCGACGCACGGTCACGTTGACACCCAAGTCTTCTAACTGCTGAGCAAAGGCTCGAACTCCGGCCGCGCTTGTTCCCTTGGTTGGCCATCCCGGTGTTGGGTTGAGCGGGATCAGGTTGACGTGCGCTGAAGGCGTGAGCTGACCGCAGAGCTGAGCCAGTTCGCGTGCATCGCGCGGCTGGTCGTTGATGCCATCGATCATGGCCCACTCAAAACTGATGCGACGATTTTTGTTGTCGAGATAGTCGCGGCAAGCCTGCATCAGCTCGTTGATGGGGTAGCGCTTGTTAATCGGTACAAGTTCGTCGCGCAATACGTCACGAGCGGCGTGCAAAGATACCGCCAAGTTGACAGGCAGAGGTCGAGTGGCAAGTTTGCGAATGCCAGGAACAATGCCGACGGTAGAGATGGTGAGGTGTCGTGCCGACAGTCCAATGTCTCCATGAATGCGCTCAACCGCGCCCCAAACCATTTCTTCGTTAGCGAGAGGTTCGCCCATTCCCATGAACACCACGTTGGCTAAGCGTTGCTTGCGCTTTGCGCTTTCGCGTGCTGCGTACACCACTTGTTCGACAATCTCGCCGACAGTGAGATGTCGAGTGAATCCTGCTTGTCCAGTTGCACAAAATCCGCACGCCATTGCGCAGCCTGCTTGCGTGCTGACACACACCGTTGCTCGTTCTTTGTAGTGCATGAGCACGGTTTCAATTGGGTGACCACCGTCTGCAAGTGACCACAGGAACTTGATCGTGTCGCCCTTGTCGCTCACGCTTGCGGTGGTGAGGTTCAACGAATTCGGGAAGCCGTGAGCCAATTCTTCGCGCACAGCACCCGGCAGCGTAAGAATCTGCGAAGGTTCGGCAAACTGCGTGTATAGACCTTCCCAAACTTGTTTCAAACGGAATGCTGGCTGTCCGCTGAGGAGTCCTGCAATGTCTTCACGTGTTGCATCGTAAAGACTGGTCATGCATTCAGTTTAGAGGTGCTTTTGCGCCAACTTCTCGTAATCAAGCATGCGAGCACGAAGAACATCAAGACTTGAGGTCCAGAATGCAACGTCGGTGACATCAATGCCGAAAGCTTGGCCGAGTTCCTCTGCAGTATCCATTCCCGCGCGCGACAACACCGTGTCGTAGTTTTCACGGAAATGATCAGGGTTTGACTGATACTTCGCATATAAGCCCAAGCCGAATAGCAGCCCATACGTGTATGGCCAGTTATAAAAGTGGCTTCCGTAATAGTGAGGCTTGAGCACCCACATATGTGGGTGGCGAGTGCTCTGGTCGAGACCGTCGCCGTATGCATCCGACTGGGCTTGCAACATGATTTCGTTGAACTCACTCACGCCAAGCGTGCGGCGCTGACGACGTGCAAACACTTCTGTCTCAAACAGGAAGCGACTGTGGATGTCGACCACTACTTGAGCAGCACCGATGAGGTTGACGTCCAGCAATGCGAGGCGCTCGTCGCCTTCCATGCGCGAAAGTCCATCTTCTACAACGAGTGTTTCGCAGAAGATGCTTGCTGTTTCGGCGAGCGCCATAGGTAGTCGCTTTTGCAGAGGCGTGCGGTGGGCGAGCTGGGTGTTGTGATACGCGTGTCCAAGCTCGTGTGCGGTGGTCTGCGCAGAATCCACACTGCCGCTCCAGTTCAATAACACGAGCGAACGGTCATCGACGAATGGCATGCAGAACGCACCACCGCTTTTTCCTTCACGAGGCTCGGCATCGAGCCATTGCTCGTCAATTGAACGATCTACAAGTTGTGCAAGTTGATCGCTGTAACTCGCAAATGCATCTTTAACCAGAGTGATTCCGTCATCCCAGGAAATTGCACCTGGTGAGATGTGTAGTGGTGCAAAGAGGTTCCACCAGGACAAACCGTTGGTGTCGCCGTGCAGTTGCGCCTTTACTCGCATCCAACGACGGAAGTCGGGAAGTGAAGCCGAAATGGCTGACTGCATGGCTGTGAACGTTGCATTGCTCACCGAGTTGGAATACAGCGATGCATCTATTGGTGCTTTCCACTGTCGACGCTTATTCACGGTATTCGCTTCACCCTTGATGCTGTTCATTGCTGCTGCGCATGCAACTGCAACGGTTGGCCACGCGCGCATTTCTGCTTCGTATGCGGCTTTGCGAACTGCAAGGTCATTGTCTGTTGCAAGACCGCGAACTGCTGCGATCGGCATTGTCTTTGTTCCGGTAGGAAGATGTACGTCTACCGATAACTGCGAAGTGAGATCGCTCTGCAAGCGTCCCCATGCCGATGAGCCAGTTGTACCAAGTTCGGCGTATAGGCCCTCTTCGGCTTCACTCATTTGGTGAATTGCACGGTCTTGAAGGCGAAGTAATGGCCCCAGGTGTTCGCGAGCCTCATCACTTACCTGCTGCAGTGCATTGGCATCAAGGCTGGCAACCCAGTCGGCAAGTCGAGCGAGTAGTGGAGAGATGCGTGCATCGAGGTCTTCAATTTCGCTGAGCAGTCCCTGGGCTTGCTCGTGACGTGAATCGGTGCTGACTGTTGCATAGACATATGAAAGGAGGATCTCCTGCTCATCAACTGTCTTATTGAAGGTCTGAATTACCACATCTGCGGCTGCACCATCTTGTGCGTTCGGTGTGCGAGGTTCGATGGAACGAATGTTGTGCGTTTCACACAGTGCTTCAAGCCGAGCCACATTCGAACCAGCACGTTCCATAGCGTCGGTGAATGAACGAGCAGTAAATGACTCATGGACGTCGGTGACTGACCAGCGTGGAAGTGGGGTTTCGTTTTCAGCAGTAAATGACATGCCGAAAAACTAGTTCACATCTCCAACAAACGCACGTTGCTGGTTGGTGACGCTAAAGCCAAGTGACTTGTACAGCCTGACCGCACGCTCGTTATCGGCATCAACGTGCAGCATGCCTGTAGAGATACCAGCACGCTGTAAGTGGGTGAGACCGGCGATGGTGAGGGCTCGTCCAAGTCCTTTGCCACTAAATCGTGGATGAACTGCAATCACGTAGATTTCGCCAAGCACGGGAGCGGTATCAAGATGCACTTTTGTCCAGCAAAAGCCAGCAAGTTCGTCGCCCTCGTTGAGCAGCAAAAATCCGTTCGGGTTAAACCACGGCTCTTGTTTGCGTGAGTCAAGTGTGGACTGGGTCCAACCTCCTTGTTCTAAGTGATCTGCAAACGCAGCATTGTTCACTGCAAGCCAACGCTCGTCATCGACGCCGCTTTGAAATGGAGTGGTCACAATGTCGGTTGCTTCATGCAGAGGCAGTGCTACCCGCATTTGCAGCGTCGTGCGGCCCTCGTTGAGTCCAATTGATTCGGCAAGCGTCTTGTGAATTTCGTTTGGTTCAAAAACCCACCAATGCACGTGGCCACCACCGGCTTCACGAATTACTTTGATTGCTTCAGACAACAGTTCTGGTCCGATAGATGCCATTTCATAGCGATGATGAGGATGCACGACGAGGTCAAGTGCCCACGAATCATTTCCGCGAGACACTTGGCAATAGGCAACGAGATGATCGTGCCCTGGTTGCCAACCCAACAGTCCTACATAGCCAGGTCGACCGCCTTGACGAAGATCAATCCATAAATGATCGGACAGTGGGCGCTGTCCATCGGCGCGTTCAACGGCGAGCAACAACTCGTTAACTTCGGACAAATCATCTGACGGCAGGCGACGTTTGATGTCCAGATGGGCCATAACGCTCAGGCTATCGGTGTGACTCGCTAGTGTTCGGAACCATGGCCGCTAAGAAAGCAACTGCAAAAAAGGTCGCTAAGAAGCCAGCCAAAAAAGCGCCAAAGAAGATTGTGGATCGTTCGGCTGAAATCTTGAAGCGACTGAAGGTGTTGTACCCGGTCGCAATTTGCGAACTCACTCACGAAAATGCGTTCCAATTACTTGCGGCCACCATTCTTTCTGCGCAATGCACCGATGCTCGAGTCAACATGGTGACTCCCGCGTTGTTCGCTGAATTTCCAACAGCAGAGAAATTGTCTCAGGCAAACATTCAACGCGTTGAGGAACTCGTTCGATCAACTGGTTTCTATCAAACGAAAGCAAAAAATCTCATCGGCATGGCTTCTGCCGTGATGACTCGTTTTGATGGCGAAGTTCCACGAGAAGTAGAGGATTTGATCACGCTTCCAGGTGTAGGTCGCAAGACTGCAAACGTGTTGCGAAGCGTCGTGTTCGATTTACCTGGACTGGCTGTCGACACACATGTCGGTCGGCTTTCGCGTCGTCTGGGCCTCACGGTTGAAGAGGATCCGGTAAAGGTCGAATACGAATTGAACGCACTCTTTCCACCACAGGA
>Ga0208082_1000602_pt1 | contig 10706 bp, 7 predicted proteins | sample LakMenE09Jun09ns_FD_150683 | JGI IMG/M metagenome (GOLD analysis project Ga0208082, IMG submission 150683) | Freshwater microbial communities from Lake Mendota, WI - 09JUN2009 deep hole epilimnion ns (SPAdes) | ecosystem: Environmental > Aquatic > Freshwater > Lake > Epilimnion/Euphotic zone ... | reverse complement strand
TGCCATCATGCTTACCTATGCCACAAAAGTAATTATTGTTCCAGGTTATGGATTAGCAGTTGCTCAAGCTCAACAATCTTTAAGAGAACTCGTTGATTTACTTATTTCAAAAGGTGTTGAAGTTGAATACGCAATTCATCCAGTTGCAGGACGAATGCCAGGACACATGAACGTGTTACTAGCAGAAGCAGATGTTCCTTATGAACAATTAAAAGAAATGGATGAAATCAACTCAGAGTTTGCTAATGCCAGTGTGGCTGTCGTAGTCGGGGCAAATGACGTAGTAAATCCATCTGCCAGAACTGATAAGTCTTCTCCAATTTTTGGAATGCCAATTCTTAATGCTGATCAAGCTGAACAAGTTGTCTTTATGAAACGATCCATGCGACCAGGATTTGCCGGAGTAGAAAATGAACTTCTTTTCAACGATAAAACCACATTGTTATTTGGTGATGCTAAAGATTCTTTGTCCAAGGTAGTTGCTGCTGTTAAGTCGATGTAGATGAAAGATCTCTACAGAATTAGAAGTTAGAAATTATGAATGATGAGAAGTTAGTTGCAGTAAAAGTAGCTGACATTGGCAATCAATTACCAAATCATGTCTCCCCTAGTCAATTATCAAGTTTTGATAGATGCTCACTTGCTTATTGGTTTTCCTCAGTTGCTGGTTGGAGAGAACCTGCAGGTTTGCCTCAAATTATTGGCACATTGGTTCACGATGTATTAGAAAACTTTTTAAAGATAAAAGCCGAGAATAGAACCAAAGAAGTTGCCTGGAACATGCTTCGAGACACTGGTGAAGTTGTTATAAATAACAACAAATCTTGGTTAACCGAAGAAGATTTAGTAACCCTTAAGGACAAAAGTGCCGAATCACTCAAAGGATATTTTGATCTTGAAGACCCAACTCAATTAGAGATTGATTTAGAAGATCTAGAAAGACCAGTAACAGCAATTTTTGAATCAGTGAAACTTTATGGTCGACTTGATCGAATGACTAGAGATGGCATCGTCAGAATTACGGATTACAAGACCTCAAAAAGACCAGCACCTCAATATCTAACTGATTCACTTCGTCAAGTAATGCTTTATGCCGCAGGCTTAAAAGAAAATGGTTTAGAAGTTGGTGAAGTAGAACTAATTTATTTACCAGGTAGAGATCGAGTTAGAAGACCAACCTATAAATCTGCTCTGGATAGAGCAGTTCAACATTTAGTCACCACCAGAAGGAAAATGGATTCTTCTCTAACAAAGCAAACCTGGATGGCAAACCCGGGAAGTCCTTGCAAGTCTTGTGCTTTTGTTAAGGCTTGTCCTGCGAAAACTGCTAAAGCGCCAATTCCTGGAACCAAAGAATCAGAAGAACTATTACAAACTTTAAATCTAGAAAAAAGAGTCAGATCAAAATCAAGTAATGCCGCATCTGGAATGGAAATGTTGCCCTTTGGAGAAGAAGCGCAATGACCACTCAAATTCCACAAGAATGGAAACCAGGTTTTCCAGTTACTAATGCTGGCTTCTTAAGAATTTCTGCGTCACAAGTTGGTGCTGAAGATAACAGGGCTTGTCATGATTTTATTTCACTTAAATCTCGTCCAGCCGCAAAAATTGGTGAAGGCTACATGCAGCTTCGCTATCCCCCATTTGAATCATTTCCACTAGGAATTGTGCGAGATGCATTACTTGCCACAATTAACAATGACAAAGTAATTCATGAATTTGAAGACATAGATGATATTGCTGAAAACGCAATTGATGAAGCAATAAGTAAAACTCGGGGCAAGGTTGAGAAATCTCACAAACTATGGGCTATAGATGCACTCATTGGTTACCTAACTGCTTGGGAGAAAGCACGTAAAGAAGATCTAGCAAACAACATTGATTTCACAGACTTAGAAGTTATCCAAGCATTTGATGAAACAGAAAATTCTCACACTGAATGGTTTGCTTGGGGAATTTATTTAACTTCACATGATGGAAAGATTAGAGAATTTAGGGCTTTAAAGTTTTCTAAGGCAGGACTAACTACTTTAAATCCAGTAAGAGCAGGAGTGATTGCACGAATACTTGCCGATGGAGTTCCTCATAGTGAACCAAGTTGGAGCTCTCCCCGAGATCCCATTTATAAAGTATTAAAACCTGCTGAACATGTCAGAATCAGAGAAATTGGATGTCTTGATTCAAGTCAAGCAATTGTTCTTGAAGCAAGTGTTTCTGAAGCAAGAAAATTGTTTGAAGAAAAATCTTTACCGATTGTTATTGAAAGAGTTCAAGGTGGAACACAAAAACCTGGACCAAGTTGTCGAGGATGTCGTGCCAACACAATGTGTGAAACATTGCCTAACCGCCCAGGTCTATTAGGGATCACCGCTTTTGCTCCTTGGCCTAAGGCATATTCGCCATCAAAATTTCATACTTACAGAAGGTGTCCTCGTCAATATTTCTTACAAGATGAACTTGGTTTAAGAACTAAACCAGAATCTCAAAACTCAGCACAACAAAGAGGTTTACTAGTTCATGCCTGGTTAGAACACGCACACAAAAGATCTCTTGAATGTTCCAAAGAAGATTTACCAACTAATTCAAGTTTAGGAAATATTGCAACTGAACTTGGTTGGAATCAAGATGAAGCAAATGTTGCACTACCTTTTCTGTCCCAACACCAATTAACCTGTCCAATTAATAAATCTTCAATAGTTGCAACTGAAATTGCAGTTGAAGCACTGGATACTGATTCAGATATTTCAATTAGTACTAGGCCCGATCTTATTTATAAGAACGGTGATGATTTGGTGTGGCGAGAAATGAAGACAGTTTCTAGCATTAAAGATTTAGAAAATGATATTTATTTCAATATTTATCCTCAATTACCATTGGCAATTAGACTGATGGTCGAAAATGCCATCCCCAAAAATGTTCTTGCAAAACTAGGTGAATACAAAAATAAACGAGTTGAATTAGAACTGATCTCACCTGATGAATGCAAGACCATAACCTGGGATTGTGATGATGAAAAAGTAAAACTTTCTGCTTGGTCACAATTGGCTGAACAAGTTGATAATTGGGCCAGTGACACTCTCTTTGCTCCCTCTGCTAATCCACCCTGTAATTGGTGCAAAGTCAGCAAATGGTGCGAATTCGCCAACGCAGAACTGGTTAAAGCCGATATTGGTGGATTGCAAGTTGATTTGAAGACTGGGGAAATAATTGAAAACGCATCTATTCCATTAATTAGCAATGACGATCGTGTTGCAAAAGCATTAGGGCTAGCTGCTTCTTTGGCCGAAGTTAGTGAAAACGATGAAGATATACCTTTCTAACCCAACCCCGAAGTTAAAAAATACCTTGTTTAGTGATTGGATTTAATTATGACAAGTCAAGTTATGCAAGTTCCCGACTCAGTTGCAAATCCAAATAGTGATGCAACAGCCAAACTTTTAGCTAAAGTTCCAACTGGTTTATTAATTGGAGATAAATTTGTAGAAGGTTCAAATGAACCATTTAACGTTACAGATCCTGCCAACGGTGAAGTTCTCGCAAAAGTTGCTAATGCTGGAGTTGCAGACTTACAAAAAGCTTTAGATATTGCAGTTGTGGCTCAAGAAAAGTGGGCTAAAACTGCTCCCAGAGTTCGTGGTGAAGTGTTAAGAAAAACCTATGAGTTAATGATTGCTCAAGCAGATGATTTAGCAATGTTAATGTCTTTAGAAAACGGAAAGACTTTAGTTGATGCCAAAGCTGAAGTTAATTATGCAGCTGAATTTTTCAGATGGTTTTCAGAAGAAGCAGTAAGAATTGATGGATCAATTAGAAACGCCCCCAGTGGTGCTAACCGAATTTTAACTTACAAACAACCAATAGGAATTGCTTTCTTAATTACCCCTTGGAATTTTCCAGCAGCTATGTACACCAGAAAAGTTGGTGCAGCTCTTGCTGCAGGTTGCGCAGCCATTTTGAAGCCAGCATCAGAAACTCCGCTAACTGCATTAGCAATCAGCAAGATATTGCTAGAAGCAGGCGCTTTACCTGGAACAGTTTCAGTTCTACAAACAAATCAACCAGGACCATTAACTGATGCAGCTCTGGCAGATGAAAGAGTTGGAAAATTATCTTTCACAGGCTCCACCGGTATTGGCAAAATGTTATTAAAAAAAGCAGCCGAAAGAGTTTTGAATTGTTCTATGGAACTTGGTGGCAATGCTCCATTCATTGTGCTTGATGATGCAGATGTAGATGCAGCAATTGAAGGCGCCATGATTGCCAAAATGCGCAATGGTGGTCAAGCTTGTACTGCAGCAAATAGATTCTTTGTGCAGGAAAAAGTACATGATGAATTTGTAACCAAACTGGCCCAACGAATGGGTGCTTTAAAAGTAGGTCATGGAACTGCTACTGACACAAGCCTTGCTCCCCTAGTAAATAGAAAAGCCGTAGGTTCAGTTGGAGAATTAGTTACAGATGCAATTAATAAAGGTGCAACCCAAATAGTTGGTGGTACCGCTTCTCCTGGTCCTGGTTGTTATTTTCCAGCTACAGTTTTAGGAAATGTTTCTGCTGATGCCAAAATAATTTCTGAGGAAGTATTTGGACCTGTTGCTGCTGTCGTAAAGGTTAAAGATGAAGCAGAAGCATTAAAGATTTCCAATAAATCAGAATATGGATTAGCAGGTTATATTTACACAAAAGATCTTGCTAGAGGCTTAAAGGTAAGCGAAGCACTCCAAGTTGGAATGATTGGTCTTAATCGAGGTTTAGTTTCTGATCCTTCAGCACCATTTGGTGGTGTTAAACAATCTGGATTAGGACGCGAAGGTGGCTATGAAGGAATTGATGAGTATCTAGAAATTAAGTACGTAGCCACAAACGATTTTTAAGGTTTAACTACCGGCACTTCCGGTATCGAAACATCATAAGTAGATCCAGCCATTCTTCGTAATACTTTCAACACAGCACTTTTTTCTTGTGCCTTATCTACATTGCCCCACAAAACTTTTCTTCCATTTGTCATCATGAGCCACATTGAATTTGGATTATCAGCATTGGTAGAAACTATTTCTGCTTTCAACCAATCAGGAAAGCTTTGCCAAACTAAAACACTTGATGCTCTTGATGCATCATCTGGTCCACTTACTAAAGGTAAATTAGCCTCAGCTGGTGCAGGAAGATATGGAAAACCTGTTTCATCAACTAAGAATCTTCCTTCAGGAATATCTGTTAAAGCAATGGGAGTTCTTTCACTAATTTCAATCACCAAAGTTGAGGGCCAGCCTCTTCTAACCTCTGCTCGACCAATTTGAGTAATTGTTTTCAGTCTTTCAACAACAGTTGTTGTGGGCACTCTTAAAAGTTGGGTATTTAATGAGACTTGAGCAGTCTCCGAAATGAGTTGCACTGGAACTTCGTTAGCTCCCCTTATTTCAATGTTTTTAACTATGAGAAGGTTTGAATACCAACCAATATATAAAAGTGTTGAAGTGATCGCTGAAATTACTAGAACTGCGAAAATAATTCTTCGACGAATATGTCGCTTAATCACGATTTCTGACGAGCTTCTAAAAGAGTTAAAACTTCAGGTGCTAACAATCCAATGTCTCCTGCACCCAAAGTCATGATGATGTCTTTTGGTTTGGCCCGATTAACAAGTTGCTGGGCAACTTTTGACCATGAAGGTTCAAACACAACTTGATCTCGAGGAAGTGGCACAAGGGAAGCCATGGTTTGACCACTTGCTCCAGGGATTGCTTCTTCTCCTGGTGCAAAGACTTCCAAGACCACAACTTGATCAGCTAAGCCAAGTGCTTCGCCAAATTCCTTATTAAACAAAGCTGTGCGGTAATAATGATGTGCTTGAAATGCAACCACAATTTTGCCACTCTCAACAACATCTCGAGCCGCCTTAAGTGTGGCAGCAATTTCAGTTGGATGATGTGCGTAATCGTCGTAGACGCGTATTCCATCTGCACTGCCTCTAAATTCAAATCTTCTTCTAGTACCTGTGAATTTAGAAATACCATTCTTCAAATTGTTAAAATCTTTTCCTAAGCCCAGGCCAACACAAAGTGCCGCAGCAGCATTCAAGGCGTTATGTAATCCTAGAACTTTGAGTTCTACTCTACCTAAGATCTTTCCTTGAAAATTAACATCAAATGAAGGTCCAGGAAGTCCTAGTTTTAAATTCGTAATACTCAAATCACTTTCAGTATTAGTGCCATAAGAAATAACTTTCACGCCTTTTTCTTTAGCCTGCAAGATTAGCTTTTTGCCACCCTCATCATCTGCACAGATAACTGCGAATCCATTTCTTTCTTTTGTTAGTTCACAAAACTCAACAAAGGCCGCTTCAATTTTGTCAAAAGTTTTCCAGTGATCTAAGTGATCTGGTTCCACATTTGTGACTACTGCAACTTTTGGTGATAAAAATAAAAATGAACCATCAGATTCATCAGCTTCAACTACGAAGTTTTTTCCTTCACCTAAGTGCGCATTTGATCCAGTCTCAGAAAGTTCGCTACCAATAGCAAAAGAAGGATCTTCACCACATGCTTGTAAAGCTACTGTCACCATTGAAGTTGTGGTGGTTTTTCCGTGAGTTCCTGAAACCGCAATAGTTTCAAATTGTCTGGTGAGAACACCTAATGCATCTGCTCTTCTTAATACTTTTAAATTCTTATCTCGAGCAGCTTTTAGTTCAGGATTATTTTCTTTAATTGCTGTTGAATGAATGACTGTCTGGCAGTCTTTTAAGTTATCTGGAGAATGGCCTACGAATACATTTACCCCAATTTTTCTCAATGCTTCAAGCCTTCTGGATTCTTTTGCGTCAGTTCCACTAACTTCCACTCCTTGAGCACAAAGCAATCTGGCAATACCAGACATACCTGCTCCACCTAAACCAAGAATGTGAACTTTCCCTAAATCGGAAATCTCTTTATTTAATGTCATTTGCAGACTCTATTTATGTGCACTTGCTAAGGCTAACGCGCTTTGTGCAACTTTCTTGTCAGCATCGCGCAAACCATGACGACCTGCAGCCTGCGATATTTCAACTAACTTCGCTGAGTTTGCTAAAAGTTCTTTAATTTGGCGAACTAACACTACGGGTGAAAGTTCAGCATCTGAAATTAGAACTCCCCCGCCATCTTTAACTAGTTCAGCCACATTTTGACTTTGTTCGCCATTGCCACTGGCAAAGGGAATATAAATTGCTGGCATCGCTAAAACTGTTTGTTCTGCAATTGTCATTGCTCCTGCTCTAGAAATTACTAAATCTGCGGCTGCATATGCCAATTCCATCTTGTCAATATAGGAAACAGGGTGATAGAAATCAAACTTTTTGCCACTTTCATCAACTGAATTTTTGCTGCCAATTGCATGAAGTATTTGAATATTTGAGCTTTCTAATTCTTGAAGCGAGCCAACAATTGCTTTGTTGATCGAGGAAGCACCTTGAGATCCCCCAAAAACTAATAAAGTTTGTTTGTTTGCATCTAGGCCAAAACTAGCCCGAGCACTGTTTCTAGAAGATTCTTTATTTAAGTTAGATATTTCACTTCTTAAAGGCATACCTATAGTTTTTGCTCCTTTAATGGAGTTAGGAAACATTTGAAAGATTTCCTTAGCAAATTTACTTCCTACCTTGTTTGCTAAGCCTGCTTTTTTATTTCCTTCATGAATAATCACTGGGATATTTAATTTCTTGGCTGCAAGATACATTGGTAGTGAAACATATGCCCCGAAACCAACAACGCAATCTACTTTTCGATCAACCAATAATTGTTCAGCAATTCTTTTTGCTGCTAGCAATCTAAATGGCAAAGATAAAGTTTCAATGCTTAAACTTCTAGGCAAAGGAGTAGCAGGAATTAAAGCCAGCTCTATTCCTCTTTGCGGAACTATGTTTCTTTCAAGACCTTTAGCCGTTCCCACGATAAAAACTTCTGCTTTGTTATCTAATTCTTTAATGGCTTTAGCGCATGCAATTGCAGGTTCAATATGGCCAGCTGTTCCACCTGCTGCAAGTGCAATAACACTCATTTAACAGCTCTTAGTGATTTCTTCTTTTTCAATTCAGCTTTCACATTTGGTTCTGCCCGTAACACTGCCATCAGCACTCCAATTGCACTCATTGTGAATACTAGTGACGACCCTCCATATGAAACTAGAGGTAAAGGAACACCCGTTACCGGAAGTAATCCCAAAACTGCGCCTACGTTGATTATTGATTGCACCACAATCCATGCCATTACAGATGTTGCAATCAATTTAGTAAAAAGATCGTTTGTTTTTCTAGCTAAGGTAAGAGCAACATAGGCAATTGTTCCAATTAAAACCAAAACAATTAAAGTTCCAATTAAACCTAATTCTTCTCCCACTACCGCAAAAATAAAATCTGTATGAGCAGCAGGTAACCAACCCCACTTTTCTTTACTCGCGCCTAATCCAATTCCAGTCCAGCCACCAGAAGCCAGTGCATATTTACCATGAGTTACTTGCCAACCTGCATCTTGATTTTCAGCTGTTGGATTAATCCAAGATAAAAATCTCTGAACTCTATAACTTTCTTGAATCGAAAGCAATAAAATTCCTAGTAAACCTGCCATTGCAGACCAGGTAAACAATTTAACTGGTGCACCTATTGCAAAAAAGAGTGATAATAAAACAGGACCAATAATTAATGCAGTTCCTAAATCTCCTTCAAGGATTACCAAAATAGCAATTATGGTGCCAACTGGAAATACTGGAATAAGTAGGTTTTGCCAAGTTGTTACCTTTGATCTAATTTGTTTACTTAAAACAACTGATCCCCAAACAATAAGTGTTAGTTTTGCAATTTCACTGGGCTGTAATCTAAAAGGTCCCCATAAACTAATCCAGTTTCTTTGACCAGCCACAGAGATTCCAATGCTTGGAATAAGTACCAAAACCAACAAAACAATAGATAACCATAAAGCTACTTTTGACCATTTGAAAAAGAACACTTTTGGCAATCGTGAAATTGCCATCATCATGACTACGCCAATACCTGCAAACATTAATTGGCGAAGAAAAATTATGTATTGATTATTGAACTGTTTATAAGAAACTGTTGTTGAGGCAGAAAGGATCATTACAATTCCGATGAATAACAAACCAAAAGTTGCAATCAATAAGGCGTAATAGAGTTTGGCAGAAATTGCTTCCTCAGGCTTTAAGTTATTTGCTTTAACTTGATTTTGGGTAACCATTACTTTTTCCCTTGAGTTTTGAGTACTGCTTCAGCAAATGCGTTGCCACGTGCTTTGTAGTCCTTAAACATGTCCCATGAGGCACAACCTGGTGCCAATAAGACTGTGTCGCCGGGTTTTGCAAATTCACTGGCTGCAATAACAACTTCAGTCATAGCTTGCTCATCTGTTGTTTCAATTACTTTAAAGGGAATATTTGGTGCCACAGTCTTTAAAGTTTTAGCAATTAACTCTTTGTCTGCTCCAAGTAGTACTGCTGCTCTAATATTTGTATTGTTTTTCTTAATAAGTTCAGCAAAATCTTGTCCTTTTGCTTGGCCCCCGGCAATCCACACCACATTGTCGTAAGCCATTAACGACATTTGTGCTGCGTGACAATTAGTTGCTTTGGAATCATCAATGTAGGTAACACCATTAAATTCACCGACTGTGGCAATTCGATGAGGTGCTGGAACAAAACTTCTTAAACCATCTCTAACGTGAGTTGCATCAACTCCGTAAGAACGAGCCAATGCTGCTGCAGCTAAAGCGTTAGCAACATTGTGCGGTGCATTGGGTTGAATGTCATCAACTGAACAAAGTTCTTGAGCGTGTGTTTGGCGTTCTTCTACAAAAGCTCTATCAACTAGAAAGTCTTCAACCACACCTAGCATTGATAAACCTGGAATCCCTAAAGTAAATCCAATAGCTCGCGCACCCTCGACTACATCTGCGTCTTGAACCATTTTTTCAGTTGTTAAATCTTGTGCGTTGTAAATGGCAGCTTTTTGCACATGGGTATAAACCTTGGCCTTGGTATTGGAATAGTTTTCATATCCCCCAAAAAAATCAAGATGATCTTGGGCAAGATTTAGAACAACTGCAGAATGCGGAGACATTGATTTAACGAAGGGCAATTGTGGTGCTCCTACTTCAATTGCAAATACATCAGCAGGAATTGGATCCATCACAGCACTTACTAGTGAATCTCCAATATTTCCCACAGCAGGTGCTCTTAAACCTGCAGCAGTCAATATTGATGACAACATCATTGAAGTTGTGGTTTTGCCATTAGTTCCTGTGACACATAACCAGGGAGCAGGAAAATCAAGTGTTCTTAATCTCCAAGCTAGTTCAAATTCTCCCCAGATTTCAATATTCTTTTTTTGTGCTTCACTAATAATTGCAGCACTAGGACGAACTCCTGGAGAAACTACTAGAAGATTTGTATCAGCTGGAATTTCGCCTTTGTAATCTAAATAAATTTGGGCACCTAATATTTCAAGAACTGTGCCATGTTCTTTTTGTCTTTCACCATTACCGTTATCAATAACAGTTACTTTTGCGCCTACTTCAATAAGTGCATCAGCTGCAGCAAAACCTGCAACACCTAAACCAACAACACAAGCATTGATTTTGGTCCAGTCACTTTGTCTGTTGTGTCTTGACCAATCGATCATGCCCTTACCCAACTTGCGTAAAACAAAGCCAATCCTCCAGCAA
>Ga0208082_1000601_pt1 | contig 10711 bp, 8 predicted proteins | sample LakMenE09Jun09ns_FD_150683 | JGI IMG/M metagenome (GOLD analysis project Ga0208082, IMG submission 150683) | Freshwater microbial communities from Lake Mendota, WI - 09JUN2009 deep hole epilimnion ns (SPAdes) | ecosystem: Environmental > Aquatic > Freshwater > Lake > Epilimnion/Euphotic zone ... | reverse complement strand
CATCTACTTTGGCATCGGCGAGTGCGCGCAATTCACCCGAGATAGTGAGCCCGTGAGTGGTTGATCCTGGAGCTCCAGAATCAACCACTGCTACGAGTTCTAAACCAGGATCAGCAACAACGGCATTGCATACCGTTGCTCCCATGCGCCCTGCGGCACCGATGACACCGACCCTGATCATGGTTAATTAGTTACCGTTAAATTCGCTGTCGAATTCGTCTTCGAAGCTGACCGACACTGCATTGTCTGCAGCAGGCTCAGATGGTGCTGATCCGCGGTTTGGTTCACGACGGTTGCTGTTTTCACTGCGACCTCCGCGATCGTTTCCACGACCACCACGATCATTGCCACGGCCGCCGCGATCTCCGCCACGACCACCACGATCTCCACCGCGTTCTGGACGAGGTCCACGTTCTGGACGTGGGCCACGGTCGCCGCCTTCTGACGGTGCGCTTCCTGAACCCTTCATTGGCTCACCGTCTGGTCCGATGAGCGAGAGGCTCACCTTGCCGCGGTCGTCAATGTCGTCTACGCGAACTTGAACTTCGTCGCCGATGTTCAACACGTCTTCAACCTTGGATACACGCTGACCGTTACCCAACTTCGAAATGTGCACGAGGCCGTCACGTCCAGGAAGGATGTTGACGAATGCACCGAACTGAGCAATGTTCACAACGCGACCTGTGTAGGTAGCGCCCAACTCTGCAGTTGGAGGATCGACGATGGCAAGAATGCGTGCCTTCGCGTCTTCAACCTTTGAGTTGTCTGGTGAACCAATGGTGATGATGCCAGTTGCACCGTCATCGCTGACGTTGATTTCGGCACCGGTCTCCTGCTGGATGGTGTTAATGACTTTGCCCTTTGGCCCGATGACTTCGCCAACCTTGTCCAATGGAATGGTGAAGGTGATGATTTTTGGTGCGCTTTCAGCAACAGTTGAACGTGGTGCTGCAATTGCTGCATTCATCACGTCGAGGATCTTCAAGCGAGCATCTTTTGCTTGCTGCAATGCAGCTGCAAGAACTTCGCTAGGAATTCCTTCGATCTTGGTGTCAAGCTGCAACGCAGTTACTGCGTCTGAAGTTCCGGCCACCTTGAAGTCCATGTCGCCGAATGCATCTTCTGCACCAAGAATGTCGGTGAGTGCGGTGTACTTACCTTCGTCGAAGATAAGTCCCATTGCAATACCGGCTACTGGAGCAAGAATTGGCACACCAGCGTCCATGAGCGAAAGGCTCGATGCACATACCGACGCCATCGAGGTGCTGCCGTTTGATGACAACACTTCTGAAACGAGACGCAATGTGTATGCGAACTTCTCTTGGTCTGGAACAACTGGGAACAATGCGCGCTCTGCGAGTGCACCGTGTCCAATTTCGCGACGCTTCGGGCTACCTACACGACCGGTTTCACCGTTGGCCCAAGGAGCCATGTTGTAGTCGTGCATGTAACGCTTCGATGTCTCAGGTGTGATCGAGTCGATCATCTGGTTCATCTTTGGCATTGCCATGGTGAGCACGTTGAGTACTTGTGTTTCACCGCGCTGGAATAAGCCTGTTCCGTGTGCGGTTGAAATAAGTCCAACTTCTGCTGAAACTGGACGCAAATCTGCAGGGCCACGACCGTCGATACGAATTCCTTCGTTAACAACGCGCTTACGCACCAACTTCTTGGTGAGTGAACGTACGGCTTCTTTGATCTGCTTTTCCTGACCAGCAAACTTGCCTGGAGCATCTGAAGTTCCTGCAAGTTCAGCAAGTGTCTTTGAAGTTGCATCGTCAATTGCGGCGTTGCGCTCGCTCTTCAATGCAATGCGAATTGCTGGCTGCAACGTTGCAGTTGCTGCTGCTTCTACTGCTGCAAACAACTCTTCGGTGTAGTCAAGTACTGGTGTGTACTTCAATGGCTCAATTGGGCCACGGGTTGCAATCACGCTGGCAACCAACTGGCGCTGCAACTTGATTGATTCCTTAATGAACTGCTTCGATGCTTCAAGACCGCCAGCAATGACGAGTTCGTCAACCTTTGGTGCTCCCGCTTCGTAGTACGTGAAGCTCTTCTCGGTTCCGCCTGCTTCCACCATCATGATGGCAACGTCGCCGTTGTCGAGTTCGCGACCTGCAACAACGATTTCGAAAGTTGCTTCTTCGCCCTCTTCAAATGTTGGGTGAGCAATCCATGAACCGTCTTGGCTGTATGCCAAACGAACTGCACCGATTGGGCCGTCGAATGGAATGCCGCTGATCATGAACGATGCAGACGCTGCGTTAATTGCAAGCACGTCGTGCGGGTTCACTTGGTCGGCACCAATAACGGTGATCACGATTTGTGTTTCGTTGCGGTAGCCATCTGGGAAGGCTGGGCGCAATGGACGGTCGGTCAAACGGCAAGTAAGAATTGCTGCTTGGCTTGGGCGTCCTTCACGACGGAAGAATGAGCCAGGAATTTTTCCTGCTGCGTATGCGCGCTCTTCTACGTCGACGGTGAGTGGGAAAAAGTCGATGCCATCGCGAACGCCCTTTGCGGCGTTTGCTGTTGCAAGAACTTGCGTCTTGCCAATTTTGGCAATGACTGCACCTTGTGACTGCAAGGCGAACTTGCCCGTCTCGAAGGTGAGGGTTTTGTCAGTACCTGAAATAGGTGCTGATACGGAAATGGCGTCAGCCATGTGTATGTCCTTTCGTCCCTTAAGTCGTCTCGTGACGATTCATGAGGGGTTGAGGAACAACCGGTCGATTCCCAGTCGGCAATGTCGCAACGTGAGTCCGTATTGACTCGTTGCGCAATCAGCGACTGACAACCGACTACGAGTTGTTCGTTATGTGTTTGCCTACGGCGTGCGTTAGCGACGCAGACCGAGATCTTCAAGAAGTTTTCTGTACTTCTCGATGTCACGATCCTTTACATAGTCAAGCATGCGTCGACGGCGACCAACCATCATTAAGAGGCCACGGCGACTGTGATGGTCTTTGTGGTGGCTCTTCAGGTGGTCAGTGAGGCTGTTGATGCGCTCTGTAAGAAGTGCAATTTGCACTTCAGGAGAACCGGTGTCAGTTGTATGAGCCCGGTGCTTGGCGATGGTTTCGCTTTTTGGAGCAGTTGCCATAAGTATGCCTTTCGTGTGCCCGCCGAATTGCGGGACCAATTGGTCGCAGTTGGCCTGTTGACCCTCTGCATCTCACCAGCGCTAAAAGCCCTAGTGGACCCCTTCAATCTATCGGGAGGGTTGTCGGGTTAGGCGGGGTAAACCCCTGTCCAATATGTGCCTATATAAGTAGTGTGAATTGCTGTGTTCACAGGAATCGTTGAAGAACTAGGCACAGTCGGCTCACGCAATGGCAGTCGCCTGCGCATCAATAGCACCACGGTGTTGGAAGGCTCCGACCTCGGCGCCTCCATTGCCGTGAACGGATGTTGTCTCACAGTGGTGGCCACAGATGGTTCGTCGTATTGGGACGCCGACGTGAGCGAAGAAACATATTCGCGCACCAACCTTGGTTCGCTGCAAACTGGCGACGTGGTGAACCTTGAGCGACCAATGGCGCTTGGCGAACGACTTGGTGGACACATGGTGCTTGGACACGTTGATGCAGTTGGACATGTTGTCTCCCCTGCTCCCGATTTAGTCATTCGTATTCCGCGCGACCTGATGCACTTAATTGTGGAAAAGGGTTCGGTAACGGTTGATGGAATTTCGTTAACTGCATTCGATTTGTCAGCTGACACATTTCGCGTTGCAGTCATTCCACACACAACAGCTGTCACCACACTTGGTGTTCGCAAAGTTGGCGACGCAGTGAACATTGAAATGGATGTGCTGGCAAAGCATGTGCAACGTTTGGTCGAGCCGCACACAAAACGTAAGTGGTGGCGTAAGTAGTTATGGCACGCGACCTTCCACAACTTCGCGAAAAGATCGATCAGATCGATGCAGCAATTGTTGCACTGCTCGCTCAGCGAATGGAAGTGTGTCGCGAAGTTGCAGAAGTGAAAGCCGGTTCGTCAACTGCGGTTATTCAGCCGCAACGCGTACGCGAAGTGCTCACTACTCGCAGACAGTGGGCAATTAACAGCGGTGTCGATGCCGACTTCGCAGAGCAAATTTTCCGCACGCTGCTTGCCGAGACTCATCGCATTGAAGTCGCACACGAACGTGGCGGAGTTGCTCCTACGAAAGTTGCAGACACATTGTTGTCGGCACTTGACACCGTTGCGGTGCGCATCGATCACGTTGTTGTTGCGGTGGTCGATCTTGCATCTGCCTCATCGTTTTTGAAAACACTTGGCTTTGCGTTGGAGCCAACCGAAGACGCCGACATCGTGACGGCAACTGCTGGTGGCGTCACCGTGGTGCTTGTCGGTCCAGGAAATGATCCGGCCGTGCGCGCGCATTTGGAAGCCAATGGTTCTGGCGTGCAACACATTGCCATTGAAGTGTTGAACGCAGGTTTCGTGCAGCAGGCACTTGCCGAGGCTGGCGTTCCCCTACTGACCGACGTTGTGGTGGACGCAGCAGGTCACGAGCAGTTGTTCACGGTGGTTGACCCAGCAACGGGTGTGCAGCTTGGTTTCATTAGTCGCACGGGTCATCGTGAGCCAATGAGTGGCCACAACGTGCGGGCGCTGTTCACTGCCCTCGGCAATCTGTAGCTTTCGACCACCAGTTTCCCGCCCGCAACCGCTATCTTGGTGGTCGCACGGCATACGCAAGAACGCCCACTTCTCTAACACTGTGGGAAAACTTGGTCGAGCACTGACAATCCAATTTCACTAGCACCCACGGAGGGTTTAGTTGTCTGAGCGTCAGCGCGTCCTTGCCACCCCACTCGATCAGTTATTGGCTGATGCACGCGCCATTCGCGATGTGCAATTCGGGAGTCGGGTCACCTATTCACCGAAGGTGTTTATTCCGCTCACCATGTTGTGCCGTGACAAGTGCGGTTACTGCACATTCGCGCAGCCACCTGCACGACTGGAGAACCCGTACCTCAGCGCCGAGCAAGTGTTGGCCATTGCCAAGCAAGGCGCACGCATGGGTTGTCATGAAGCGTTGTTCACTCTTGGCGAACGACCAGAGCTTCGTTACGACGTGGCAAAAGATTGGTTGAATGCAAACGGTTTCGATTCCACTGTGCATTACCTGCACGACATGGCTGCACTGGTACTGAAAGAAACCGGATTACTTCCGCATGCAAACGCGGGCGCGTTGTACAAAGACGAATTGGCAATGTTGCGCAAGGTGTCGCCATCGCAAGGAATGATGATTGAGTCATTACGCGACGACTTGGATTGCCACCGCGGTGCGCCAGACAAAGAACCACAACGACGCCTCGACACATTGCAGTGGGCTGGCGAATTGAACATTCCGTTCACTACAGGAATTTTGGTGGGCATTGGCGAAACTCGCGAAGACCGCATTGATGCGCTTGAGGCAATTGCTACATCACATGCAAAGTACGGGCACGTTCAAGAAGTAATTGTGCAGAACTTTTTGCCAAAGCCACGCACAGGCATGCAACACGAAGCGCCTTGCCCAGAAGATGAATACCTCTGGTCAATTGCTGCTGCACGAATTATTTTGCCATCGAGCATTCACTTGCAGGCTCCGCCGAACTTAAGCGATGACTTCAGCATCTTGCTCGACGCTGGCATTGACGATTGGGGCGGAGTCTCACCTGTTACTGCCGACCACGTAAACCCAGAGCGCCCATGGCCAGCACTCGACAAGTTACGCACGGTCACCGAAGCAAAGGGCAAGTCGCTTGCTCCACGCCTCACGGTGTATCCAGAGTTTGTTATCAACCCAGAAAAATGGTTTGACCCATCGCTCGACTTCGCACTGATGGACAGAAGCGACGCCGAAGGTTTGGCGCGCGACGACAGCGGACAGGTGTGGCCAGAAAAAGTAACGGCAGCCGATGTGGTGCACGACGGCGCCGAAGTGGTGCTGGTCGGTCATCGTTCAACACAGTGGTACTCGGGTGCAAACAACGCTCCCCCAATGCTCATTCCATTCGAGCGCATGGGCGAAGGCGAAAAGATCACTGGACCAGTTGCAGAAGTATTGCGCGGCGTCGAACTTGGTCATCGCATTAACGAACAAGAAATTGTCACGTTGTTTGGTGCACGCGGACCTGAAGTGCGAGCAATTGCTCATGTTGCCGACGACCTGCGCAAGCAAATTGTTGGCGAAGAAGTGACGTGGGTGCACAACCGCAACATCAACTACACCAATGTGTGCACCTTTAAGTGCAGGTTCTGCGGGTTCTCCAAGGGCCCACTCAGCCTGAACTTGCGCGGCACTCCTTACCTATTGACACTCGACGACATTGCCGAGCGCGCAAAAGAAGCCTGGGACTTAGGTGCAACCGAAGTAACGCTGCAGGGCGGCATTCACCCCGACTTCGACGGCGACTATTACATCGACGTCACGCGTGCAGTGAAAGATGCAGTTCCCGACATGCACGTGCACGGCTTTACCGCACTTGAAGTAACTGAAGGCGCAAAGCGCTTGGGCGAATCGTTATTCAGTTACATCACGCGTTTGAAGGAAGCCGGCCTTGCATCGTTGCCAGGAACGGCAGCAGAAATTTTGGACGACGACATTCGCAACATCATTTGCTCGGACAAGATCAACACCGAAGAATGGCTGGACTGTCATCAGGTTGCGCACGAAGCTGGCTTGAAGTCCAACATCACCATCATGTTTGGCTCTGTTGAACACCCGCTTAGTTGGGCCAAGCACATTGTGCGCACACGTGCGTTGCAAGAAGTAACAGGCGGCTTCACCGAGTTCATTCCATTGCCGTTCGTGCACATGGCATCACCTATTTATCTGCAACACAAAGCACGTCGCGGCCCAACGTTTAGAGAAACCGTTCTGATGCACGCTATTGGACGCATTGCGTACCGCGGGCTTATTGACAACGTGCAGGTGTCGTGGACAAAGATCGGCCAAGAAGGTGCACAACAATTGTTGCGTGCTGGTTGCAACGACATGGGTGGAACGTTGATGAACGAAAACATTTCGCGCGCTGCTGGCGCAAACCATGGTCAATTAATGACTGAAGAATCGTTTAGAGCAATTGCCGAGCCACTTGGCAGATCACTCCGCCAACGAACAACTACTTACGGCCGACCAGACCGCGAGCCGCCGACACGTCAAGCTGTAGCTGCGCTTTAATCGCATCAAGGCCGTCAAACTTTCGTTCGCTGCGCAGGAAGTGTTCGAACGTGACACTCACCTGCTGGCCATAGAGGTCGCCAGAAAAATCCAGCAAGTGCGCTTCAAGTAGCGACACGTCTGCATGTTCGAAAAATGTTGGCCTGCGACCAAGGTTGATTGCGCAACCGTGCACGCTTCCATCTGCGCACGTGAACTTGCCCGCATACACGCCATCGGCTGGCAAACACATTTGGTTCGATACTTCAGTGTTGGCGGTTGGGAATCCAATGGTGCGTCCGCGCTTGTCGCCGTTCACTACAACTCCGCGAACCGAAAATGGTCGACCGAGTAATTGCTGCGCTACTTCAACCTGCCCACCGGCAAGTGCACGGCGAATTGCTGTGCTGCTCACTGGTTCTGCAACGCCATCTGGGCGCGGCACCAATGGCATTGGCACAACCTCAAAGTCATATTGCTTTCCCAGTTCACGCATCAATGCAACATTGCCGCCACGCTTGTACCCAAAATGGAAGTCTTCGCCAACAACAATCAACTTCGCACCAAGCGCCTCTACTAACACGCGCTTTGCAAATGCGGCAGGATCTTCTTTTGAAGACGACTCATCAAAATGCACAATGAACGTGGCGTCGATGCCTGTGCCAGCAAGTAGTTCAATCTTTTGGTCATTATCGGTGAGCAACTTCGGGGCAGATTCTGGTCGCACGACCGATGCCGGGTGACGATCAAACGTGACCACCACTCCCTGGCAATCCAGCCGTTTCGCTTCGGCTTGTACATGCGCAATTACCGCACGGTGACCCTTGTGCACGCCGTCGTATGCGCCAATCGTGACAACAGATCGCCGCGCTGGCGCAACTACGGAATCGGTATCACGAAGAATAAGCACGAATATTTACGCTATCGCTTCAGCCAAAACCACTGATGGTTTTGCATTCGGTCCATCTGCTTCATACACCGCAAGCAGTGCACCAGCTTCATCAACAACCGCCCATGGCGCGCTGCCGTCCCACGCAGGAAAGGAGCGGCCGTGACGAATTTTCACTGCAGTATCGGCGTCGGCAACCACGCGAGTCATTGATCGCAGAGCTGTAATTGGTTCAAGCAACTTGGCATCTTCAATGCTGGTGCAATCGGCAAGAACGAAATCGCCCACTGTGGTGCGGCGCAAATTTCGCAAGTGCGCTCCACCACCAAGCAACGTGCCAAGGTCGGCAGCAAGCGTGCGCACGTATGTTCCCGATGAACACCGAACTTCAATGCTCGCAATATTCACACCGCCTTCAACACGAACGCTATGCACATCAAATGAATACACCGTTACTGGTCGTGGCTTGCGCTCAACTTCAATTCCTTCACGCGCAAGTTCGTGCAAACGTTTGCCGTCAACCTTCAATGCCGACACCATGGGTGGCACTTGCATAATTGGGCCGATCAACTTCGTTGCGCCAGCGCGCACCGCATCAAGCGTCAACTCACCCATCTCGAAAGTTGCGGTCACTTTTCCCGAATCGTCCAGCGTGTTCGTCTCGGTTCCAAACACCACTTCGCATGTGTATGTCTTGTCCATGCCACTTAAAAATTGCATCAATCGAGTGACGTATCCAACGCCAATCACCATCACGCCAGTTGCATCGGGGTCGAGCGTTCCTGCGTGACCAACGCGTCGCTCGTTGAGTTGCTTGCGCAGTCTGCTCACCACATCGTGGCTCGTCATACCTGCAGGTTTGTCAATAAGTGCCAAACCGTGCACGGTTGGCGGACGGCGTTTCGCCATTGCTACTCCGTGTCGTCAGAAAGATTGCGCGTATGCATGGGATCGTTGCGCAACACTTCATCTATACGTGCTGCTGCACGAATTGCATCGTCTGGGCGGAATTCCAAAATTGGGGTACGACGTGCATGAACTTGCGTGGCAATAGCCGACTGCAGTTGTTTGCGGTAGTGACTAAATGCCGCCAATATTTGAGTGTCGCCTTCTGGGCCTTGCAACGAGTCGAAGTACACAATGCCACGGTTCATTTCGGCATCAACATCAATTGCAGTGATCGACACAAAGGCCAAGCGATCATCATCAATGCGCAGTAGTTCTTCAGCCACCACTTCGCGCACGGTCTCGCTAATGCGGGCTTCGCGTGGGTAGCTGTGCTTGCGGCTATTCGATGAACGCCCGCGTGAACGGCCCTGTGGTCTGCCCATCGTGTTACCTGCACTGCCTTTCCGATCCAAACTCGGCGGTTTTGCCTGTTGGCTCATCTACGATACGGAGGCTATGTCAGCAAAGCGCCCACAGGGTTCAATCAGCGGAAACGACCCGGAATCCAAGATTCCCGCTTTCCGCTACACCTCGGGTCTGGCCAATCAAATTGAGTCCAAATGGCAAGACCATTGGGATGCTGAGGGCACCTTCGAAGCACCAAACCCAGCTGGCCCGCTTGCGCAGCCCGAAAAAGTTGCAGGCCGCGAAAAGCTGTTCGTGCTCGACATGTTTCCGTACCCATCCGGCGCCGGACTGCACGTAGGCCACCCTCTCGGATACATCGCCACCGACGTGTTTGCGCGTTACAAGCGCATGACTGGCTACAACGTATTGCACGCACTTGGCTACGACAGTTTTGGTTTGCCAGCAGAACAACACGCAATCGTTACCGGAATTCATCCGCGCATTAACACCGAATCGAACATTGCCAACATGCGCCGCCAATTGCGCAGGCTTGGTTTGGGTCACGATGCACGTCGCAGCGTGAGCACCACTGACGAAGAGTTTTACAAGTGGACGCAATGGATCTTCTTACAAATTTTCAACTCGTGGTACGACGAAACACAGAATCGTGCGCGACCAATTTCCGAACTTGTTGACGAGTTTGCTTCGGGCAAGCGCGACACGGGCATGGGTGCATGGTCGGGCTTAAGCAAAGTTGAACAGCAAGATGCAATCAACAACCATCGCTTGGTGTACTTATCGAATGCGCCAGTGAACTGGTGTCCTGGTCTTGGCACCATTCTTGCCAACGAAGAAGTGACCGCCGAAGGCCGCAGCGACATTGGCAACTACCCCGTGTTCAAACGCAACATGCGTCAGTGGACCATGCGTATTACAAAATATGCAGACCGTTTGCTGGATGACCTCGACCGACTTGATTGGCCAGATGCAATCAAGTTGATGCAGCGCAACTGGATCGGACGAAGCGAGGGAGCTCGCGTTCGCTTTGGATCAACTGCTGGCCCAATTGAAGTGTTCACCACTCGCCCCGACACATTGTTCGGCGCAACGTTCATGGTGTTGTCGCCAGAGCATCCACTTGTTGATGCACTCACCACCGGTGAACAACAAACTGCAGTTGGGAAGTACCGCGAAACTGCATCTGCGCTGCAAGACGCTGATCGCACCGACGACTCGCGCAAGAAGACCGGCGTGTTCATCGGTGCATACGCAACGAACCCAGTGAATGGCGCACAGATTCCTGTATGGATTGCCGACTACGTATTAATGGGTTACGGCACCGGCGCAATCATGGCTGTGCCAAG
>Ga0208082_1000598_pt1 | contig 10737 bp, 9 predicted proteins | sample LakMenE09Jun09ns_FD_150683 | JGI IMG/M metagenome (GOLD analysis project Ga0208082, IMG submission 150683) | Freshwater microbial communities from Lake Mendota, WI - 09JUN2009 deep hole epilimnion ns (SPAdes) | ecosystem: Environmental > Aquatic > Freshwater > Lake > Epilimnion/Euphotic zone ... | reverse complement strand
TACCATAAGACCAGCTTAGTGAGCTTAAAGAGAATGCTGGAGCACCTGCTGCAACAAATGATGCATAATCAGAACCACCACCGCTTGGGCTACCAGGGAAATTTGATTTAATCTCAGAGCGTATGGCTGAAGGAACAGGGTTTAACCATTTGTTTAGATATTCATAAGCATGTAAGAAGCCTTGACCCGAAAGATCTACTACTCTTCCTGTTCCATTATCTTGATTGAAAACAGCTTGTATATTTTTTACAATTTCAGGATGATCTGCAACAAATGCTCTTGAGCCATTTAAACCTTGCTCTTCGCTACCCCAATGTCCAACAAGGATTGTTCTCTTTGGGTTTGGATACACTTTTTTCAATATTCTCATTGCCTCAAGCATGGTGATTGTTCCTGTAGCATTATCAGTTGCTCCAGTTCCACCATCCCAAGAATCGAAGTGCGCTGAAAGAATTACATATTCTTCAGGTTTTTCAGTCCCTTTAATTTCAGCAATAGTATTGAATGTTGGAACCATACCCAATTCTTTTGAATCGGCACGGATACTGATTTTCGGACCAACACCTGATTCAGCTAATCGGTATAGCATGCCATAATCTTCAAGAGCAATATCTATAGTCGGAATTTTTGTTGTTTGAGCACTAAAAATTTTGTTTACGCCAAAACCCGCCGACCAGTTTGAAGTGATAACACCAGCAGCACCTGCTTTTTCAAGCGCTAAAGCAAGATTTTTCCCGCTTAAGCCAGTTTTGCTTAAACGATTACGCCATTCAGCGCCAGCTTTCGTGCGCTCAGCCTTCATTTTTTCGAAAGATTCTTTGGTACCAAATTCTTCCCAGTTCTTATCATCTCTACCAGTAGGTTGTTGCATCGAGATCATAACAAACTTACCTTTTACCGACGGCAACCAATTTTTAAAAGCAGTTGAATCAGCAAGATCAGCAATGATTATTGCTTCACCAGTAACGGTTTTGCCTGATGTATTTGGGCTCCACGCTAATTGCATTCCCTCTAGAGATTTTACGCGTGGATGAACCATATCAATATGGGTAATGCCTCTTTCCCAGCCGCGCCATTCACCCCATTGCTCATTCTTTGCAGAAATGCCCCAACTTTGGTATTTTGAAACCGCCCAGTCATGAGCTTGCTTCATTTGTGGAGTTCCAACTAGCCTTGGTCCTACACCATCAGTTAGCTCATGCGCTAATTTTTTTAATTGTGAATTTTCACTCGCCTCTTTGATAATAGCCTGAACTACAGGATCTTTGCTTTGGGCGTAAAGTTGACTTCCCGATAGTATCAAGGAAAGTGATAGAAGGTAAAATGATTTTCTCATGGAATTAATTAGTCTAATAAAATTAGGTTATCTAATCTAAGATATAAAAAAGCTTTAATAGGAAGCTTAAGATATGTAAATATTACATTGATATAAATCTAAATCTTCTTGTAATTGTATTTTTATCGTGATTTTTAAATCTTCTCAATAATTCTTACTAATTTTCAATGTTTAAAAATTATCTAATGTTTCAATATTCTCTACCTAGTCCTAATTTTTTTTCTTTTTTTACTCTTTTACTATTGTCTCAATACATTGCCTTTGCACAGCCAAAGTTCTCCGGAATGGAGCATCTTTTTACACAGCCTAAGCAATATACCGTAGTTTATAATTCAACAGCGCCAATAATTGATGGGAAATTGGATGATAAGGTATGGCAAAATATACCATGGACAGATAAATTCGTAGATATTGAGGGCGACAAAAAACCTCTGCCATTATGGAATACCCGCACTAAAATGACTTGGGATGATAAAGGACTTTATATTGCTGCCGAATTACTCGAACCTCACGTTTGGGCATACCTTAAAAACTATGATGATATCGTTTTTTATGATAATGATTTTGAGATTTTTATAGATCCAGATAATGATACCCACCAATATTATGAATTCGAAGTTAATGCTTTAAATACCATGTTTGACTTGTTTATGCCCAAACCCTATCGAAACAGTAGCGGTCCGATGATTGTTTATAACGCACCAGGAATGAAGTGGGCTGTGGATGTTCAAGGGACAATAAATGACCCTAGTGATATAGATAAAGGCTGGACTACCGAAATATTTATTCCTTTTGGTGCTGTTACTATTGGTGTTAACCCCAAAGTTCCTCTAGATGGTGAATTTTGGCGTATTAATTTTTCAAGAGTAGAATGGCTAACAGAAATAAAAGATGATAAATATGTGAAATTGAAAGATGCAAATGGAAAAGTACTTCCAGAACATAATTGGGTTTGGTCTCCACAAGGAGTAGTTAATATGCATTTCCCGGAGCGTTGGGGATATTTATTTTTCAGTAAACCTGAAGGTGGTTCCAAGACTAATAATTATTCACTCCCATATTCTGAAGAGCAAAAAAAATATCTATGGCATGTTTATTATCTTCAAAAAGAATATCTTCAGAAAAATAAGACTTATGCTTCAAATTTATCTCAATTGGGTATTCAGGACAGTACTTTTGACCTTAAAGGTTTTGAAAACAAGCTTTGGATGGAAGCAACTAGCAGGCAGTTTATGGTGTATATCAGCAATGATCAACACACGTTTTCTTTAAATGATGAAGGTCTTGTTCAAACAATAAAACAGAGATAGAATTGAATACTATTTGATATTTAAATACCTAGCAATCAATTCTATTAGCTAAATGCTATTCTAATCTACTGTAACTGTCAGGCCTTCTTGTTGTAATATTTTTCTGTATATCTCAACTTCTGTATAAGAACCCTCTAAAACAGTGCATTTGCCATCATTATGGACAGTCCATGCGATGCGTTCAGCTTGTTTTTCTGTATAGTCAAGGTATTTTACTAAGCAATTTATGACGTGCTCAAAAGTATTGGTATCGTCGTTCCAGAGTATCAGGCGATGATTAACTTTTAACGCTGCTAATACTTCTTCAAGCGTTAGTGTTTCTTCCTGTACCTCTGTTCCCATTTTGCAAAGTTCGTTATTTCGAATCGAATTTAAAAACGGACTATTCTTGAATTATTGCAGTCACTTCAATTTCAATAAGTAGCTCGGGCTTGATCAGCCGACTGACTTCTATCATGCTTGTAGCTGGTTTAATATTTTTAAAAAATTCGGAATGCGCTCTGCCGGCTTCTTCCCATTTACTGATATCAGTAACATACATCCGCGTACGAACCACATCCTTTATTGATGCACCAGCTTCAGTAAGTGTTTTTTCAATTTTCTGAAAGATGAAAATAGTTTGGAAATACAGGTCGCCTTTGCCCATTACTGTTTCACCGTCAACGGATGTGGTACCTGAGATCTCTAGTTGATTTCCTATGCGGACGGCTCTGCTATATCCTACCAGATCCTCCCATACTGCTCCAGACGATATATTGACGCGCTTCATTTGATATTTAACTTCCTTTAGCCGAACGTGTCATCATCTCAAGCATATCCCACATTTCTGGAGTTATGGCTTCAAGTCCGTTAAACTGTCCAGCCCCCTGCAACCATTCTCCTCCATCAATTGTGATTACTTCCCCATTAATATAGCCTGAAAAATCAGACATTAAGAACGCGGCCAAATTTGCAAGCTCTTGATGATCTCCTACACGTTTTAAAGGAACACGATTTTTAAAATCAAACTTTTTAGCCATATCTCCAGGAAGAAGTCTGTCCCATGCCCCTTTAGTTGGAAAGGGACCTGGAGCAATGGCATTGTTTCTGATGCCATATTTACCCCATTCTGCGGCTAATGAGCGTGTCATGGCTAATACACCACCTTTAGCACAGGCCGAGGGGACAACGTATCCTGAACCTGTAAATGCATAGGTAGTCACAATATTTAAAATTGTTCCAGCTTGCTTTTCTTTAATCCAATGTTTGCCTACCGCCATGGTGCAATTGGCCGTACCTTTCAATACAATATCTATTATCGTAGAAAAGGCATTCGCTGATAATCTTTCAGTAGGTGAAATAAAGTTCCCCGCAGCATTGTTAAGTAATCCATGAACTTGTCCGAAACTTTCTAGCGTCTTACTTAGCACTTCTTCCACCTCTTCAGGCTTACGAACATCACATTGGACAGCAAATACCTTCGCGCCTGTTTTATTGCTACTAGCGGCTTCCTCTTCCATTTCTGAGGCGGTTTTTAGTAGCACATCTAATTTTCTACTTGTAATTACAACATTAGCCCCAAGTTTCAAGAAATAGGTGCTCATGGCTCTTCCTAAACCAGTGCCTCCACCTGTCACTATTATTGTTTTGCCACTTAGTGCATCATCACGTAACATAGGTTCATTATACATATCAGGCTGATTTTTGTTGTAAATTCTGAATAATTGTTTTTAGTATGGAACGTGTAGATGGCGACCACCACTGTGCTAGCATCGGCCCAAGCATATCTGTAGGATCCTGACTTACTTTCTCAAGGAGTTCTTTTCGCATATTCATTTTGCTCTGTTGCCATGTATTGCGTTCCAACTGTATGTAAGTTAGCATTTTGCGCTCTGCAGCATGTAAAATACTTTCTGGATTGACCACCTCATCAATTAAACCACTAGCCAGAGCTTGTTGTGTATTTAAGAGTTTGCCTTCCAGTAAAAAACGGTAGGCATTTGGCTGCCCCAACCAAAATGAATAAAGATGAAAAATGCTCTCAGGGACGATAATCCCCACTGGGACTTCATTTAAACCAATAATGAATTTACCTTCGGCCATAATTCTGTAGTCACAGCAAAGGGCAAGTACGCAACCACCTGCGGGACTATGGCCACTGATGGCTGCGATCATTGGCTTTTTGAAGGATACTAAACTTGTTACAAGGTCTAAAAAGTCAATCCAAAAACTTTTTATTGTTTCCTCATCATAATCAAAAAGCTCGATAAGATCTAGGCCCGCTGAGAAAAACCCATCCTGACCCGTTAAAATTAAACCTGCAATTGAATCATCATTTTCAATGTTTCTAAGCATTTGATGCAGTTCATTCACCATTTCCGCGTTTATAGCATTCGAGCGACCTCGATTTAATGAAAGGACGGCAATTTTATCTTTTATATTAACTTTTATCGTGTTCATGTTTATTTTACGCTATATCTGAATATATGCCTGCCAATGGTCCCATTTTCATTAATTCCTTCAACAATTGCTTTATAATTTCCTTTCTCATCGGCATTAAAGAACTCAAAACTCGCTCTTCCAGTTGAATCACTAATCACATGTGGATTCCAATAAATGGTTGTTCTTAAATCTGCCACCTTTTTGTTAGTCTCAGGATCATCGTAATTTGGTGCGTAAAATTCTCTGATACTTGAGTATCCTTTTGGACTATAACTCATAATTCCAGGTGCATAAGTTCGATAGTTTCTATTATATTCGCCTCGCTTGGTATTTACAATAAGTACGCCACCGGCACCCATCATTCCGTAAATTGCAGTATTTCCAATACTTTTCAAGATTTCAATACTTTCTACATCATTTGGATTGATAATATTCAAAAAATCAGGGTCTACATAGGATCCATCTAAAACCACCTGCATTGGAATGGGTCCCGAAAAGGAAGAAGTCATATTTCTAGTTGCGTAAACAATATTGTTCATCACAGTAATACCAGCATACCTACCTTGAATACATTGTACAATTGTTAAACAATTTTGTAATTGTTCGGCTTTAATTATATCGTCTGCCCTACCAGCTCCGTTTAGATTAGCTGAGTTTTTTATTTCTGCCTTCTTTTCTACTATTTTTATTTCATCTAGTATAATATTTTTGGTAATGAGTCCATTTTTTCTGAAGTCATCATATTGTGCGCGACTGTTTTCTAGGTATTTGAGCAGAGATTTGTTGACATTTACCTGTACCATTGCCTCGTTTTTGTTTTTGGTAACTAGTTGCGCAGGTATTATGTCAAGTAAAATTTCTACATTTTTCTTGTTTTTTTCATTTCTAGCCTGAACAATAAATTTGGTGCTATCATTAAAGTATAGATTATCAAATCGGAATGTACCATCACTATTAGTTATGGTATCTAATAACATTTGCGTCCCCGAAGATGAGAACAAGGTAACTTTGCCCCCTACTATAGGTTTTCCGGTTGAGGAGGTTACTTTACCACTAACCTGCATTTTTTTCTCAATTTCAAAAGCCAATCTTGGATAATTATCTGATAAAATATTTCGCCATTCAAAACGGCGCCAGCCTTGAGTTAGTAATAGATTGTCGAGATGTCTGATTTTATCCTCGTTTATATCTGTAAAATAGTAATTAGGTTCCTCAATAAAACCCTTGATGTCTGAGCTGAGGAGCAAATTTGAAATGATGCTCGTTTCGCTTTTTTCATCAAATGGTACCTTTGTTTCATCAATAACTGAAATGGAAAAACTGCCAATGCTAGGTTTTCCTGTTGAATCTTTTACATCTAACATGAGCTTTACTTTTTCTCTTGTTAGATATTCTGTCTTTTCTGAACTCAGTTTAATATCTAAAAAGTCGGAATGGTTGATAAAAATTAGACGCTCAGCTACCGGATCATTTTGGGGTGAGAATAATGTCAATTGAAGAATGCCTGTTGGGAAGCGTGATTTAGGAATTTCAGCAGCAAAAACGGCACTATTGACCTTGTTTTTTGATACAAAAAGTACTTGCCCATTACTCTGTGCTACTAAGGTAAATTCCTTATCTACTTGATCTACTTCTGTTGTAGAAACTTTTAATCTCAAGTTTTGAGGGTCAGTATTATCAGTATTTAAAACATAGCCACTTTGCTTAATCTTAGGTAAAGGAATAATTTTTTCTGATCCATCCTCAAATGTTACGTAGGCAGAATAATTATCCGTGCTGTGTGGTTTTAGTCTAAAACTTCCCATTCCTGCATGTTCTGATTTAAACTCGGCAATTTTATTTTGATTTTGATCAGCCACATATCCGCTAACTTTGATACCCAAACCATTTGAACTAAGAGCCTTAAAACCAAGTTTAGAACTTAAACCTTGAACCAAATCTCCACCCTCTGGGAAAAATTGAATACTGCTTTCGTTTGATGTCGATTTAATCGGGAAACTTTTTGAAGAGCTTGTTCTATCATCTATACGGATATTGGTTAAAAGCCTTCCTGATTTTAAAATAAAGGGCTGATTATTAACAAAATTAATCTGCAAATTGCCCTCCGCATCTGTTATTCCTTTTCCTTTATAAACCGTTCTAGAATCTAATGACACTTCATAAGTAACATCCTTATTACTCAAAGGAGCTCCAGACATTTCACTATATTTAATATTGGCCGTAACTTTTTGTCCTTTTGGATCCTTGCTAAATAAATACTCGATTTCACTTAATACCGTATTCGAAATGGAGTTACCAATGATAATTGTTTTATCAAAATAATATTCTTCTCCAAAATTTCTCATCCAATTGGTATAGGCTCTAATTCTATAATTGCCCTCTTTTAGCGAATCCGTCAAGGTAAAATCACCCCATGTTAGTCCGTATTCCAATGGCAATGTTAAAGATTGTTTTATCGAGTCCTTATCATTAATTAAGTCAATATATAATATCTTACTCACGTTTGATAACTCGTTCTTTTCAGCAGTTACTACATATGCTTTGAGCCAAATATTATCGCCAATAGCGTAATAGGGCTTGTCTAAATGTAGATGAACCTTTTCTTGAGGATATTCATAACGATATTTCTCAATTTGTTGGAGAATCTTTTTTAGTGGATCATCGTCTTGAGCAAAGGCTGAATTAAGTGCCGAAATGATTAATGAAAGGAAGAGAATGAGGTATTTTTTCATGTTTACTAAAATTATTAAGCAATAATAATTAGGTTAAGCACTCAATTAGTAGTTTCGGATGCTATTATATTAAAATATTAAGCCTCAATTTAATAAAAATTGAGGCTTTTTTAAAATAAACGAAAAAAATTATCGTTTTTCTAAAAAGCGTTCTTCCACATCATACTTTCAACTGGGCGAGTAGTTTTATTATTGTATTTAGCGTTCGTTTTAGTATTGTACATCGTTTCTACATCACCCTCTACAACAAAGTAGATTAATTGTCCAATTGGCATTCCTGCATAAATTCGTACCGGTTGAGCACATGAAATTTCTAAAGTCCAGGTATTGCAAAATCCTACATCACCCTTTCCTGCAGTTGCATGAATATCTATACCTAAACGACCGGTACTCGATTTTCCTTCCAAGAATGGAACATGCTTGTGAGTTTCGGTGTATTCAAGTGTAACCCCTAGGTAGAGCGTGTTCGGTTGAAGCACAAAGCCTTCTTTGGGAATTTCAAAATGATCAATTTCATTATGAGCCTTCGCATCTAGGACTCTATTTTTATATGTTGCCAAATATTTACCTAGGTGTACATCATAAGAATTAGTGCCTAAACACTCTTTTTTGAAGGGTTCTATGATGATATTCCCCTTTTCAATTTCTTCGAGTATGACTTTATCAGAAAGTATCATAAATAAGCTTAAGATTTGGACTAATTTATGATTAATTTGAGATAATTTTGCAGGTATTTTAATTTTTAAAATGGCTCTCGCTTATCATAAAAAAATCGACAATTCAACGTCTTTCGCTATTTGGAAGATTGAAGAGTCTGCAGATGAATTATTGGCTCAACTCCAGTTAAAAGAGCATGAGAAATCGTATCTTGATAGTCTGATTAGCGGGAAAAGGAATATGCATTGGTTAAGTACCCGTGTATTGCTTCGTAAAATGATGGATACTGATGAGTATATCGATTGTAAGGTAGATGATAATGGAAAGCCTTATTTGACAAATTTCCCTCATTTTATCTCGCTAAGTCACTCCTACGATTATGCTGCTGTGATGGTAAGTAAAAATAAATCTGTGGGTATTGATATTGAACTCATAAAAAATAAAATTGAACGTATTGCTAGTAAATTTATGAGTGCTGATGAGATGCAATTTATTGATGAAAATCAGCGAATTGAGCATTTATATGTATGTTGGTGTGCCAAGGAAGCCATCTATAAACTCCATGGTAAAAAGAATGTTAGTTTCATTGAGAATATTGAGTTAAGACCATTTGCTTACGAAGGAGAGGGTTCATTTGCAGCAAAACTTGGGCTTGGGACTATTAAAAAGGAATTCACTGTCCATTACGAGCGATTTGATGGCTATATGATTGGTTTTGTTTCAGATGATATAAATGAAGAATAAAGAGGTAATTTTTCAAGATTGGGGATTGATGGATTATCAATTAGCATGGGACAAGCAAGAAGCTATTTTTGCTGAAACAGTTGATTTGAAAACTCAAAATCGAAACAATGGGACAGAAATACCGGTTCCCAATCATCTTATATTTGTGGAACATCCTCATGTTTACACACTTGGAAAAAGTGGAAAGCCCGAAAATTTATTGCTTGATGAGCTGGGATTAATTGAAAAGAATGCGACTTATCATAAAATTAATAGGGGAGGTGATATCACTTATCATGGGCCTGGTCAATTAGTAGGATATCCAATTCTCGACCTCGATAATTTTTTTACCGATATACATTTATATTTACGTACGCTAGAGGAGGCTATTATTCTCACACTTGCCGATTATGGAATTTCTAGTGGGAGATATACTGGATTTACCGGTGTTTGGCTTGATGCAGATAATGAAAAAGCCCGGAAAATATGCGCTTTAGGCGTTCGCTGCAGTCGCTGGGTAACTATGCACGGATTTGCATTTAACGTTAATTCAGATCTCAATTACTTTAAAAATATCATCCCATGTGGTATTGATGATAAAGATGTAACTTCTATGGAAAGAGAGCTTGGTTTTAAGCCTGATATGGAAGAAGTAAAATCTAAGTTAGCTCAGCATATCTCAAGATTATTCGAAATGAGGCTTTTATAAATTTCTTTTTGAGATCCGGTATTTATACCACATCTATTTTAATTAGCATAAAAAAGCCCTTTCTGTATATAAAGAAAGGGCTTTTTAAGAATATTTCGGGTGATGATTACATCATACCACCCATGCCACCGCCACCCATTGGAGGCATACCAGCACCTTTATCTTCTTCTGGATCATCAGCTAAAACTACTTCAGTAGTTAATAACATTGCTGCGATAGAAGCTGCATTTTCTAATGCGATACGACTTACTTTGGTTGGATCAATAACACCTGCAGCAATCATGTTTTCAAACACATCAGTACGAGCATTGTAACCAAAATCGGCCTTGCCTTCTTTCACTTTTTGAACGATGATTGAACCTTCAATACCTGCGTTTTGGCAGATTTGACGTAATGGCTCTTCGATGGCACGTCTGATAATTGCAATACCAGTAGTTTCATCTTCATTTGCTCCTTTAAGATCAGCTAAGGCTTCAATAGAACGAATGAAAGCAACACCACCACCAGCAACGATACCTTCTTCAACCGCTGCACGAGTAGCGTGTAATGCATCGTCAACACGGTCTTTCTTTTCTTTCATTTCAACTTCAGTAGCTGCACCTACATAAAGTACCGCAACACCTCCTGAAAGCTTAGCTAAACGCTCTTGTAACTTCTCCTTATCGTAATCTGAAGTTGTAGTTTCAATTTGAGCTTTAATTTGGTTAACACGAGCTTTGATATCCTCAGACTTTCCAGCACCGTTGATTACAATTGTATTGTCTTTATCAACAACTACTTTCTCTGCCTGTCCTAAATAAGTAAGATCAGCATTTTCTAATTTATAACCTCTTTCTTCTGAGATAACTG
>Ga0208082_1000597_pt1 | contig 10751 bp, 14 predicted proteins | sample LakMenE09Jun09ns_FD_150683 | JGI IMG/M metagenome (GOLD analysis project Ga0208082, IMG submission 150683) | Freshwater microbial communities from Lake Mendota, WI - 09JUN2009 deep hole epilimnion ns (SPAdes) | ecosystem: Environmental > Aquatic > Freshwater > Lake > Epilimnion/Euphotic zone ... | reverse complement strand
CGAGCAGCAGCAGGAAAACATGCGCAAAGCCGAAGAGATGGCTACACGCGAGCGCATGAACACGGCCGACAACACGACCGCTCTTCAGCTGGCCGAGGCAGAAATCGAATCGGGCAACCGAGTAGCAGTAAGCACAGGGACTGGGATAAACCCGGGACCATAATCAGGAGAGTGACATGGCGAAGAAAGGCGACAAACCAAAGGGCAACGATGTGAAGATATCAGCTGACAACACGCCGCAGCACAAGCGCTACGCGATGGGCATGGCGATTCCGCAAGGCAAGGGCGAAAAGAAAGCACCCAAGTGATCAGCGAAAAAGTTTTGATGGCACGGCTGGAGAAGCGACAGGCCGAGCTTGCAATGTCATCGCTCAGAAGCCCGGGGGACAAATCGTCGTTCACGTTTGGCGCAGCAAGCGGAGTGCTGGCCGGGATCGACTACGCCCTCGCGGAAATTTTATCAATGATCAAAGAGGAAAGAGAAGGTGACAACGACCTGTGAAGATCGCGTCAGGCTCGATGGTGTTCCAGTAGTCGTGGAGCAGAATCAGGCAGGCGGTGCGATAGTAATGGCAAGGATCGAAAACACGCTAACTGAACAAGCATTCCCCAAGGCAGACCCGGGCGTCATTCCGTTCGGTAGCCGCGTGCTGGTTCAGATCAGAAGCCCGAAGCTGAAATCGGCTGGCGGCATTATCTTCCACACTGAAACCAAAGAAACCGAGAAGTGGAACACGCAGGCCGGCAAGGTCATTGCGCTGGGTCCGCTCGCGTTCAAGAACCGCGACACGATGCAGCCATGGCCCGAAGGCAACTGGTGCCAGCCCGGCGAATATGTCCGCGTTCCCAAGTACGGCGGTGATCGGTGGGAAGTACAGCTGCCAGACAAGTCGTTCGCAATGTTCGTGATCTTCGCGGATCTCGACATCGTGGGCAAAGTAACCGGCGACCCGCTGGAAATGAAAGCGTTTCTCTAACACCTGAAGGAGGTGTCACATGGCAAATGAATTGATCGATGACAAAGATGACGACAAAGGCTCTCCCATTGAAGTGGTGGAAGGCAAGCAGCCGGGCAGTACGCTCTCGCTGAAAGACCAGCGGGATGACGACGACCATGACGACGATGCTGATGATCGCGTCACAAAGGCCGATGACGATGACGACAGTACCGACACGGATCGGGAAGAAATTCGTGAGCGTCGCCGGCAGGAAAAGAAAGACCGCAAACTGCGGCAGGAAGAAGCCAAGAACCGTTCGCAGAAGGAGCTGAAGTTCCTCCAGCAGCGCAACGAGCAGCTTGAGCGCCAGTTCTCAGCACTTGATCTGCGTCAGCGTCAGGGCGAGCTGACGGACATCGACAAGCACATTCAGGAAGCCGCGTACCGCTACCGGCAGGCCGAGCATGTGCATGCAGCCGCAATTACCGCCAACAACGGCCAAGATGCGACCGCAGCGATGCGATACCGCGATCAGGCCGCTGCCGACATCAGGCAGCTGCAGCAAGTAAAAGCGCAGCAGGCTGCAGAGTTCCAGCGCGTGGCCCAAGCCGCCAATGCCCCGCCACAACCAGATATTCTGCCTCCTGAGCAGATAAAGCTGGCAAGAAAGTTCATTGAAAAGCACTCATGGTACGACCTGCAAGGCGGCGACGAAGACTCCAAGATCGTCAATGCCATCGACTCGTCCCTGATGGCCGAAGGCATGGATCCCGCTTCGTCAGAATACTGGAGCGAGATGGAATCCAGAATGAGGCGTCGTCTGCCAGAAAAATTCCAGCGCCAGCAATCGCGGAATGATCACGACGACGGCGATGACGACCGCCGGCCGGCGCGCACACCAACAGGTGGCCCACAGCTGTCTGGCGGCAGGGCATCCGGCGGCAGCTCAGGCAGGCAGCAGGTGTACATCAGCCCAGAGCGCAAGCAGGCGATGATTGATGCAAATGTTTGGGATGACGCCAAGCTGCGCGAGAAGTACATCCGCAAGTACATGGAATACGACAAGGCCAACGGCTCGCGCCGATAAACCACTTGCATCAGCTTTTTCACACTGGTAAATATAAACAATCGCTGTAGGAGCGACCATGACTGACATACGTAGCAAGAAATCCGTTGGCAAGACCCGGGAAGATCGCAAAGTGGGTGACCGTAACGTCACTGAGAGCCGCGAACTGACCGAGGGTGATCGGGTTGAGATGTTCAGACAAAGTTTTTTTCAGTCCGCATTGCCGGACTTGCCGAAGATCCCGGGTTACCACACCTGTTGGTTGACCACGACGAATCCACGGGACTCACTCGCAGGGCGCTTGCGCCTCGGGTACGAGCCCATCAAGCCGGAAGAAGTTCCCGGCTGGGAATACGCCACTCAGAAGACTGGCGACTACGTGGGCATGATAGGTGTAAATGAGATGCTGGCGTTCAAGCTGCCCGAAGACTTGTACAAACTGTACATGAAAGAGGCGCACCATGACGCACCGCTACGTGAAGAACAGAAGCTGCGGGACACCGCAGAGGCTATTGCTCACGAAGCTGAGAAAAAAGGCGCTCGGTTGCAAAAGGGTGAAGGCTTGGCTGACATTGTGGATGAGCGTGACGCAGAGTTTGAAGTTTAACTCGCGCCATAAACTTATTCATTAAGCTAAGGAGAAACGCATTATGTCCGCGACAAATGCACCCTTCGGCTTTCGTCCCTCCTACCATCCAAGTGGTCAGATGCGTCCGAAAGCCTACACTATCGCCAGCACCTACGCTGCGAACATCTTCCAAGGTGATCCAGTTAAGCTGGTTGACGCTGGTACTGTTCAGCTCGGCACATCTGATGGCACGCGCTCTGGCACTGTTGACGGCATTTCGCTGCTCGGCGTGTTTGCTGGTTGCCAGTACATCGACTCGCTGGGCAAGCCCACCCTGACCCCGTTCTGGCCCACCGGCACCACTGCAACTGACATCGTTGCATGGGTGTACGACGATCCTGAGACGATCTTCCAAGTTCAGTACAACAACCCTTCGTCTGGCACCACCGTGCAGACAGCTGTAGGCGAAGAGTGCGACTGGACTGTGGCGTCGCCGGGCGGATCCACTGCAACTGGCTTGAGCAACACCTATCTGACTGCGATCCAAGCAACATCGGGTCAGTTCCAGATTACTGGGTGGGCTCTTAACATCAACGACGCATTGACTGACGCTTACATTGTGGCGACTGTTCGTATCAACGAACATCACTACAAAGCTGCCGTCAACTCAATCTAAGGGGGTCTGACAAATGGCTACTCCAATGCGCAGTACGGACTTCCGGGCGGTAGTTGAGCCCATCCTGAATGAAACCTTCGACGGCGTGTACGACCAACGCGCCGACGAGTGGAAGCAAGTTTTCAACGAGCAGAAAGGCATCCCGCGCTCTTACCACGAAGAACCCGTTCTTTTTGGTTTTGGTGCGGCTCCTGAGCTGCCAGACGGCATGCCTGTCACTTACCAAAGTGGCGGCATTCTGTTCATCCAGCGTTACCTCTACCGCGTGTATGGCCTTGCCTTCGCGCTGACCAAGGTGCTGGTAGAAGACGGCGACCACATCCGCATGGGTCAGACCTACGCCAAGCATTTGGCGCAGTCGCTGATCGAAACGAAAGAAACGCTGTGCGCAAACATTCTGAACCGCGCCTTCACCTCTGGTTATACCGGCGGTGACGGTGTAGTGCTGAACAGCGCATCGCACCCGCTGGCCAACGGCCTTACGGCCAGCAACGTGCTGTCCACTGCAGCGGCTCTGTCACAGACCTCTCTGGAACAGATGCTGATCCAGATCCGCAACGCTGTTGACAACAACGGCAAGCGTATCCGCCTCACCCCGCAGCAGATCGTCACCGGCCCGAGCAACGTGTTCCAAGCAGAAGTTCTGCTGAAGAGTGCTTTGCGCACCGGCAGTGCCGACAACGACATCAACCCCATCAAGTCGATGGGTATGCTGCCGAAGGGTCAGGCGAACTTGTCACGTATCACTTCCACCACCGCATGGTGGGTACAGTGCGATGTGCCAGATGGCCTGAAGCTGATGATGCGTCGCAGCCTTGAAAAGAGCATGGAAGGTGATTTTGAAACCGACTCCATGCGCTACAAGGCCACCGAGCGCTACATTCCGGGCTGGACGGACTGGCGCGACCTGTGGGGCACGCCGGGCTTGTAGTAATAAAAAGAGGGGGGCTTCGGCTCCCCTCTTTGTTTTTCCGGGATAACCCGCGTATCTGACAGCCCCGGCTGACGACATGCAGACAGATACGCCCAACTCGCATGTGAGGAATTTCTAATGGCTTCAACTACTTTTTCCGGCCCAGTTACGTCAACCAATGGTTTTATCGGTGCCCTAACCGGCAATGTAACAGGCAACATCGCAGGTTCAGGCAGCATCACTCACGCTACCACCGCCGCAATTAACGCTACAGCTACGGCAACCGCCGCGCAGGTAGCAACCGGCTACATCACTTCTACCTCTGCCGCAGCAACCGCCATCACTCTGCCTACAGGCACGTTGTTGGGCGCAGCTCTTGGTGCGGTTCAAGGTACAGTCTTTGACCTTTACATAGACAACACTGCCGGTGCCAACACGGTAACAATTGCAGTAGCGGTAAACGGTATCTTGTCCACCGCCGCTGCCGACACTGCTGGTAGCTTTGGCGACCTGACTGTTGCTTCTGGTGTAACTGGACTGGCCCGTTTTACACTTATGTTTTCGAGCGCAACGGCTTACGTGTTCACACGTACTGCTTGAATATTTACCGGAGGGTGCGCCCTCCGGTTTGTAAACCAACGCTGGGGAGATAAACATGGCTGATGCAGTAGCTTCACAAACGATCCTTGACGGTGAACGGCTGTTCATCGGCAAATACACCAACATTTCGGATGGCACGGGCGAAACGGCGGTCGTCAAAGTTGATGTCTCCACGCTGAACCCCAGTGCTTCCGGCAACGCATGTAACGGCGTCAAGATCAACAAAATCTGGATGGCGGCTCATGGCATGGAAGTTCGTATCCTCTGGGACGCGGACGTTAATGTGCTGGCATGGCAAGTTACATCTAACGGCCCGTATTTGATGGATTTCTCCTCGTTCGGCGGCATCAGCAACAATTCGGGTACAGGCCGCAATGGGGACATTGCTTTCAGCACCCACGATGCTACTGCTGGAGACTCGTACGCCATCATCCTTGAGTGCATCAAAACCTACGCCTGACGGAGACGATCATGGGCTGCAAATACGTTAAAGAGTTTGAGTTTGGTCCAAGCAAAGTGCCGGTGAAAGCATACATGCGCGGTGGAGCGGTGCGCAAAGCGGCATCCAAGGCTGAAGGCGGGGTCAAAGAATCCAAATCCATGATGAAAAAAGAAATTGCTTTCATGGAGAAAAAGGGTGCCCCAAAGGCCATGATCAAGCATGAGAAGAAGGAAATGGCCTCCAGCAAGAAAGATGGCTACGCTTGTGGCGGGAGTGCTGCCATGAAGCGCGGTGGCAAAACAAAGAAGTCGCCAGCCAAGAAGAGATCGGCGGCAAAAGAGCCAAAGCTGACGTCGCAAGAGCGGCAGATGGCTGAAGGCATTCTGTCCCAGATGGCTGCTCAGGCTCAACAGACTGGTCGCATGCCGGGCATGCCGGCCGGCGGCGTAGGTGGGAATGCAAGAGGGTTCCCCCCAGCTCCGCAAGATCCGATGATTCCGCAGCAGGCACCGATGATGAGGCGTGGCGGAAGCAAGAAGTAACGGGTAACATCACACAGTGTAATACCGGGTGTGCTGAATCAGCCGCCGAGCCCTGACTTATAGGAATCGACGATGGCAACATCCGGCACGATCAGCGCCACTACGTTCAACACTCGGCGTGTCATCGACACGGCGTTCCGGCGTTGTGGGATTGTGGCGCAGAAGATCACTGCTGAGATGCAGAACTACGCACGCGATGCGCTATACCTGCTGCTGTCGGATCTCGCCAACAGCAAGCCACCGAGCTGGTGTATCGAAAAGATACTCCTCCCGATGTACGAGAACCAGCCGATAGTCACGCTGCCGGCCGGCACGGTCGGTGTGCTCAACCTCCTGTACCGAACCCAGACCGAAGTCACCGGCACTGTCACGACCGGGGCCAGCACCTACACCGTACAATTCGCTCAAGCCACGCAAGTCGCCACTGTCGGTATCAACTGGGGGATCGCATCCACAGGCCTCACGTTCGCCGTTTCGACCGATGGCGCCACATGGACCACCGCTGGCACCGACAGCTACACAGCGGCCTCTGGCGAGACTGTGTGGAGCGATATCAGCCAGCCGATGCCGTTCCTGTACTTCCGCATCACATCAGTCGGCACTCTCACGTACAACGACATCGTGCTGGCCAACAACCCGAATGAAATCCCACTGGGCGTTTTGAACCGCGATCAGTACGCCAACCAGAGCAACAAGATCTTCCCGGGCCGTCCGAACAGCTACTGGTTCCAGCGTGATCTGCCGATGCCCGTGCTCAACCTCTGGCCGGCACCGAACGAGGCCGCTGAGGTCGCTGTGCTGGTCTGCTGGCGTCATCGGCATGTCATGGACGTAGGTACGCTTGCCCAATCAATCGAAGTGCCACAGCGATGGCTGGAGGCGGTCACAGCGCAGCTTGCTGTGCAGGTTGGCAGAGAAACTCCAGAGGCAGATCCGGCGCGCATGCAGATCAACGAAAACTGGGCACCACTCGCTATGCAGAAAGCGCGAGATGGCGACAACGACGGATCTCCTTCGTTCTACCAGCCAATGATTATGTATTACACAAGGTAACCATGACCACCTTCCTCGACACAACAGGTAACGCCACGCTTGGCATAGGCTTGTGCGCACGCTGCAGCCGGAAGATGCCGCTGGGAGATCTGTCGCCCGATCCGAACGCGCCCGGCCTGATGGTTTGTGTAGCGGACAAAGATGACTACGACCCGTACCGACTTGCACCGCGTGCGCCAGATCAAATCGTTCTTCCGTTTGTTCGCCCTGACACCAGTCTGGACAATTGATCTATAAACTTGAAAACGTGAGCTAACCGACATGGCACAAGCAGGCTACACCGCAATCCAGCTATACCACAGCTCCACTGCTGCCGCTGCCCCGCTCGCTGCGAATCTTGCTGCAGGCGAGCTGGCGATCAACACCGCTGACGGGATCCTGTATTACGAAGACAGCGGCGGCGTAGTGAAGAAAATCGCGCAGACTGTCACTCCGGTGGCAAACGGCGGCACAGGTCAAACCACGTACCTGAATGGCGAGTTGCTAATTGGTAACACCACTGGCAACACGCTCACGAAGTCTACGCTCACCGCCGGGACCGGCGTGACGATCACGAACAGCACAGGGTCGATCACCATTGCAGCAACAGGTAGCGGCACCGTTACCTCCGTTGGGCAGACGTTCACAGGCGGCTTGATCTCTGTTTCCGGCTCTCCTGTCACTGGCGCAGGCACGCTTGCCCTCACCGTCGCTGGCACCTCTGGCGGCATTCCGTATTTTTCAGGAGCGGCAACATGGGCCTCTTCTGGCGTCCTTGCTGCAAACTCGCTGGTAGTTGGTGGCGGCGCTGCTGTTGCTCCTTCTACGGTCACGACCGGCACCGGAGTTGTAACCGCCCTTGGAGTGAACACCGGCACCGCAGGCGCGTTTGTAGTCAACGGTGGTGCGCTTGGCACCCCTACTAGCGGAACCCTGACCAACGCTACGGATTTGCCGCTTACGACGGGTGTAACCGGCATCCTCCCTGTGGCCAACGGCGGTACGGGGATAACCGCCGCTGGTACTGCCGGCAACGTCCTGACTAGTAACGGCACAACGTGGGCATCGTCTGCACCTGCGGCAGGTGGAATCACCTACACCGTCACAAAAACAACTACCTACACGGCTGTTGCCAATGACGGTGTTCTGACCGACACCACTGGCGGCGCGTTCACGGTCAATTTGCCAGCCTCTCCGGCTAACGGAGATCAAGTCATTATTGCTGATGCGGGTGGAACTTGGGGTACAAACAATCTAACGGTTGGGCGTAACGGCAACAACATTGCGGATGTAGCGCAGGACTTGGTTTGTGATATTAGCGGTGTATCTGTTCAGTTTGTATACAACAGTTCTGGAACAGCCACTTGGGAAGTCTACGCTCAGGTGGGTGGCAATGGCGGTACTGCTGTAACGCTGGATGCGGTTCAGACGCTGACGAACAAGACCATCAACTTAACCTCTAACACGCTTGTAGCGACCTCTGCACAAATGGCGGCAGCGGTAACAGATGAGACAGGCTCAGGGGCTTTGGTATTTGCTACCAGCCCAACTTTAGTTACGCCAGCCCTTGGCACACCATCTTCAGGCACGTTGTCAGGCTGTACTGTAGACGGCACAAACGCCGTAGGCTTTAAGAGCGTCCCAGCAGTCGGAACCAAGACGGCCAGCTACACACTAGCCGTGGGCGATGTTGGTAAGTACGTTCAACTAGGCGCAAGCGGCGCGATCGTTATCCCAGACGCAACCTTTTCTGAGGGTAACGCGGTTACCGTGTTTAACAATACAGCCTCTACTGCCACCATCACTTGCAGCATCACCACAGCCTATATCGCAGGGACTTTCACTGACAAGGCGACCATGACCCTTGCTGCTGCGGGTGTTGCGACTATCCTGTTTATATCCGGTACAACGTGTGTCGTTGCGGGGAATGTAACGTGAGTGCTAATCAGCAGATATTGTTGGGTGAAGGGGCTGGTGGTGGCATACCTAACTACATTGAGGAAGTGTTCTCGACTTATTTGTATACGGGTAATAGCTCGACTCAGACGATTACTAATAACATTGACTTGTCTACTAAGGGTGGGTTGGTTTGGATTAAAAACCGTACTGATAGTGGAATTAGTCACTACCTGTGGGACACAATTAGGGGGATTACCCCGTCCAGTCATAAGTCGTTGCAATCTGACACAACGGCTGCACAAGTTGATTACTCTAGCGGTTTTGGGGTTCAGTCGGTTAGCTCAACAGGGTTTGAGCTTGGTGGTTTGGGCACTGGCGTAAACGGAAGCACAAAGAACTACGTCTCATGGACATTCCGCAAGCAGCCGAAGTTCTTTGATGTTGTGACTTATACGGGTACAGGGGCAACGCAACACGATGTTGCACATAATTTAGGGTCTGTACCCGGTTTTATCATAGTGAAAGACACTTCACAGACAAGCAGCTGGCGCGTAGCAGCAAGAAAATCTGATGGTACTTACTGTGGTCTTTCTTTAAACAATACAAATGCCGCTTCGCCAGCTTCTGTAACAGCAGCCAACGCAGGTATTTTCTCGACATATGTAGATTTTGGCAATACTGGGTTCTCTGGGCAGATAGCCAGTGTAAACGTAATTGGCGCAACCTACGTTGCCTACCTATTCGCCCATAACGCAGGCGGCTTTGGTCTGGCTGGTACGGACAATGTGATTTCGTGTGGGTCGTTTAGTGGCGGTGGCGCAACGGTAAACCTTGGATGGGAACCGCAGTGGATTCTTGCCAAGCGTACGGACACCACTGGCAACTGGTACATCGACGACAATATGCGTGGATGGCCCGCAGCACCACAGAACGATAACCCTTTGTTAGCAAATACTGCTGATGCTGAACCAACGGGGTACGCAGGGTTTGCAAACATAACTTCTACAGGCTTTACCAATAACTTCAACGGCGACTACATCTACATAGCCATACGCCGTGGCCCGATGAAAGTGCCTACAGTGGGGACTAGTGTTTATAACGGGATTACAAGAGCTGGAAACAGCACAAGCACAACTTTTACTGGAGCGGGGTTTGTTCCTGATTTAATTTCTGTTTGTGCAAGAGACACAAGTAGTGGATTTATTTGGCAAGATAGATTGCGCGGGGCAACAAGGCCAATGTTTCCAGCAATTACACAGGCAGAAAGCACTTATGCAAATGAAGTAACGGCTATTAATCAAGATGGAATAACTGTTGGAACAGACACTCCTGTTAATCAGAGTGGATATAATTATATTAATCATTTCTTTGGACGCGCCCCCGGCTTCTTTGATGAGGTTTGCTATACGGGGACGGGCAGTGCTACGACTTTCAGCCACAATCTAAGTGCTGTGCCTGAGTTAATTATTGTAAAAAAACGATTTGGCGGCACAAACAGAGGTTGGTGGGTATATGCATCCCCTTTAACGCCTGCGTATTATCTCAATGTAAATACCACATCGGCGGCAGTTAATGGTGGAACAATCCCGTGGAATAATACAAATCCAACCAGTGCTGTATTTAGCGTCTCGAATGATGATGAAGTAAACGGCTCAACAAATAGTTACGTTGCCTATCTCTTTGCTACCTGTGCTGGAGTCAGCAAAGTCGGCAGCTACACCGGCAACGGCTCAAGTCAGACCATTGCGTGTGGCTTTACCGCAGGGTCAAGGTTTGTTCTTATTAAGCGCACTGACTCAACGGGTGATTGGTACGTCTGGGACTCGGCTAGAGGTATCGTAGCTGGTAACGACCCGCATCTAAGCCTGAACACCACAGCAGCTGAAGTCACCACAGACGACAGCGTGGACACCGACAACAGCGGGTTCATCGTGAATCAACTTGCAGCCACAAACGTGAACGTGACTTCAGCAACCTACATTTTCTTGGCGGTGAGCTGAGCATGATTCAAGACCTATTCCGCAAACGCTATAACCAACAAAAAAGCAACGCAAAAATGCGTGGTGTTGAGTTTC
>Ga0208082_1000588_pt1 | contig 10841 bp, 21 predicted proteins | sample LakMenE09Jun09ns_FD_150683 | JGI IMG/M metagenome (GOLD analysis project Ga0208082, IMG submission 150683) | Freshwater microbial communities from Lake Mendota, WI - 09JUN2009 deep hole epilimnion ns (SPAdes) | ecosystem: Environmental > Aquatic > Freshwater > Lake > Epilimnion/Euphotic zone ... | reverse complement strand
TTGCCAATGCTCATCTTTGCCTTGTGAATCTTAGTCCACAATGGCACTTTGGTTACTTCTGTTTGCATATATATTTATTTAATTGTTTACAAATGTAATAATAATTTTTAGATGTGCAACTAATTTTATTGATTTATTTTATCATACCATTCAATAAATGAGTCAAAATCTCTAGCAATGTAGTAGATACCTTTTGCACTCTCTATCTTTTCTTGATACTGTTTCTGTACTTCTGATTGTCTATCTTTACCATACTTCACTTCGATCTTGACTGACTTGCCATTGATAGTAGCTGAGATGTCAGCAGTTCCCTTAGTACCTTGCCCTGGTGTCCACTTACCGGGCAACTGCTTTGTGTAGGCTATCTCACCAGTGCCAACTTGTATCTTGTTACCTTCTCTGTATTGTCCCTGATTGCCAATCCTCTCAGCTTGATTGCCAGTAGCATTGATGTAAAAAATTATTGACTTAGTTAGGCTATTAGCTGAGTTATCTGACCACTCTGTAGATGGTAGGTACTTTGGATTCATTGATGACTTAGCCATCATTATCTCAAGCTCTAATGCTTTGAGTTTAGCTTTGTTTTCTTTGGTCATTTAAAATAGTTTTTGTTGTGCTACATGGTTATTTATTCGTGTCATTGCTTTATCAAAGTACTCTTTGTCAAGTTCACACGCTGTTAAGTCAAAGCCGTAATCATGACAAGCTATTGCTATTGAGCCACTGCCAAGGTGGGTGTCTAAGATTTTGTCTCCTTCTTTTGCGTACTTGTCTAATATCCATTTATAAAGATAAATAGGTTTTTGAGTAGGGTGCATTCGTTCACTTTCGTCTTTTGCATTTGCTCCAACCCAAGACTTTGTCAGCTTTCTTAACGCACCTCCAAAACTACTCCAAGCTAACTCACCATCAGCAAAGTCATTTTCGCCTGTTCCTTTATCCCAAAACAGCCAAGATGAAGTTGGCTTTAAATATTCAGTCATATAGTTGCCACCCCAAATAATTTGATTTTTACTGACTCTTTTTAATTGATTAAAATATTCCTCTGAAGGTATTGAACTATCCCAATCATTTTGACCTCTGTATATTTTTTTTTTGCCATTGCCCAATGTCATTTTATTTGCACCAATCCCATAAGGCGGGTCAACAATAGCCAAGTCAAAGTAGTTATCAGGGTAACGAGCCATCAACTCCATGTTATCTTCATTTGTTATTGTTATCATATCTCTTTGTATATCATGTGTAACAATACCTCTCTTAAAGATTCGCATGGATACAATTGTTTTATCTCATCTCTTTCAGTCACTGTGCCAAAACAGCCTTTAAAATTAGTAGTGAAGGATAGTAAAGTGAAGTGTCCATTGTACTTAAGGGTAGCTATTACACACACTGTAGACATCAATTCATTGACATCCATTTGATCAATTGCTGTTTTTTTCATTTTATGTTTATTTTATAGTTTTCAAATTTCTGTTTTAACTGCTCATTTTCTAGCTCCAAATACTTCAAGTGTGAGTGTATTTTATTAAAATGCTCTTGTATCATTAGCATCCTATTGTAAGTCTTCTCAAATCGCTTAATTATAACCTCATTTGGTATCTCTTCATTTTGCTTCTTGATTAGATTCCTTTCAACATCAATCAACATTTCATTTAAAAAGTACTCACTCCTTTTATACTGAGCTTCTAAAATGTAACTAATATCAACTTTCTCAAATGCTTGCTCCATTTCTTGAGTTTCTGCTAGTATTTGTTTTATATTTACGTGTTTCAAAATCCTGCTTTTTTATTTAATTCGTCCCAAATATCAGGAATTACTTCTTTAACAATAGGTATTTCTATTTTAATAGGTTGCTCTATTTTTTCTATAATAAAAAATTTTAATACTCCATTGGATTTTCTTTCTTCAAATGGTATTTTATAAAATTCTAAATATGCTTTTAAACCAATTGTTAAACGATTTTGAGTATATCCAAACTTCTTTAACTCAGGATAAGCTAACATAAATTTATCATAAATATCCTTAATTGAAACCCAGTCATTTTTAATAATTGTTTCTACAAATGAAAATAACTCATTTCCGATTTTATCTTTTAGTTTTCTAATACCTAAATTTTTAGGAGCTGATTTGACTAGTCCAAATTGTAAGTATTTTTTAACACATTCTATCATGTAATTATCAAACCTTGCCCACTCCATTGAGTCCCAGTCGTTAAACAATTCATTCTTAAAATAGTCTTTAGGAGTATTATTTGCATTAAAGAAAGTACTTAGCTCAACTTCAAACTTTCTCGCTTCATGTGATCCTGAGTCACCCTTTACAGTATAATTTGTAGTAATTAAAATCTTAGGGCTTTCTTCAATAGGTAAATGAATAGCATCTTTACCTTTATATTCAATAGTCAAGCCCTCTGTAATGACACTAAATAGTTTTTCAAATGGAAAATTCCTAATAATATCATCAAATACTAACACTTGACAATCAGTTGATACACTTTGATAGGGAAAAGATTTTCCAAAACTGAACGTTTTGCCATCAATTGATTGAACTTTCTTAAGGTTTTTTAAAGCATTCCAAAACAAACCTTTACCACTTCGACCATTAGGCTCATCTGAAATCATCTCATCATTTAAAACTATAGCAAAGTTATCAGTCTTTGATTTGTAAGAGTGAATTAAGTAACCTATAATAGATTGAAACGTATTGTATCTATTTACATCCTCACCGCTAATTTTCCAAATAAACTCCCTATATTGTGAAGTATGATGGTCACATTCTGTGTAGTCACGTTTAATGATTTGATCTTTCCAAATTGAAATACTTACATCGTTGTATTGAATTAACTCACGATTATCTTTAGTAGTCTTAACAATGCAATTATTGTAGAATAAATAGCTTGTATCACGATCATCTTTGAATATTTCAACTTCAATACTATTTATCATTGATAAGAACTCACGTTTAAAAAACTTTAAGTTACCAGACATTAAATTGAATACTCTATCCTCAATATTATTTTTTTCAATATAATCTAATACAAAATCCTTTACATCAATTTCGTTAATTATCTCTAAAAATATTCCATTTTTTTGAATTATAACAAACGAACTGGATGCATCTTTAGTAGGTTTATATTTATAGAAATTGTTATCTGAAAGAAAGTGTTTAAATAGCTTGTTGTTTAAGGAAGGTACTCCCTTTTCTGTAAAGCTCCAGAATTCAATTTGTTTTGCCATTATAATGATTTTAATAAGTTTTTAATATTGATTCTTACTCCTACTCCACGATCTAATGTTTCAATTTCAAACCAATTATCATCCATTATTTTAGCAAATTCTAAATCGCTTAATTTAGTTTTAAAGTGCTGATTAAATCTTTCTCTAGTTAAATATTCAATATTTAAATACGTCCATAAATCTCCACAAAGATTAATTACATTTTCTTTAAATTCTTCTTTGTTTACTTCAATTGTTTTTACTGTAATTTTAATCATAGTTAAATGCCCTTAAATGATAAAACCCCTTGAACTTTTGCGGGGCATCGCTACTCATTCAAAGGGTTTCTAATAATTTCTTGAATGTTCATGCCCGAACTGTTTGCAAATATAATTATAATTCTAATATAAAAAAGTAAAAGTTCAGAAAAGTTTTAAAAAAATGTTTTTACTCGTTAACTATTTGATATTTAACAACTTATAAACCAATAGTAAAACTTCATTTTGTAAACTTTTACTGCTTAAATCTTTATTTATCAAATAGTTAACTACAAAAAGTAAAAGTTTCACTCAGATTTTAAAAAAATATTTTGGGAATTATCCGCTATATTATAAAGAGTTGACATTTCACTCAAAACTTTTACTTTTCGCTGTAACTTATTGAACATCAGTACCAAATACAGTAAAACTTTGCTCTAAAAAACTTTTCTAAACTTTTCTACTTTTACTTTACACCACTCTTTCTAAGTACTGATCATTCTCTATCCTCTCCTTAATGATTCTCAAATCTGTTGTGTTGTTACACTTCATAACATCCTCAAAAATAGAGTACTTAGGTAGATTAACTGGTGGATAAAGATAGTCTTTAATTGGTGCAATTGCATCATCATAAATCTTGTCACTATTTTGAAACTGATTGTCTACTTTAAGTCCATGCATCACAGTAACATGGTCTTTGTCCATAATTTTACCTATCTGAGTGAGGTTAATGTTCAATTTGTACAGCTCAGAGAATAAATAGTATCTCTTGTATACTAGCTCTCTTTGTCTACTTTTATCGCATAGGTTGTGTAGCTCTATCATGTATTTGATTTTTTCTATCATTTTGTTGTGTTTAATTGTTTAATTTACTCAACCATTGAGTATAAATTTCAGTAGCTATTTGAGCAGTCATCACTGGAGGAACTGACATTCCGATTAAATAAAAAGTTTTATTATTTAAAAAATTATAATCTAAAGGATATGAGCCAATTTTGCAATATTCTAAATTATTTAAATATCTAGGTTGATCATAAACTGTAGTAAAATCTGAAGCTAAAATAGTATTAGGCACTAAATTATCTTTTACAAAAACTCTACTAAAAAAATTATTAGGTTTATTATCTATTCTTCCACTTGCAAATTGCAGACCTGTATCTTCTTTTTTTCTGTTTTCCCAAAGCCTCAATACTGTTTTACTTAATGGTCTATCAATATTTCCTGAATTATCTTTTACTTCTTTAAATACTATTTCAGGTTCATTAAAATTCATTTCTATTTTAGGTACTTCAGTAAAAATATCTGCAAAATGTAAAAATTGTTTAGCCAGGTCTTTTCTTAAACAAATAAAAAATACACGTTCACGTCTTTGAGGAACTCCCATTTTTGAAGCGTCAAGTAAAAAGTGTTGACAATAATAACCTGCCTGATCAAATGCTTTGTAAATTTTTATAACGTATTGCCTAGCCTCACCCATTAATAAACCTTTTACATTTTCAGCTACTACTACTTTTGGTTGTAGTTCTTTTGCTAAATCAATAAAATCAAAAAACAAAGTGTCTAATACTTGTAATTCTTGACCTTCTCTAAAAACTTTTTCTTTTCCCCAGTCTTTCTCACGATTTCCAGCCATTGAAAAACTACTACAAGGTGGGGAACCATCTAAAATATCTAAGTTGTATAATTCTTGTGGTAAATCTGTTCTCTTTGCAAAAGTTGTAATTGATTCTAAAAAACTAAATTTAGGATTGTGATTTTCTTTATAGACTTCAATCATTTTTTTATCAATATCGTTGTGTCCTATAACATCAAATCCTGCTAATTTATAACCCATTGTTGAGCCACCACCACAAGCAAAACAACTAAATACTTTGCCTTTATCTTTTGTAAAAACTGCATCTTTTAAATTCCAGTTGTACGAAAATCTGTGCTCTTTTGTCATAGCTCTTCTACTTTATAACCATTATTAATATACCATTGTGGAGTCTCAGGTAGGTCATCAGGATACTTCTCATCTTGTAGGCATCCATTGTGGTCAAGGTAGCAATACCACCAAAAACCACCTAACTCTTCTACTGTGTCTTCTAACCATATTCTATGTGTTGCTTTCATAATAATTCAATTTCTTGTTTAACTTTGTTCCAATACTGCTTAAATGGATTAGGTAACATAACATTATCCATTGCTTGAATTACCTCATCAACAGCTATCAATGCACAGTACTTAGCTATCACAGTACATAGTATCTCCTCACCACATTCAGTATCTTTATTCATTAAAATAATTCTGTAGCTATCTACTAAGCTAATTGCTTTGTCTTTTGGTTTCATATTATCTCAGGTTTACAATTATCTTGATAGTACTCTTCTGCTGTGAAATCAAACCCTTCAGCTCCATTTTCATAAGCATCAATTATTTGCTCTTTCTCCATTGCGATTGCCTTATACATTGCTATTCTTAGCTCCTCAGATATTACAAATCTGCATGAGATTTCATCTATCAGGAATTTTATTGCTGTGTCTTTCATATCATTTCAATTTTTAAGATTAAACCTATCCATCTGTCCACCATCAGGAATGCATGATGCCTGTCGTATGCCTTCACTATCTTGAAGGACTTGTCTCTCATTGTAACTCTGTATGTTTTCATTTTTTGCTCTTAAATAGTTAATGTATAATTGTATATCAAAGTGTCCTCTCTTTGTCCAGTAGGACTCAATATCAGCTAAGTTCATGGTCATCAATTTCTCCGTTGTTACATCCACACTCCTCTTCAGTGTAGTGAATTTCATTACCAAATGTGCAGTAGTGTACCTCAATAGTACCTTCTCCATTGCAGTCAGGGCATATCATTGTTCACAAGTTTTAACAGTTGTGTACTTTTTGTGCTTGAATGTGCTCAGGTTTCTCCTAGTAGGAGGTGTAAGGTTAAACATTTCAATTAGCTCAGTGCAGTGATGCCATTTTGATTGATACTGGATAGCTCCTCTTGAGTCATAGCCTAATTCTTGGCAGGCAAATTTATACATTTTCCACAATTTTTTCTCTTCTTGAATGATGTGATTAATTAAATTTTGCATGTTACTTAGTTTTTAAGGTTAAAATTTTGATTGTTGCTGCTATGCTATATAGCACTAATAAATAAACGATTGTTCCTTGCATGATATTTTTTTTTTGGTTAATAATTATGAAACAAAGTTAGTAACTCTTTTTATATATGCAAACATTTTAACATATTTTAACATTTGAAGAGATAAAAAAAGGGATAAACTATCTCTAGATCATCCCTCTTAGGTGTTATTGTAACCAAACAATATACATGCGGTACAAATATACTTATTTTTTTCTTCTAAGAATTAATTTTATTAACTTTCCAACAAATCCTGACTGCTCATTAACATCTACTTTAAGCTCACCATTGGTGACTTGTACGTCAACATTCTCAGTATCTATTTTTAGCTCCTTAGAGTCACTATCTTTATGAAAGTTTACATCTACTTTAGGAGTATCAACTTTAACGTCTGTAACGCCATCTTTTCTAGTAATTTTAACATCAACATTCTTAGTGTCAATGTTAATATCTAAGTCTCTTTTTTTCTTTGGTGTCTTCATTATAGGTTTTTTAACATTTCAATCATCTTAGGCTGTGGTGATATATCACTCTTATCTCTTCTATAGCTGTTGTGAGTGTATACTCCAGCAACACCTGACAAAGCATTCTTAGATACTGACCACATATCAGCTTCATTGTATGTAAGTGATATTCCATAGACTTCATGCCAGTATACTAGCAACTGTCTTACAGATTCAATCTGTGCATCTGTGTATGCATGATAGTAAGTGTATCCCTTGTAAGGTTTATCAAGAACACACACTTGTTCTAATGGCACTTCTCTATTGACATAATTATAATACTTGCCATCCTTTAATTTAAGCGGCCCCCAATTGCATATCTCTATCCCTATTGTCATTTTATCTAATCTTTGGTAAGGAACACCCATAGCTCTGAACACATCAGGTTTAATACCTAAGTGATATGCCCAATTCTTAGAACTGAATGCTTGACAAATCTCACCATCAAATGTATCCTTAGAAAGACCTTTACCTGAGATCACAATACAAGTAGCAATACGACCTCTATCATCTTTATCCCACATCTTGATAGTGCCTGGTGCTGAAGAGTTGCCAGCTGTATGGTGCAATACTATCTGTAGCTTCTTAGTGTTCTCATTGACATACTGAGAATGATGCAAGGGCAGTTGCTTGATCTTGCTTAAGTTGAGCTTATCTTCTGACATGACCATCGACTGTTAATTGTGACATTGTAGCTATCACTGTACACACTTCAATTGTGTGCTTAAGGATAGTGACTATAATTGGATGCAATTCTACTGGAGCAACTATCCCAGCGGATGCCATAACTCCTATAAAAATTGAATACTTTTGTATTGCCTTCCAAAATCTTGGTGTCTTGGAGAGCCAGCGGTCTTGTATATTTTTCATTTGTGTATTTGTATTTCGATTAGTTTTTTTACTGAAACTGTGAGCTCACTTATTTGACTAGATAGGTGCTTGATTTCAAGCCTTGTCATCTGCTCTATAGCTGAGCTCTTTAACTTAGCCTCTTGCTCTACAAGGTCAATCTTATTGCTCAGGTTATACTGCTGTTCAATCATGTCCTTCTGTGTCTCTTGTATTTTCTGCATTTCAGAATGTAAGGTCTTTAAAAAGTAGCTGATAACAGATACTAATATAGTAATAATTGAGAATGCTATCTCGTTAAATGTCATAATATTAGTATTGAGTTGTTATAACCATTTTCACGCATACCTCCACAAGGGCATCCACTATGGCATTGACCTACACAATTGCAAGAGCATTGGTCTATCATTGGTCTAAGGTCAGTATCTCTGTTGGTAGGGTCTGTAAAACCAGGATAAAGGTCTTTATTAGCTATTAAGTATCTAATTAATCTTTGCTCATAAAATGAAGCCTTCTGTGCATAGTGCTCCATGCCGAATGCTACCTCACTTCTACTCACAGATGCTGAGAAATCACCGAACTGTGTCTGTAGACCTTTGTTCTTTAACTGATAAGTCAATCCAAAGATAGCATCCTCAGCACTTCTCCAAGCAATTACTGGCTGTATGAAGGTCACAAGTATCTCCTCATCATTGGTAAGTGTCTGAGCATTGTAAGCAGCAAGTAGATAATTGTAGTAAGTAGTACCTAAGATAGGCATCACTCTCAATTGTGCTTGAGTAGCTATGTATGGAGTAACATCTGTTACATCTACATTGGCTGTGATTGGTGTATTAACCTTTAAGTAGGTCTCTGTGATAAAGTAGATCATAGTGCTGGTGTTTCAGTTGGTATTACGTCACCACCTTCTATAGGAGGCAAGGATGCAAGTGAGCGAACTTCATTAGGAGTCATTGCATTGAGTACTTTTGTAGCCACCAATGGTGATAGTGAGTTGATAGCATCAGCAGTTTTACTAGCATCACCTTCAATCTCCACAATTGTCTCATTAATGATTTGAAAGTTGTTGATTGTATATTCGCCTGGTATCTTAGCAATCTCCAAAAGCTCATTAACTATCTCCTCAACTTGGTATCTCAATGGCATAACTACATTTTTCTCAAATATGACATAAGCTTGCTTGATATCAGCTCCTCCACCTAGTGAGCCAGTAGTGCGAACACCCATAAGGATAGGGTCAATTGTGTGAGCAAAACATATCTGCTCAGTATTGAGAGCTGATGCCTCGTGAAATAGCTTATCATTGCCATTTGTAGGTAAAGATTCTATCTTAGGTAGTTGGTCAGCACTGTTAGCAAAGAATGCCACAGCCTTTCCAGCATTAGCCGCACCTTTAAGCCTATCAATGGTGTGCTTTATCATTGACTTCTCCTCTTCTGACTGTGGACGTTTTGGAAACATCATTGCAAAAGAAGGGAAAATTGAGTTTTGTATGTTGCTTTTTGCGAAATAGCTCAACTCTCCACTAAGGAAAGCAAAATTAAGAGCACTGGTGTACTGTGGTAGTGGATACCACTCTTGACCTAGTGTCATTATTTCGTACACATACAACTGCTCAAGGTCTGAGTTAGTAGGATGGTATTTTTTGATACTTGTCACATCAATTCTAGCCGACCAGTCATCACATAAGAAGTAGGTTACTTTATCTCTAGCAATTCTTACCTTCTCAGGTGATACATTGTATATCTTATATAGTTCTCTTTTAGCATTGTAGCACAACTTGAAGTAAACTCTATGGTGTACTGTCAACTGCTGAGCAATTGCTCTCTCTACTTTGCCGAGTTTAATTTTCTTTTCAAATGTGTAGAGCTTGAGCTTGTCCTCATTGGTCATTCCTTCACTCTTAAGAGTGTAGCCACCACCTACTGCTGAGTTGGTCTTAAAGTCCACTATTGCACCATGTAGAGGTGATGTGTAGTAGAGCTGGTTTAATAGCTCAGGGAACATGTTATCTTGACCAAATGGAATGTAGCCAGCTATCTGATATCTACCATTCACATAAGGTAGGGACAAGTTAGCATCACCTACTCTACCGAATGGTGTAGAGAATGACTGATAGCCTTCTACTACTTCTGTTGTTGTCTGTGGCTTCTCGCCTATAAATCTACTATACCAAGCCATTAGTCATAAATTGAGTTAATAATTGCACCAGCCACTACCATTCTACCCTCTTCAATCATTGTCAATCCAACTGGATCTAATGTAGGGACAGAGCTTTCATAGACCTTGTATCTGTACTGACCTTTAATAAAGTCAATATCTATAGGGTCTTCGATAGTGAATAGGTTGAATCTTGAGGGCCACAATGAAGTATCAACACCTTGCCAGTATATTGGATTAGATGTTGTGTTAAACTCATCCTCAAACTCAAATAAATAGTAAGCATTTGATAGTGTTGTGACCTCAGTTAAGGTCAGCACAAAGCTATTAGTTGAGTCTTTCTCAAGATATATCATACCTATATTGTACTTAGCGAATTTTTTAATTAAAAAAAAAGCCTTACATTTCTGCAAGGCCTCTTTATCTATGGAGAAAAGAATAGATTATGGTGCTGGTGTAATTAAAGTCGTCACTACTGACTCTTCAATTTGGTAAGCCAAGAATTCATTCTCAGCTAAAAGAGTGATAGAGTACTTACTACCATCAGCTCTAGCTGTTCCTGAGCCTTCACCAGTTGCAGTCAACTGCAAGTATGGAAAAAACCAATACAAGCCATTTGCATCTTGAACAATACCACTTAAGTACTGCTGACCTGATCCAAGTACTTTGATAGCACTAGACTTCACTGACTCACGTCTGTGAAACATTAGGTTAATAGTCTGAGTTAC
>Ga0208082_1000583_pt1 | contig 10869 bp, 9 predicted proteins | sample LakMenE09Jun09ns_FD_150683 | JGI IMG/M metagenome (GOLD analysis project Ga0208082, IMG submission 150683) | Freshwater microbial communities from Lake Mendota, WI - 09JUN2009 deep hole epilimnion ns (SPAdes) | ecosystem: Environmental > Aquatic > Freshwater > Lake > Epilimnion/Euphotic zone ... | reverse complement strand
ATAAACTCCTGCACGATCTCGTCGGCGAGATCGTCGATGGAGCGGCGATCGATGCGCGCCTCGGCGGGGTAGTAGGCCTGGCGGTACCAGCCGGCACCGGCCACGATGTGTAGCCCGGTCGCCTGCGAGAGGCGGGCCAGCCGTGCCAGGTCTCGGCCGATGCCGATGGGGGTCACATCGACCAGGGTGCCGCCGCCGAGGGCCTGATAGGCGGCCAGCTCCTCGTTCATGCGTGGCTCGTCGCCGATCAGCTCCCAGTAGTCCCAGCGGTTCTCGATCCACCAGAGGCTGCACTTGGTGTGCTCGTGGGGGAGGGTGAATCCGAGGTCGCCAGGCGCTACGGGGCCGAGGACGGTTTGGACCTGCCCAGGGGTGGCTCGGCTGCTCATGGGGGCATCCTACGGCCTGCGCAGCCCGCGCAACCTCTTGGCAGCACGCTGGTGAGCGTGGGATCATCGCCCTCAAGGCGCCGAGGTGGCCCGCTGGGCCTGCCCCGCCGGAATATGTGAGGTAGTGACGAGATGAAGATCAAGTCAACACTCCTGGCGCTCCTTGCGGGTGCCGCCATCGTGGTTGGAGCCTGTGGTGGCTCAACCGCGAGCCCAAGCGCCAGTGCCGCAGCAGGCACGGGATGTGAGAAGGCGATCGCCGCTGGCGAGCCAACCACCACGCTACTCGGGAAGATCTGCGCCGCTGGCGTCATCAAGATCGCAACCGACCCAGCCTATCCACCATATTCCGAGCTGAATGCATCAGGGGAATATGTTGGATTCGACTCAGACACGGCTCGTGAGACGGCCAAGCGCCTCGGCGTCACCGTTGAGTGGGTAACGCCTGACTGGGCCGCAATCACCGCCGGAAACTGGGGCGGCCGATGGGATATCTCCATCGGCTCCATGACCCAGACGGAGGAGCGCGCCATGGTGGTCGACTTCCTCGAGCCATACTTCTATGAGGCTGGATACCTCATCGTTCCAACAGATTCGGCGATCACTTCGGTCGCTGACCTGGCTGGCAAGACGATCTGCGCCGGTGAGAGCACCACACACGCCACCTGGATTGAGGGCGGATTCGCCACCAGCACTGTGGTCGATGTGTTCAATCAGGCGCCAGCGGGTGCCGTTCTCAAGACCTATCCAACCGACTACAACTGCATCGAGGCGTACCTTGCGGGCCGCACCGATGACTGGGACGCCATGGCACAGAGCCGTGAGTTCATCGAGAACGCAATTGCAAATTCCGATGGCAAGCTGAAGTTCCTCTCCGAGGAAGCAAACTTCGCCGGACGAATCTCGTTTGCGCTCGACAAGTCGGGCCCAGACACCGCATCGGCAATCGTTGCGATCAACGAGATCATTGCCGCGATGCACGCGGACGGTACGTTGTCGGGATTCTCGATGACGAACTTGGGTCGCGACGTTACGAAGCCGTAACGTTTCGGCAGCGAACTTTTGGGCAGGGGAGCTGCGGGTGAAACCGCAGCTCCCCTCTCCATACCAGAGGGGGTGTCGTGCACACTGATGCTGAGCTGTTAGCCAAAGCGGTTGCCAAAGATGAGGCACGTCGTGCCGCGCGCTGGCAGCTGCGCTTTCGCCTCGGCTGGGCCGCACTCTTGGCTCTGCTCGCAGCGTTCGTCTTCTTCTCCCTCAACGTAGAGATTGACTTCCTTACACGAGCCACTCCATTCATTGTCGAGGGCATCTGGATCACCCTCGCCGTCTCCTCAGCATCGATCGTTCTGGCAACGCTCCTTGCTGCGCTCGGCGCGCTCGGTCGCCTCTCCAGCAACGCCGTCGTCAACGCGATCGCGTCGTTCTACGTCAGCTTCTTCCGTGGCACGCCGCTCATCCTGCAGCTGCTTGTTTGGTATCTGGCACTGCCGCAGGTCGGCATCATCCTTGACCCAATCTTCTGTGCGATTGGCGCCCTTGGCATGAACTACGGCGCCTATATGACTGAGATCTTCCGCGCCGGCATCCAGGCGGTTCCGCTTGGTCAGCGCGAGGCAGCCTCGGCACTCGGCATGTCTGGCGGCACTGCCTTCCGCCGCATCATCGCCCCACAGGCGTTCCGCATTATCGTGCCAGCCATCGGCAACGACTTCGTCGCCATGCTGAAGGACTCCGCCCTCGCCTCAACCGTTGCGCTGCATGAGATCGTCTGGCGCGCGCGCAACATCGGCCAGAAGGAGTTCAAGACGCTGCAGACCTTCATCATCGCCGCAATGATCTACTGGACGCTCACCATCGTCTTCACGGCGGTGCAGAATCGCATTGAGTCCCGCCTCGCTGCGGGAGATCGAAACAAGGCGGTGAAGGGATGAGCGACATGAAGCAGCTCTCAACGACCCCCGCAGTGCATGCGATCCACCCAGCCGAGAAGCCAGGGGTGCTGGTGAAACCAGGTGCCGAACCGGTGTTGAAGGCGACAAACGTGACGAAGTGGTTCGGCGAGAACCACGTTCTCCGTGGGGCGTCAATCACGGTCTGGCCAGGCGAGACCGTCTGCATCCTGGGTCGTTCTGGCTCAGGGAAGAGCACCTTCCTGCGCAGCTTGAACTTCCTTGAGGATCCAACCGACGGCACCGTCGAGATTGATGGCGTCATTGTTGGTGCGGACCCCTTCCACAAAGAGGGGAGCGAACGTCAAGATCGAATCCGCGAGGTGCGCATGCGCGCTGGCATGGTCTTCCAGGAGTTCAACCTCTTCCCGCATCTCAGTGTGATTGAGAACTGTGTAGAGGCGCCGATTCACGTGAAGGGGATGGCGCGCAAAGAGGCGGAGGCGATTGCCGAGAAGTACCTCGCCAAGGTCGGCCTGCTCGAGAAGCGCGACGAGTATCCATCCCGACTCTCCGGTGGTCAGCGTCAGCGCGTGGCCATTGCGCGCGCACTCACGATGCAGCCGAAGGTGCTCTTGTTCGACGAGCCAACCTCAGCGCTCGACCCAACGCTCGTCGGCGAGGTGCTCAAGGTCATGGCAGACCTGGCGCACGAAGGGCGGACCATGATCGTGGTCACCCACGAGATGGACTTCGCGCACGAGGCGGCGGATCGCGTCTATTACATGGATAAGGGCGAGTTCGCCGAGGTCGGGCCACCAGAGCAGGTGATCGACGCGCCGAAGGATCCACGCACCAAGGAGTTCCTCTCCCGCTTCCGCACCCTCGGCTCCAAGAAGTAACCATGGCGGGCGGCGCACCCGACCTGCTGGTGGTTGGCGGCGGTGTCTGGGGCACATGGACCGCACTGCACGCGCGACGACTCGGTGCCACCGTTCAGCTGATCGAAGAGCGTGAACCTGGTGGTCCCAAAACCACCTCCGGCGATTACAGCCGCATCATTCGACACTCCCATGGAGAGGATGCGCTGCTGATGGGCTGGACGCAGCGCACTCTGGTTGCCTGGAAAGAACTCGGTGAGCAGGCTGGCGAGCAGATCTTTGTGGAGAGCGGTGTTGCCTGGTTCGTTTCGGGTGACGGCATCTGGGAGGGGCACTCGGAGCAGCGCATGCGCGAGGCGGGGGTGCCGTGCGAACGCATCACCCCAGAGGAGGCGCTACACCGTTGGCCGACGCTCGGCACTGAAGGCCTGACATCTGTGCTCTACGAACCGACTGCCGGATTCTTGCGCGCAGGAAACGGTGTTCGCGCAGCGGCGCGCATGTTCGAACGCGAGGGTGGCGTGATCGTGCGCGGTCGCGCGACGCCAGCAGCAGACGGCAGTGCACTTGACGCCGGCGGGGCACCGATCACCGCAGGGGCAACGGTGTGGGCGGCGGGGCCGTGGCTCCCTGAACTCTTCCCGCAGCTCGTTGGTGCCGATGCCGAGGCCTCAATCATCCCGGTGCGCCGCGACGCGATCTACTTCGATGCGCCAAACATGGGTGTGGGCGAAATGCCAACCTGGATCGACGAAGGGCTTGCCGTATGGGGGATCCCCAACGACCAGGGGCACGGCGTTAAGGTTGGTCCGGAGTTCGATGCGGGGAACTTTGATCCGAGTAACTGGCCCGACGAGGCACATCCGACATCGATTGCACGGGCGCGCGAGTGCGCGGTGCGATTCCCGGCACTCAAGAGCGCACCGATCAAAGAGACGCGTGCCTGTCAGCACGAACGCACCAAGAGCGGCCACTACGTGTTGGATCAGCATCCCGAGAACCCTGCGATTTGGTTGGCCGGCGGTGGTTCAGGACATGGCTACAAGCAGGGGCCGATGGTGGGTGAGGTGATGGCGCGCGCGGCGTTGAGCAACAACCCAATCCAGCTCCCTGACCGGCGCTTCAAACTGCACGATCGCAGCGAGGGGCCATCGAGCCCAATGGGAGAGATGGGGCTCGCCTAGCCCCGGGTGCCGCTCAGCGCGGCGTGGTCTCGGAGGCGAGGAACTCGCGGACGAGCGACTGGAAGTGATGCACCCCGTTTTCACGAAGCGCTGAGAAGCGCCCCGAGGTGTAGGCGCTCGACTTCAGACCGCGTTGGACCTGTTCACAGATCACGATGTCTTCCTGCTGGATCTGGTCGCTAAAGGCGATCCCCTGCTGCATCGACTCCCAGCCTGGGCCGGTGCCCGGCGAGGCGAAGTACCACTCAAAGATCGTCAGGGTGCGGTTCGGCCCAAGCGGGATGACGAGGTTGAGCGAGAGGTTGTCGGGGTAGAGGTTCAACATCATGTTGGGGAAGCACCAGTAGTAGAGGGCGTCATCTTCGCCCTCGCCGCTACGAATGAAGCGGCGATCAACACCGTGTACCTCGCCCTCCTTCAAGTCGCGAATCGGGGCGAGTGACTTGGAGTAGAAGCGATACGGCTCCACCTTGTAGGCGTCGTAGTCGAGCTCCTTGAATAGGTCAGGATGCGCGATCGGGATGTGATATCCCTCGAGGTAGTTGTCGACATAGACCTTCCAGTTGCACTCCACGATGTAGTCGCGACGCTCCACAAGTTGCATCTCATCCATTGGGAATCCGGCGGCGGCAATCTCGCTGGGGATTGCGCCAAGCACCTCTTCGAGTGGTGGTGCATCAGGGCTGAGGTTGGCGAAGATGAATGGTCCGAAGACGGCGGTGCGCACGGGGATGAGGCCGAAGTCCTCTTTGCGGAACCCCTCGGTCTGGTCCATCTCTGGGCAGCTCTTGAGTGCACCATCGAGCCCGTAGGTCCAGCCGTGATAGCGGCACTGCAGGCTCTTGCGATTCCCCTTGCTTAGCGCTACCTGACCGGCGCGGTGGCGGCAGACGTTGTGGAACCCAGAGATCGTGCCGTCAAGGCCGTGCACCAAGACAATCGGCTCGTCGAGGATGTTGGCAGGAACGAAGTCGCCTGGTCGCGTGAGGTCGGCGGTGCGCGCCACGATCTGCCAGGTGCGGTTGAAGATCGTTTCGCGCTCACGCTCGTAGATGTCGGGCGAGAGGTATTCGTCGGCGGTAAGGGTGTGTGCCTCACCTGTGGGAACTGGGAAGCGGGCCGCCTGCTTGTCGTGCTGCGGCGTTGTCACGCCGTTACTCCGCGGCGGCGGCGAGTTTTGCGGCGATGGCGGCGCGTGCCGCCTGGCGATCACTGAAGTCGATTCCCTCCATGTCGCCTGGGGCGAGGCCGGCGGCCCAGCCGCGCGAGGTGCGGTTTCCGTCGGCGGCGTAGCGGTCGGCGACCATCAGGTCGAAGGCCTGCACGCTCGCCTCGAGTTCGGTGTAGCGGCCTGGCGGCAACATGCTTGACGCGGTGCCGCGCTGCTGTAGTTCGCACACGTGCCAGTCCTGGCGGTTCGTCATATCCCAGAAGCCGTGCGCATCGGAGAAGTCGTAGTCAGGGAGCTTCAGCGTGTCGGGGTGCAGATACCAGTCACAGACGACGCGTGATCGACCAGGGCCGAGTGGCTCAATCATGTGCACCATCAGGTAGTCCGGGTGCAGTGAGAGGAGCAGGTTCGGCCAGACAGCGAAGTACTGGATGCGCTTTGCGTCGGTTTCGGTCATTCCCTTGAGCCATGGGCGCGAGTGCGATCCCTTGTCAAGTCCCATGGTGAGCGCCTCGCCGACGAGCGGCTGCCAGCCGCCCTTCCACCAGCCGCGCGCCGGAATATCTTCGCCAAGGTCGTACGGCGTGAGCGCGTTCAACTGTGGATGCACACCAGGGCAGTGGTAGCACTCGGAGTAGTTCTCGACGAGGATCTTCCAGTTCGCCGCCACGTCGTACGTCTCGCGCTGGGCGAGTCGCAGTGGCGCGAAGTCAAAGCGTGCGAACACGTCGACGAGATCGTCAAGATAGGTGAGGAGCGGCTCAGCCTCTTTGTCGAGGGTCAGGAAGACAAATCCCTGCCACGTCTCGCAGCGGAGCGGCACCAGGTCGTAGTCGCCCGGGTTGAAGCGCTTCAGGTCTTCGGTGTGCTTCGCCTTTTGCAGTTTGCCGTCGGGGCCGTACACCCAGGCGTGATACGGGCAGACGATCTTCTTCACCTCACCGCAGTCGGGCTTCCCATCGGCGGGTCCTTCGATAAGCGTGGCGCCGCGATGGCGGCAGGCATTGATGAAGGCGTGCAGCTTGTTGTCCTCGCCGCGCGAGATGATCACCTGCTCGCCGGCAAACTCCAAGAGTCGGTAGGAGCCAATGTTCGGGGTCTCCTCTTCGCGGCCGACGCAGCGCCACTCGTGGCGGAAGATCTCTTGCGACTCCCAGTCGAAGATCGCCTGGTCGTGGAAGACCTGCGGCGGGAACATGTCGGCTTCGTCGAATGGGCGACGCACGGCGGCAATGGCAGCTGGGTCAAGCGGGGCGGGGCGCTTCGCAATAATCATGCCGCTATGGTGCCACGCCGCGGGGCTATTTGAGAGGGGCGTTGAGGAGATAGAGGTCTCCCGTGGGGCCGGTCACCTCAACCTCGAGGTGCCCGTTGCGATTCAAGGTTGCGCGCCCACGGCTGCCATCGGATCCAGTCAGGGCGAGCTCGCCGTAGGCCCGAATTGTGGTGCCACGCAGAGAGGGGGCAAGTTCCGTGGTGATGGTGCCGCGCCCCTCGCCCCACCAGGCGGCGAGACCGGCGCGGTGTCCGGACTCATCGATCGCGAAGGAGAAGGTCGACGGTGCCGCCATGCCTAGCCCGCGCAACCCCACGGTGGTCCCAAGGATTCGCTCACTGCCACGGAACTGGCCGATATCGGGAAGGGTGAGATCGACCTCAGCGGCAATGCTGCGACCATCTCCAGCGCTCCGAGCAGCAATGAGTGCGCCAGTTTGGCGGTCACGCTCTTCTACTCGCCGCTCTCCTGTGAACTCAGGCTGGCGGTAGCCCTTCCCGTAGGTCGTTGAGGCCGCAACGGCGTAGTAGGCGAAGCAGGCAAGTGCCGCCGCATACTCTGGCCCACCTCGCCGCTTGACCGCCAAGAGATCACGCAACGGGAGCAAGATGCGGCTCTTTGCCGCGCGCCGCGCTAGATATTGCAGGAACGATGTCCCGTGGGTCTCATACGCAGCGCGCTTATCGCCAGTCGGAGAGAACGCTGGCCGAGGAACCTGTTCATCGAGTCGGATCACCATCTTCGTATCGTAGACCGAATGAGAGGGTTCGCGGCTACACTCCCCCGCATGGCTGAACGTCGCGTCACAAAAACAGCAGCCTTTGACCTCACCCTAGCCGCAGCGCTGTGGGGTGGCATGTATGTGGTCTCTGCAGAGACGTTTGACGCAGTCCCCCCGGCAACGCTGAGCCTGTTGCGGCTCGTTCTCGGAGTAGCTGCGCTCGCGCTGGTTGCCGCGTTGCGCGGTGAGTCGCTCGGCTGGAGTCGTGCCCCAAAACAGGCCGTGCTCTTTGCGGGGGTGGCGGTTGCTGCCTCAATGCTCTTGCAATTCGGAGGCACGGCGCTGACCTCTGCAGTTGAGGGTTCGGTCGTCACCATGGCCACCCCGGTCTTCGTGCTGATCTTCGGTCGCCTTATTGAGGGCGTTGCCGTACCCCGCCAGGCGTGGGGCGGCATTGCACTCGCCACGGCAGGTGTGGTGGCACTCGGGCTGCGTTCGGCCAGCCCAAGCGCTGGCGGCTCGCCAGAAGATTCGCTGACGCATCTGCTCGGCGTCATCGCGCTCATTGGCGCCGGTGCGACCTGGGCGCTCTTCTCAAGCTTTGGGCGCCCCGTGGTGGCGGCGGTCGGCGCGCGGAACGCGGTGACGCTCTGTGTGCTGGTTTCGATCCCGTTCCTGATCCCGTTCTCGGCGGCAGAAGTAGTGCTCGTTGGGATCAACCTTGCTGATGTTACCGCCCCGTTCACGCTGTTCGCCATTGCCTACTTGGGAATTGGCTCGACGGCAATCGGCTGGAGTAGTTGGTACCGCGGTTATGCAGCTGCGCCGCCTCGACTCGCCGCCGGCGTCCTCTTTCTGCAGCCGCTCATCGCTGCCGCTCTCGGCGTTGGTGTACTGAATGAGGTGCTTGATGCCGGCCTCGCCCTTGGGTCGCTCCTGCTGCTCGGCGGTGTGGCGATGATCTCCTTTGAGCGCTCCAGCAGCGCAAAGCAGAGCCGCGTGCGATCGTAGGGGGGATGGACGACCTTCGACGCTATCGCGCCACCCCGCCACCCATCACCGGCGTTGCCGCAATTACGACCGCCGACAACGGCGAGGTACGCAACCCAGATCCAACCGATCGCGCCGCCTGGCGCGAGTGGGTCTCGGCTTCGAAGACACGCAACTGGCTGCGCCGCGATCCGCTTCTCGACTGGCTCGAGGTGCACGGCACTAGCAAGGGATTCGCGAAAGACGCCGGAGCCGATGCCGACCCACCAAGCCCATATGACTTGCGCGAGTTGCTCTTTGCGCAAGGGAATCGCTTTGAACAGCGGATGTTCGAGATCCTTGAGCCGAAGGTCGCCTCGCACCGCATGATCTCTGATGGCTGGCAGGCAACACGCACGCTGGCCGCCGCCGAAGCAACCTTTGCCGCGATGCGCGAAGGGATTGAGCTGATCGAGCAGGCGGTGGTGCGCAATCCCGAAGATCGCACGTACGGCGCGATCGACCTGCTGGTGCGCAGCGATGCGCTTGCGCGACTCATTCCTGGCGTGATTGACCCGAGCGAGGCGGCTCTCTCTGCACCAGCCCTCGCCCCCGACGGAGGTGAGGCGCCGCCGTGGCACTACGTGGTGGTCGACGTGAAGTTCTCAACGCTCGATCTCTCGGTGAGTGGATTCGCCGGCAGTTCACATCGGCACTATGCCGGCCAGGTACTCGTCTACACCGCCGCCATTGCACGCCTGCAGGGCTACTGCCCCGCCGATGCCTTCCTGCTCGGCCGCACCTGGATGAGCAGCAAGGGGCGGGGGAGCGGCGCTCTCGAGCGACTTGCCCGAGTTCCGGTGGAGCGCGAGAGCACGCGTGACGACGAGATCCCTCTCGCCGTTGAAGTCGGTCGCGCCCTGGAGTGGATCCGCACCGTGCGGCGCGACGGAGCAACCTGGGATGCACTGCCACGTCCAACGCGCCCAGAGCTCTACCCAAACATGAACGCCGATCAAGACCAGCCGTGGAGCGAGGCGAAGCGCAAGATCGCTCGGGAGATCGGCGAGCTGACCTACCTTCCAGGCGTTGGCCCCGACCTTCGTGACGCGGCGATTGCCGCTGGTATCAAGCGCCGCGACGAGCCAGGACTCTCGCCTGATCGACTCGGTGTGACGGGCGATGCGCGACCACGACGACTCGCCGCCGTACTCGCAGCAAACTACGTGCCCGAGACCGCCGCGGCCAATGCGAAAGTGCTCCCAGCGCGCATTGAGCTACGAAATGATGAGCACTGGCGTACGCCCGCCCGCATCGAGTTCCATGTCGACTTTGAGAACTCCGGAAACCTGAACGACGATTTCGCCAAGCTGCCGAGCGTTGGAGGCGCATCGTGCATCTTCCAGATCGGTTGCCTTGTTTCGATTGATGGACGTGAACCAACCGCCAGTGAGATCGCTGCGGCGAGCGCCGCTGGTGCCAATGTGGGCGAGCGGCTCTTCACGCCGCGCACCGAAGACGCATCGTGGTTCCCCGCCTTTGGGCAGTGGACCGGTGACCGGCTCAACGCCGCATCGGAGCGTGCAGTGCTTGACTCATGGGTGGCGTTCATGGATGCGTGGCGAAGCTCGCTCAATCTCGCGTGGGATGCGACGCGCATCGTGCACTGGTCACCTGCGGAGCGCAACCTGCTCTTCACCGCCGCCGATTCCGCCGCAGGGCGCCACCCAACCTGGTCACTCCCCGAGGAGATCGGCTGGTTCGATGCCTTCGACGAGCTCGTCTACAAGGTGCCGGTCAGTGTGCGCGGCGCGTACGGCTTCGGCCTTAAAGACATCGCCAAGGCGATGCGCGCCGAGGGGCTCATTGATGTTTCATGGGGTGACGGCCCCGCCGACGGCATGGGCGCAATGGCTGCGGCCTACACCGCCGACGGGCGTGCCGCCGCCGAGGGGAAGCGCCTCGCCGACTACGACTATTTCCGCGCCGGTACCGAGTACAACGCCGCCGACTGCCGATCGATGTCGCTCGTGCTCGCCTGGTTGCGCACGAACCGCTAGGGCGCAGCGCCGAAGTTGTCAGCGGCGCCGATAGCGCCGAGCGACTACCGAGTAAAGCGGGAGTTTCAACAGTAGGCTCGAAATCGGGCGTGCCTCGCGGCCATTTGATCCTTCCACAGCGAGGAGGCGATCGGCGGCGTCGCCCTCCACGTGGCGGGGGTCGCAGTAGGCCACATCGATCTCCACTTCACCAGGGATTGAAACTCCGACTTCGGACTGAAAACTTTTCGGCATCGACTCGTCGAAGTAGTCAGCGCGGAACTCTTCTTCCATCTGCCAGCGCGGGCTGCGGAAGAGCACGGCGCGCCAGGCGTCCGCCACGGCGG
>Ga0208082_1000580_pt1 | contig 10908 bp, 17 predicted proteins | sample LakMenE09Jun09ns_FD_150683 | JGI IMG/M metagenome (GOLD analysis project Ga0208082, IMG submission 150683) | Freshwater microbial communities from Lake Mendota, WI - 09JUN2009 deep hole epilimnion ns (SPAdes) | ecosystem: Environmental > Aquatic > Freshwater > Lake > Epilimnion/Euphotic zone ... | reverse complement strand
TCCAACTTTGACACTGCTAAGCATGACGTTTAAATAAGGTTTAATATCTGTCATCACACCACGTTTTTGTTTGGGAACAATACGTGCTTCTAATTCACCTTTAACCATGTCTGCAGTAAACGAGAGTTTAATTACGTCTGTCTTTTTTGGCATAAAGCCTCCTTGGTTTTCTTAAGTATATCATACCATATAAAAAACACAAGATGTGTATATCTTGTGTTCTTTGTGTAAACTTTTACAATTGTCTACTTAAAGCCTTGTCCCATTTGTGGGTCTTGCTGGATAGCATTCTTTTCTTCAATTAAAATTGTAATAGCTTGTTGAGCTGCTTGTTCTTCCGATAATCCTTGTGATAGCAATCTACTAAAGATAGAGGCGAAGTTTGTAAGATCAGCAACTAATGTTTCTGCTGTACTATCTTGAGCTTCTTTTTCTAAGCGTTGTAAGAATAAGTCTTTTTGTGGGAAGTCCGAGTATTTAAGCAAATCTTGTGGAGTAATAATTTGTGGTTTAATTTGATACTGTGCTTGCATTTCGTACAAAGCTTTAGCTGAATCAAACAAGTTAGCTTGGTTCATTGGCAGTAATGTAGAAGCAGCAATATTATAATCAAACTTCATGCCACGCTCACGCAATACATCGAATTGAATTTTACGTTGCTCAATTATTTTATTAGTTCCAGTAGCAGATAACTTTGGCACAGTATATGTTTTATCGCCACCATATGCAAAGTAATATTCAAGTACTAGCTTAGTTAAATCTTCACAAAATTCTTCAAGTAAAGTAATACGTGAGTTATCTGTTAGCATTGTTACACGCGCTTGGAAAGCTTGAGTAGCACCAGTAGTTTGAATACTATTTGTCATACGACCTTTATAGTAAGGATCTACACCAGTAACTTGAAAAATAGAATTTTCTAAACGTTGTTTAATGTTGCTAAGATCTGGAATAACAGGAACATCTACGTAGTAAACTAAATTACGTGGGTCACCTTTTGTTTCAAACGAAGCTCCAGGTGTACCACCGTAGTCAGCAAACGAGCGCATATTAATTCGGCCGTCAGTATTAACAAAGCGTACGCGATTAAGTACACGGTACGGTTGTGTAGCTTCCATTGAGTCAAGCATGTTAAGAGCAACAACTGTGTTAAGAATCTTAGTTAACTTAGAGTTTCCATAGGGATTACCGTCTGGGCGTTGTGGAGTAAACACAACGACAGGAAAACGTTTAAGCGGAATGTTTATATTTTCATAAATAATTGTATCTTCATTCAACATAAATATTTGATCAATACTGCCGTTTTCATTACGCATAAAACATTCGACTAAAGACACAGTGCGATTGTTAGTAATGGTATAATTTTCATAACCAGCAATACGATTGTTAGCAGTTTTATCACTCATAACGCCTTTATACTTTTCCATAAACTCTTTAACCCCATCTTTAAAGTCAGGGTTGTTGACTAAAGTATCAATGTTAACGGCACGTTCAATAAAAATTGCTTCACCTTCTTTATAAGAATCAACACTAGGATCAAAGTAAAGTTCTTGGGGAGATACTGCTTTTAATTTAATATGTCCTTTAGCACTGTCCCAGTCAACACGCATAGCACCGACGTTATATAACTCAGCGTTTTCGCCGACGTGTAAGAATTTATTTTTCATTCCCCACTTACTCCAGTTGTAAGCAATAAACGCATTAAGATCTTGCACTGTTTTTTCATCTTGAATATATCGTGGAGTTAACGTACCAATAAATGAACCACTATAAATAGAGTTCATATAACCTTGAACAACATATTCAAAGTAGTTCCAGTCTGGTGTAATACTGTATTCTTTTAAATTCTTTTTAAAGTATGCCCAAAATTCGCCTTTGTATAATGAGCGAATTAAACGCCACTCGCGTAGTTGTCCTTGTTTATATGAACGAAACTCATCAAACTTTTGTTTAATCTTATAAATGTCGTAGGTAAACTTAGGCATTATTGTTTACCTTCTTTCTTTTTAGGTGGCTCTGGCATAACCGGACCATCCATAATATCTTCAAAGGTTTTAGCAATTGCTTCATTTTGACGTTGTGTGCTTTGGATAATTGCTTCTTCAATTTGTTTTTGACGAATGCGTTCTTTTTTAGCAATGTCTTCTTTTTGTTGTTCACTTAATTCTTCTTGTTCTGTTTCAGGATTATCTCCTAAAGTATTATGTTTAGCAGCGTCAATGATTGCTTGAATAGGTGCAGTGATGTCTCCGTCATTGTCTAATTCTTTACTTCGGGAGCCACGCACCGAGCGGTTTGTTGAAGTTATCTTCTTCACTGGACGTTTCATCAGTTTCATCAAATACACTACTTGCAAAGACAACACGATCGTTACCAGTATAAGTGAGATTGTTACCATAGCTATCAGAATTTCCATTAGTTGTATTCTCCTTTAATGGGTCATAATAAGTCGGGGTCTTTTTAATTATAACATTTTTTTGTTTATCATGAACGAAACTTTTTCCACTAGGTAAATATACATTAAGTTTTAATTCTTGTAAATTGTGTGGAAGTTCTACAACAATAAACTCTAATGCAGTAATACCGTGGTCTCGTCCGTCTTCTGGTTTACCAGTAGGTGCTCCGCTTTTATCTAATTGAAATTTATAGTTGAGTGCTTCATCAATTAAAAACTCACAAGTAGAATAAACTTCTATTTGACTGTGGTTAAGTAACGAATTCATTTTAATAATACGTGCGTCATGGGTAGCAAACGAAGGTTCAAAATATAAACCTTCATCTTCAAACATACTTCCGATCGTCACAAGATTACTTTCACGCTTACTGTAACTACGTCCGTCAAACTTAGGCATCATAAGTAGTCCATCTAGGTCAGTTCCGTTAATTTTTGTGGCTTTTCGGTACTCTTTAGCCAGGGTTTTGATGTCAGAATTATTAACCCGGAGCTCATCATATACGTACAATTTTTTGGTTTCTGTGGAAAAAGCACCATAAACTATGTGAGTCGGGTCGTTTATTCCATAGTCTACACCTATAACGTAGTACAAAACCCGCTTACCACTTTCATCGAAAGCTCTTGGCAACGGATGTGGTGCTACAATACACACCCCAAAGTTAGGAAAGACTAGATTACTTGAGAAGTTAAACGAACCTTTATAAAACTGTTGGATATAAGCTTTAGATTTTCCACGCGTTTGTTCTTCTTCATAGGTTGCAGGTAAAAATGGGTTAGCACTTGTAGAAATAATCTGTGTATATTTTTGTGGATCTCGTTCTTTGTTAAACTTATAGCCTTCGTTATAAGCGTCTCCATAAAATTCTACCGTTGCAGAATCTAAAAGAAACTTTGACTTAACCCAACCTGAGTCTGGATTTGTTTCAAGATTAATGTGGCGTGTATCAACACGGTACTTAGGTTTATAAACTTGTTGGTTTGGATCCCACTGCATTTGTGGCTGTCCGTCTGCGTTTACTTCTGGAATCATCGCTGCTGTATTACGGATACGAGATTGTAACATGGTAAATGCACCGTACTGTACATCTGATGATTCAACAATAACTGCCATCGTTAAGTTAATTGATTTAAGTTTTGTTTCATCATCGAAAGAACGAAACAATATTTCAGAACCATTAGTAAGTTGTAGTTCGTGCTTTTGATCGTTCTTACGTCGAACAAGTTTTGTAGGAAAAATACTATAAAACTCTTTAACAAACGTAGCTTCTAACGCTGGGTATGTTCGTGCAGTCACTGCAACACGTGCTCCAGGTATTAACAGAATGTGTTTAATGACATCTTCAATATTAGCACGAGACTTACCTGAACCGTAACCACCTGCTGTCATCTTATAACGTTCGCGTCTACGAAGAAACATGGCTTGATATGCTGTAGGTTTAAATGTATTAATAAGCGTTCCACATTGTGGACATTCTTTAAAGCTCAAACTTTCACTGCCGTTAATTGCTTTAGCTGCAACTAAAGGTTTGTTACAACGTGGACAGTGTTGAATATTATCAACACGAATAATTTGTGGCTTAGCTTCTTCTACTGACGGAACAATCGCAGGCTGAACAACATCAAACACTTCGCCAGTGTCTTGATCAATAAATCGTTGCGTATCAAGAATTGACTTTGGCATATTATAATCCTGGCTTTTTATTTTCTGGAACGTTAGGTAAAAATTCTGCTTCTTCAGAAGTTAAAGGCGTTTGAATATAAATGTATTGCACAGGCGTAGCAAAACTAGGACGGTGATCATCACGGTATTTAATCGCCGCGTTTAGTTTAGTAGCATCCGCCATTCCAACATGCACACCGTCTTTCATATACTTATTCACAATAATCCCTGCTTGAGTATAAATAATACGGTCGATGTAATCTTGAACACGGCTGTCTGCTAAAAACATTTGCCAGTCATGATACGTTGTATTTTGTCCAATAACGGTAGCAAGTTCGTGTGGATCAGAAACAAAAAGTTTATCATACGCCATCGGTACACTTTCAGCAAAGTTCCATAAGTTTACTAAGTGAATTAATTTAACTTCAGTTTTTGTAAATTGTTCTAACGCTATCATAGTTTACCTTTCAAGTGGGGTAGGTTGATTGACATTCCCCTACGATTGGTTTCCAAAATTAAAGGAACCCTTTGTTTATAGTATACACCTTTTGTTTTGCTCATACGATATAGTGTAAAATTTTCTATTGGATAGAATCTAGTTAGATTAATAACTTCTTGTCTAGCTTCAGCAAGAGTTGTAAAATATAATTCATGCGTACGCGCACCTTGTTTTTGAATAAGTAAAGCACCATTAAGTGTACCTTCTTTATAATTAATACCTGTAACTCCTTTTAAATTATTGAGACCAGTATGTTTTTCTAAATCAGTTATATTTTTTAGATTAACAAAAAGGTGTTGAAACGTTGATCTTAAAAAAATTAATGTATACTTTTTAAATTCATCAATAAGCCAACGATATCCATCTTCTGTTAAATAAAGTTTGTAGTTGTCATAAATACTAATATCATTATTATCCAAAGTAAAAGGCAACTTACTGTGTAGTGCATAAGCTTTAAGCACAGCAGCAACGTTGCCTGATCTTAGTGGGTATTTTCGAATCTGCTCAGGAGTTAAGATACCAATAATTATACATTGGTCTATATACTTATCGACTAACTCTTTCATTACATGCCAGACATTGCTTCGTCTAAGGCTGCCATTTGGTCTGCATCTTCTTCAGTGTTTTCTTCTGCAACAGGTTCAACGGCTGGTTCAGGAGTCATACCTGAGGAAACTACCATGGTTGTGTCTGTTAGTTCAGTAACAGTCATACCCATAGAGTTAACCATGTTTAAAACTTCAATCAATTGCATTTTATCCATTTGGCCTACTTCAACAGAAAGCATACCTTGTTCAGGCATCTCTTCGTATCCGATATCCATTCCTTGTAATGCACTAATAATTTCTTCAAACATTTTATTTACCTCCTTTTTCTATCATGTTATGTAGGATCGTCCTATAAGGTTCCGCCACCATTTCCATATCTTGCATATGAACATCATAGTGACCATTTTTAATTAACTCAGCGTGATACATAAACTTACCGAACGCGTCATCGTACTCTGGAATAAACTTACGAGCAAACAATTCGATTTCTAATCCTAAGGTTTCATTACCTTTGGGTTGTTCTTCTGGGTATGGCATTTCAATTGCCATTGCTATTTCAACAGGCGCTTCCATTTCAGTACCCATTGTTTCAGGGTAGACATATAAATATTTTTCATCTACAGAATATTGAACTTGCTTTTCTTCTAGGTGGTCCATCATGGATAACATTAACATTTGATCAACGTCAGTTAAATCAACGACGATTTTTTCTGGCCATTGTTCATACATTACATTCATGTCATCTAACATCATCATGAATTCATTACAGTTACTATCGTAGTGCATCCGTTATCCTCCACATTTTTAAGTATATCATAAATCTTCTTTTAAAAGATTACGTTCTACTTCAATTAGTATACTACCAATTTTTATAAACTTGTCACATATTTTTTTAACATGGTCAAGTTCATCATCATTGGTTACTAAAAAGTATCGATGTGGATTTGAACCCATCAAGTATTCTTTCCACCATGCTTGTAGTGGTGCTAGGTCGTAATAACTGGTACCTTTGAACTCAACATAAATAGTACCGCCGCCTTTAGGCAGTTGGAGAAAACGATCTGGAAAACCTTTCGAGGTCATCACAGGACCTTTGATAGCAACAATCTCTTTGGACTGGCACCATCTTACAAAGTCTGCTTCAAGTCGTTTTTCAACTGTGCTCACTACTCAATAATACCATTTTTTCGTAAGGTATCAATTGTGCCTTTATATAAGTCACGTTGTTCTTGTAGATGAGCGTTATCAGTTTTAAGTTCTCGGATTTGTTTACTGGCGTTATTAAGAACAGCAAACATCATTAAGAACAAGTCACGTGTGATGACATGTGCGCGTTCACCTGCGCTATTAATAAACTGGTTGCCATAATTTGCACGGGTACCCTTTTCAACAATGCAGTACCGACGCTTGTTACTGTTGGCAACTGAGGTTTCGCATTCCATTAATTGAAATGTGGTAGCATCAAGGTTTACTTTTTCTGTACCTGGCTTAGAAACAACCATCCCAACTGTAGCATGACCAACAGGTTGTTCAGGATTGACTGCTGTATTATCTAATGTTGCGTTACGTTTTTCTTCTGTAAGCTGTTTGATACGTGCATTAATATCATTGAATGGCATATTATAATTTCTTTCCGTGTTTATATGGACGGGTAATATTGTACTGGTGTTTTTCAATCACAGCTTTTTCCATGTCGATACCAAAGTATTCGCAGAGATCTAAGACACGAATGATTACATCCGCTAATTCAGCTGGTACGCCTTCTGGCTTGCCGTCTTCTTGGTAGTAGGCGTAGGTCGGTGCATAACCTTTACGAACTTCTTCTAAGGCTTCGGACAGTTCACTATGTACGAGAGCAATCAATTCTGGAAGCTCTCTATGTTTTTCCCACCAGCCATGTTCTTTGGCATTGTGGTGAATCATTTCTTGGAGTTGTTTAAGGTTCATATTTAATCCTTCTTTTCTACGTAACAGACTTCATAGCCCATTAACGTGTTTTTAGTTTTTCTAAACTTGTTGTTAAGCGCCAGTGAGACCATTGGTCTCGACACAGTTATGTAAATGGCAACTTCTTCTTGTGTGTGAAAGATCTTCCATGTATCTTCATCTAGTTTACGCACACCGATTAAACCACGACGATGTTTACGTTTAGTCATTGTCTACCTCTGTTAGTTGATGCTCTTCGAACGTCCAGCCTTCTGGTACTACAGGTAATGCGACAAGGTAGTTGTTACCTTCTAGGATTTGTAAAACCTTGCCGACCATCCCTGGGTTAATCTCTTTGTGAATATCCCTGAGATAAATTTTTTTAACTACAACTTTAGTTCCAACCTTAAATGCCATATAGTCTCCTTTATCTTTTACGACGAAGCTTTTCTTTTGCTTCCTTCTTTAATTGTAACTCAACTTCTAGGTACCCAAGTTTATGTTCTAACTGTGTACGAATCTTTGGATTAGATTCCATCCTAATGGTAATCTTTAAAAACCGAATGGCTGCTTCTGGTGTTTCGAATGTTCTGCCTAAGACTTTAATCATACTTCTCCTTTTGATACCGCCGGATATACTCGGACAAGATCCTTAAGTGTTCCAGGTCGGTTTGCGTAGATACGTTTAGATAACAGTTCTTTAGTTAACAAGTATGTCGGATTGTTTTCATTGAAGATAATGTAGTAGTAGAACTCTGTACCGTGTCGGCATATATACTTATCATAATACAAATACTGTCCTGCGATTTGGAAGAAATCTTTAATTAATAATCGTCCGTCGGTTTCGAATACGTTGTGTTTATAGATTTGATACAAGGTTGTTGCTTTAACTAACACGGCGTTGTCTCGCATACTGTTTAGCTCTTCAACATTGTGTTCGATCTTATGGCAATCAGGGCTAATGAACTTTACGAAGAAGTCTAGGGTTTTCATAAGTTACCCCCTACTAAATCTTCAAGGTCTTTAATAGACACAACTTTTTCACCTTGCTTTGTCATTATCACAATTTGATTGTCAACTATCTTGATCTTAAGTCCTGTCTCTTGGTTGAGGTAGGTTCCGTCTGGTCCTTTAACGAAACCTAGGTTAAGCAGATGTACATGCATTATAGATTAAACTTACTGATTTCATTATCGAAGAATACTGTTCGCTTGACGCCTTGCACATAATAGGACCCGTTCTTATGTACAATCGTAGCTTTGGCTAAGTATCCTTCGACTAGATTTTGGAACCCGTTCGTTCCTTTGTTTCGTATCGGCTTACGTCCGTTGGCTTTGCAGTACTGTTCATACATCCGATACAGTTCACTACGTAGCATTTCATCTTTTGGATTGGCAGTCACTTGTAGACATTCGTTCCAGTACATCCCGATGATGTCAGAGTCTTGTCGATACTGATTAAACTTTTGTTCGATGCCTGCTGGTTTTGGTACTTGTTTAAGTTTGATTCCCTTGTGCTTGAAGTAATTCAGATACAACCAAGCTTGGATTTTAGGGTACTCTTGTGCCAGCTTATTAAGAAGGTGGGGGTCTTCATGGGTAATCTTGAAATCAAATGGAACTAAGATAAGTCTTTTAAAGATTGGATCTAACGCTGACCAGTCACCGAAGTTAACTAAGCTGTTGGCAATCACAACTGGTGTTCCACAGACGTTAACTTCATAGTTACGACTATAAGCCGGTCTTACTACGGTCATGATTTTATTACCGAACTCATCACGTCCACCTTCGGTTAAGTCTTTAATGTTTTGTGTGGATGCGATCATACGTTCGTCGACTTCGTTAAACAGTAACAAGCTTCTACCTTCAGTCGCTGCAAGGGCGTCATCTTTCTTGAACGAAGATTGTGGTTGTGAGTTAAGCAACTCAGAGTTCATACGGATGGCATGGGGTCCAAGAATATCTTGTAGCACTTTGATCACGGTTGACTTACCATTACGTCCTGACTCACCAAGAAAATAAATCATCACTTGGTTGTAGTTGTAGGGGCTCATCAAGTATGCTAGTACTTTATGGAAGTATTCGACTTTGTCTTTATCACCTAACATGTATTGTTCAATCAGCTGCAACCATAAGGTTGGCTCTTCGTCTGTCGTGTTGATTGGCACAGGACTGATGTGCATCAAGTGTAAGTCTTGGGTATCTTTAAAGGCAACCGTTCTAAGATTGAACTGTGGTTGACTCATGTCTAGTAAGGCACGCTTCCCGTCTACGGTGTTGAAGTATCTGAGTTGCTCTGTCGCATTGATAATGTCTGCACTCTTATGTATGGTGAATACAATGGCAGTCTTGATCCGTGCGGCTAAGCTGTTCAGTCTACCTGGAACAAAGAACGACTTTGCGTATCGGTAGAAGATACTGTCCTTCGCTGCGTCAGCTTCTTCGGCAACGATACTAAAAAAGTCAGTGAGCATATTTCTTAGTTTCGTTTCATCTTGTTCGAACGCCCATAGTCCACTCGTGTTGTCATAGAACAGCATTTGTTCTTTGTCTTCCACGTACTTGAAGTATGAACCTAACCACTGGAACGTCTCTTGCGGAATCGGGATCGCACTGTCGCTGGTTAGTTCAGCAACGAACGCTTTGATCTCTGGCTCCGTCACACCTGTTCTGTCTTGGAATTGAAAAACTTCCTTAACATGTTTACGCAAGTGCGCTTTGTAACTCGTCAAATAGTTATTAAAACCCGCCATGTCTTTCTCTCCTATCTTGGAATTTCTCCGTCACCATCGGAGTTTTTCCTGCTATGATACAAGTATACCATAGCAGTTTTTATTTGTCAACACATACGACACAGAAAATACACAGACTGTAAATTACTTCTTGACAAGTATGTCGGCTTCGTATAGGAAGTCATCGGTGTCTTCGGTGACCCAAGCATGTTCTTGCTCGCAACTATATTCTTGCGTGTTGATCTTCCACGGTTTACCTTCATACTTCTTTGTCACGAAACTTGGTTCGTACCATTTCAAGATCCGATTGTTAGGCTGTAGGGCAAACTGTCCTGTCTCCAACATGATGAAGTGATGGGACTTATGTTCTTGCGGATCTTCGGATAACGTGAAGTCCATCCCGTTGTTCTCGTTAGCTCCCCACTGGATCGTGTACAGGTAAGTACCTTCGAGCGTTGTCCGGTTTTTCATCCTGACATCGACACTAGCATTATACACATAGTTCAGGGTTACTAAGCTGAATACTTTAGAGAAGCAGTCCCATAACTGTAGACTATGGAACGGGTAAGTCTCCCAGACCTTTTCGTCTTCTGGTATCTTCCATGCCAAGGCAGAGATCGGTAATTTGTCCCGCATCATGCCATACTCGGTCAATACTTGGAACAAAGCGGCAGACCCTTCGTTACATCGGATCGAGATCAAGATCGCCTTGGTATACTTGCCTCGGTAAATAGGATTCTCAGGATCATCGAAGAAGAACCCATCTCGTACGAACACCTTCATTGGCGGCAAACTGGCTTCAATGTATGGCATGTTTAAAACCTCTTGGTCTTAGTATAACACACCCTGCACTGTTTGTGCACCTGCTTCTGGTAAGACAAGCGGTTGCGACTTCACGTCCTACGAAGTCTTAGCTTTAAGGTGCCATCTCTAAATGAGGCATTCGGCGATTCTTGACGGATATCGTGCGGTATTTGACGGTTAAGTAGTGTAGGTAGTATAAGTGAGGGTATCCCTTAGAGTATCCTATGGATGGCTATATGATATATATATATATAAGGAGATAGAGTACTGGTAGTAAATACTTTATAT
>Ga0208082_1000574_pt1 | contig 10958 bp, 9 predicted proteins | sample LakMenE09Jun09ns_FD_150683 | JGI IMG/M metagenome (GOLD analysis project Ga0208082, IMG submission 150683) | Freshwater microbial communities from Lake Mendota, WI - 09JUN2009 deep hole epilimnion ns (SPAdes) | ecosystem: Environmental > Aquatic > Freshwater > Lake > Epilimnion/Euphotic zone ... | reverse complement strand
AATAACATAAAGGCCATAGTAATGGCATAAACAGGTTCTAAGTTTAAGCTTAAATTCTGCGTAAAAGCCGATACTTTTTGAAGGGATTCCAGCATCAATTGCATGGCAACAATGGTACATACCCAGCTTAAAATAAGCAGCCATCCCCAGTCTGTTAAAGTGGGGAAAAGGTTGGCATTTGGAAATAAATGAATGTAGAAGGGCAATAAGCAGGTTAAAATAAGCCACCCACCTACTAACTCATACAGCATCATTTGTTTAGCATCGGTAATGGCTAAATGTTTTTTGTTTAATACAGAAAACAGCGCGGCTAAAACGGCTGCAATTACCCCAACAATGATTCCGGTTTTATGTCTGTCATCAAAGTGAAAAATCAGGTAAATGCCGGCAATACTAAACAAGCCTAACCCAAGTTCTACCCATCTAATTCGTTTAGTAATGAATAAAGGTTCTAATAAGGCAGTAAAAAGTCCGGTAGAAGAAAAGCAAACAAGGGCAATGGATACATTTGATAATTTAATGCTCCCATAAAAACAAACCCAATGCAAGGCTATTACCGTACCGATAAGCAAAAGTTGTTGGATAGATTTTTTAGGCAAGGGAGTTAACTGCTTTTTGAACTTAAGTAGTGCGAATAAACTAATGACTGTAATTGAAATCCTGTACCAAACCAATGGCAATTCACTTAGTTGAATCAGCACCCCTAAAACTCCGGTAAAGCCAACTAAAAAAACAGCCGTATGTAACTTAATTAAAGCAGATTTCATTTAATCAAAGAAAGTATTTATTTTTAATTATCCTGCAATTATTTTGAAATTCATTATCCAATTGTAAAACCTCTATTAACATTAATTAAATATACATGGAACCTATTATACAAATGCGTAGGGTGTTAAAGCATTATGGACATAAGCAAGTATTAAAAGGTATAGATTTAGATATTTATCCTGGTCAGGTGATAGGATATATTGGTCCAAATGGAGCTGGCAAAAGTACCACCGTAAAAATACTTTGTGGACTAATTGCCAATTATGAGGGAGCGGTATTAATTGCCGGAATTGATTTAAAAGCAAATCCGGTTGAAGTAAAAAGAAAAATCGGTTATGTGCCTGAGTTAGCGGAGTTATATGATGTATTAACACCCAGAGAGTTTTTGAGCTTTATGGCCAACTTATATGACTTACCGGAAGATTTAGCTGCAAACCGTATCGAAAAAATGTTAGGGGCTTTTGGATTACGAGACGTGATAGACCATAGAATGGATACGTTCAGCAAAGGGATGAAACAAAAGGTACTAATTACTTCGGGCATTTTACACAATCCAGATATTATTATTCTGGACGAGCCTTTAAGTGGATTGGATGCGAACAGCGTGATTATTGTGAAAGAACTTATTAGCAAATTATCCAAAGAAGGTAAAACTATTTTTTATTGCAGTCACATGATGGATGTTGTAGAAAAAGTAAGTGACCGAATTATATTACTTAATGAAGGCGTTGTAATTGCAGATGGAAGTATTGAGGAGTTAAGGCTGCAAAAAGGAGATGGAAGTTTAGAGAAAATTTTTGCTCAGCTCACTGCAACGGAATCTAATAATCAAGCTGCAGATCATTTAATCCAGGCATTTGAACTTTAAACCTATTTTGTAAGTAATGAATCGATTGTTAGTATATATATTATTATCACCCCGTATTTTTTACCAAAAAATGGGGGTAAATATTGATCAGCTTAAATCAATTTTAGCCACTAAATTATTAATGGATGAAAGGCGTCCAAATAGTTTACAACAGGTACGACAAAAAAAATCGGACAAGCCAACTAATTCGTCATCCATAGGAACGATTATCATGGCAGCATTAATGGGGATTTTATTCCTATTTCCGTTATTCCTTTCGGATGATTTACTCACCCAGTTTACGCTTTTTTTTATTCTGCTTATATTTTTCCTATCAATGATGTTAATCACTGATTTTACATCGGTATTAATTGATGTTAGAGATAACTTAATTATTTTACCTAAACCTGTAAATGAAAAAACATTTTTATTGGCGAGGCTATTGCATATCATAGCGCATGTTAGTAAAATAGTTTTACCAATGAGTATACCTGCATTGATTTATGTTGGAGTAAATATGCAATGGTATGGCATAATCATATTGCTACTACTCATTTTCTTTGCAACCATTTTATCGATTTTTATCATAAACATGGTGTATTTATTGATTTTAAAAATAACTACTCCTGAGAAATTCAAAACTGCAATTAGTTATATACAGATTGTGTTTTCGATAATTGTATATGGTTCCTATCAATTATTACCCAGGTTAATGGATCAAGTAATTGGAAGTCAATTCATTATTCCACAACATGCTGTTTTATTATTTTGTCCGCCGTATTGGTTTGCGGGAAGTTGGTTGTTGATGTATGAACATCACTTTACGCTTAATTTATTTATAGCATTTATATTAAGCATAACCATGCCATTTTTTTCAATTTGGTTAGTTATAAAATATCTTGAGAATCCTTTAAGTCTATTTCTAAAGCATAAGTTTCTTTCAAACTTAAATTTAAGTAAGAAATCAAAAATTAGTACAGATTTAGATCATTTTTCGCATAAAAATGTTCTTGAAAAATCAAGATAAAATTATCCAATAAGTCTATTTAAGGCTCTTCCTATCACCATTTATCGATTCAATACTTGAATCAGATTGATTGCCCAATTTTTATGAGTCTTAGAAAAAAAACACTGAATGGTCTCATTTGGACTTTTAGTCAACAGTTTGGTGTACAAATTATTAGTTTTTTTATAACCATTGTTTTAGCTAGAATATTAGGTCCATCTGAATTCGGAATAATAGCTATGCTTTCAGTTTTTGTGGCTGTAGGCGGATTGTTAGTTGATGGCGGACTCTCATCATCCTTAATTAGGACGGGTAGGGCTAACCAAAAGGACTATTCAACGGTTTTCTTTTTCAACCTTGGTGGTAGTTTGGTGATTTATGCTTTGGTTTATTTTTTAGCACCATTCATTTCTGCTTTTTATAAGCAGGAAATTTTGACTTCGGTTCTCAGATTATATTCTATTGTGTTCATAATCAATGCTTTTTATGAAATTCAAAATGCACGGCTTGTTAAAGTTATGGATTTTAAAACCCAAGCCTTGATTCAAATACCATCTGTTTTAACTAGCGGTCTAATTGGTATTTTATTAGCAATTAACGGGTTTGGAGTATGGAGCCTTGTATGGATGAATATTTCACAATCGTTTTTAATTACCTTATTTCATTGGGTATTTTCTAAATGGCGTCCATCTTTAATTTTTGATTCTGCTTGCTTTAAAAGACACTTTCATTTTGGATACAAAATGACCCTTTCTGGATTGTTGGAAATTATTTATAAAAACATTTATGTACTGATTATCGGTAAAAACTATTCTGCAGCTCAATTGGGATATTATTCAAGAGCAGATTCTATCAGTCAATTGCCTACAAATAATATATTTAATGCCATAAACAGTGTTACTTACCCCATGTTTGCCTCCATTTCGGAAGATAATATCCGACTTAAAATGGTCTATAAAAAGTTAGTGCAACAAGTATTATTTTGGAATGCATCAATATTAATTCTTCTTGTTGTGCTCGCTGAGCCTCTTTTCAGATTTTTACTGACTGAAAAATGGCTTCCAGCTGTTCCGTATTTTCAAATATTATGTCTCGCAGGTATACTTTATCCTCTTCATGCCTACAATCATAATATTTTAAAAGTTAAAGGCAGGAGCGATCTTATATTAAAAATTGAGATTGTAAAAAAGACAATTGCAGTAATCGGCATTTTACTCATCATTCCATTTGGAATTTTTGGCCTACTTTATTTCCAACTTGCCTTCAGTATTTTGTCGTGTTTTATCAATTCATATTATAGCGGAATCCTAATTAATTATTCTATCAAAGAGCAATTGGCAGATATTTTTCCAGCCATTTCACTATCCATTTTGATAGGCTTGATTTGTTTTTTTATGGATATGATTCTTAAACCCTACATACAATTCTCCGATTTAGAGCGCCTGATTTTCAATAGCTTATTCTATTATATTTTATATATGTCTAGCAGTTATTTCATGCAATTCACAGCCATTTCTGATTTTAAACAATTAATTCTAAAAAGATGATACCTGTAACAAAACCCTTTTTGCCGAAAGCCAAAGAATATGATGCCTATTTACAGAGTATTTGGGAGCGTCAATGGTTAACCAATAATGGTCCGCTAGTAAATGAGTTTGAGCTAAAATTGAAAAATTATCTTGACATCGAACATTTACTATATGTTTCAAATGGCACTGTTGCTTTACAAATTGCTATCAAGGCCTTAGAGTTAAAAGGAGAAATAATTACCACTCCTTTTTCTTTTGTAGCGACCACAAGTAGCATTGTTTGGGAGGGATGCAAGCCTGTTTTTACGGATATTGAGCCCGATACATTTAATATTGATCCGCTAAAAATTGAAGCTGCTATTACATCAAATACAAGCGCTATTTTAGCTACGCATGTGTATGGAAATCCATGTGATATTGATGCAATTCAAGCTATTGCCGACAAACATGGACTAAAAGTTATTTTTGATGCTGCGCATTGCTTTGGGACAAAATATAAAGGGAAGTCAGTATTTGAGTTCGGCGATATTAGCACAACTAGTTTTCATGCCACCAAGTTGTTTCATAGCATTGAAGGTGGGGCTGTATTTGCCAGAAAACCGGAACTACTTAAAAAAATGGCTTTCATGAGAAATTTTGGTCATAATGGCCAAGATCAATACAGTGAATTAGGTATAAATGGAAAAAATAGTGAGTTTCATGCAGCCATGGGACTTTGCAATTTGAAATATGTGGATGAGATTTTGAAAAAGAGAAAGTCTCTTTCAGAATACTATTTAGAAAAATTAGCAGACTTAAAAGCAAGTTTTCCAAAGCATCAGGAGAATTATATTCCCAACTATTCTTATTTTCCAGTCTTATTTGACTCTAAAGAATTGATGTTAAAATGCCTTTCAGATCTTGAAACAGAAAAGATTTATTGTAGGCGTTATTTCTATCCTTCCTTATCAACCTTGTCTTATGTTAATAAAACTGAACTTCCTGTGTGTGATTCAATAGTTGAACGTATAATTTGTTTGCCACTCTATCACACGTTAACATTTTCTGATTTAGATCTCATTACACGAGTTATGCTCCGAGCTCAACATTATGAGGTTCAAGCACCTTCGAGTATCGAGGCCGATATTGCTCAATTACTTGAGACAGCTTTGCTCGTAAAAACAAACAAATAATCCTTCCAATTAGTTCTCAATCATTTAATTCTAAATGAATTTGAAATCATTTTAATATAAATTCAAACAATCTATTCTCATGAACAATTATGAAAATATGGTGAGCATTTGTTGCATTACTTATAATCAGGAAAAATACATTGCAGAGGCATTAGATGGGTTTTTAATGCAAAACACAAATTTTAACTATGAAATTATTATTGGAGATGATTGCTCAACAGATGCTACTCGATCCATTATTGAAGATTATTCAGAAAGATATCCAGGTAAGATACAACTGTTAACAAATTTGAAAAATGGGGGAGCTACTCCCAATATTTTAAAAACATTAGGTACCGCACAGGGCAAATATATCGCTATGTGTGATGGTGATGATTATTGGACAGATTCTCGCAAATTACAAATGCAAGTTGATTTTATGGAAAATAATCCTGATAGCTCTATTTGCTGCCATTATAGTAGTGTGATTGATGAAAATGGCGATTTAGTTTATGAAGATAATAATCCCGTGAGTCTTGAATATACGTATGAAGATGTGCTTTTAGGTAGAAAAAATGAAACGAGAGTTTGTACCATGATGATGAAAAATAACGATCATCTAAAACACATAAAAAGTCAGGAATGGTTTTACCAGGTTTATAGTGCTGATACATTTTTCAAACTATATGTATTATCTGAACCTAAAGCTAAATTATACGTACTTCCTGAGATAATGGCAGTATATCGCTTGCATCAGGCAGGCGTTTGGAGCATGATTGATTCGCAGGTGAGAAAGAAGAAAATGATTGATGATTTCAATATCTTGATTAATAATTTCTCTTATACGGCACAACATAAAAAGGAATTATTGAAAATTTATTTAATGCAATATTTTCTTTTTGATGTTAAAAATTTCAAATTTCAAAAGGCTATAAATACATTAATTACTCTCGTTTAATTGCTTTTGAATGGACATCATAAATCGAAATTCAAGGAAAAAGACTGTATTTTTTGTAATAAATACCTTGGAAGGTGGAGGGGCTGAACGCGTACTCAGTACATTAGCTATTGATTTCCATAATCGTAAAATCCCTGTAAAAATAGTATGCCTCAATTATGCTGAAACGGTATATAAATTACCTAAAGATCTTGAAGTTACTTACCTGCTAAAAAGAAGTTCAAATAGCAAAACCTCAAGAATTTATTATGCATGCATAACATTTTTAAAACTTAGTTATTTATTCTTAAATGAAAAACCTGAATGCGTTATTTCATTCATGACTACATCTAATTTATGGTCTGGTTTATCAGCAATGATTACCAAAACAGATTTTATAGTTTCAGAGAGAACAACGCCAGAGCACAGCATTAAAACTCAAAACTATATTTTTAAAGCAGTTTTAAGTATTATTTATCGAAATGCTCGTGCCATAGTAGTCCCTGCAAAAGGAATTGAAAGCTGTTTGAAAATGTATTCAGGTTTTGAAAAATTATCCAATTTTAAAATTATTCATAACCCGATAACAGACCTAGGAAATCCTTCGAAATTAAAAGTTAATAATCGAAAATTCATTTTTGGAGCTGGGCGCTTATCTCATGAAAAAGGTTTCGACCGACTTATTGATGCTTTTGCAGCACTAAAGCTTAAAAATATAGATCTATTAATTGCTGGTGAGGGTCAAGAATATGAAGTCTTGAAGCAGAAAATACAATATCTAAGGCTTCAGAAGAAAGTTAAATTAATCGGTTTAAAATCAAACCTGCAAGATTATTATGCCCAAGCTGAATTGTTTGTATTGCCATCTAGAAATGAAGGTTATCCAAATGCTTTAATTGAAGCTATGAGTTTCGGATGTGCCTGTATAGCAATGGATTGTGAATTTGGTCCTTCTGAGATTATAAGACATCAAAAAAACGGACTTTTAGTTCAAAAGGATAATGTAAAAGAGCTTAGATCTGGAATTATTGAGATTTTAACAGATACAGTTTTAAAGGATAGAATTGCCATTAATGCGAAAAAAATCAATAAAACAAATTCGCTCAAAAGTATCTCTACTCAATGGCAAAATATAATATTTAGTACCTAGTTGGATCAGATTACTCAAAATTTGATCATTCTCAAAAATTTTCTTCTTCAGTTCATGTGTCTTCTTTAAAAAATACGATTATGAAAATACCTTTTTCTCCTCCTTTTATTGATCAATCAGTTATAGATCAAGTTATGGACACATTAAATTCTAAATGGATTACTTCTGGACCTAAAGTTAAAGCTCTTGAAGAGGAAATGGTATCATTAACTGGCTCAAAAGAGGCTGTTTGTGTTAATTCATGGACTAGTGGGGCAATTATGATGCTTAAATGGTTTGGGGTTGGTGATGGTGATGAAGTTATTGTTCCAGCTTATTCATATTGTGCTACTGCACTTTGTGTATTGCATTGTGGTGCCAAGCCTGTTATGGTTGATATTTTAGATGATTTGACTATAAATCCAGCAAAGATAAAGGAAGCTATAAGCAATAAAACTAAGGCTATTTTAGCTGTCGATATTGCAGGTTTACCATGTAATTATGATGCAATTAATAAACTGATTAAGGAGCCTAATGTTAGAGCATTATTTATTCCTGAATCCGAAAAACAATCAATTTTAGGTCGTATACTCCTTATTTCAGATGCTGCACATTCTATTGGAGCTTTGTATAATGATATGCCCTCTGCCTTGAAAGCAGATATTACCATTTTCTCATTTCACGCTGTAAAAAACATTACTACAGCTGAAGGAGGCTGTATTTGCTTGAATTTACCAGAGCTTTTTGATTGCAAAATGGAATATAGTTTTTTGAAAATGTTTTCATTAAACGGGCAAACTAAGGATGCCTTTAGCAAATCAATCGGCAATAACTGGAGGTATGACATCATTTTTAAGGGTTTAAAAATTAATATGCCAGACATTTGCGCTGCCATAGGCTTGGCCCAACTAAGAAAATATAAGAATTCACTACTTCCTGAGAGAAAGAGAATAGCCAAAAAATATAGTGACGCATTTCTTCATTATGATTGGTTTATTGAACCTGTTTTAAAGGATAAAAATCGTGAATCATCTTATCATTTATTTCCACTACGTATAAAAAATATTAGCGAAGAGGAGAGAGATCAACTCATTGATAAAATTATGGAAGCTGGAATAAATGTAAATGTTCATTTTATTCCTATGCCTATGCTCACCTATTTTAAAAGTATTGGATATCGCATGAGTGATTACCCCAACAGCTTTAAACAGTATTCTTGCGAAATTTCTTTACCTATTTATCCCCAGCTAAAAGAAGAAGAAATCGACTATATCATTGAAAATGTAATTGATAAAATTCAATCTCTTGTGAATCAGAAAACTCTTGTTGAAATCACTACCTAATCTGTTTTATTATGATTGCTAAAAGAATATTTGATGTGTTTTTTTCACTATTTGGAATCATTATTATACTCCCCTTGCTGATAATTATTGCAGTAGTTATTCTATTTGATTCGAAAGGAGGAGTGTTTTATAAACAAGTTCGTGTTGGTCGAAATAATACACCATTTAACTTGTTAAAATTCAGAAGTATGAAGATTGGTGCCGATAAGGGTAGCTTATTAACTATTGGTGATCAAGATGATAGAATTACTCGTTTTGGATACTTTCTTAGAAAATATAAACTCGATGAATTACCTCAATTGTTCAATATTTTAAAAGGTGATATGAGTTTTGTGGGACCAAGACCTGAAGTTTCAAAATATGTGGCTCTTTACGATCAGGTTCAACTCCGAATTTTAACTGTTAAACCTGGATTAACCGATTGGGCATCAATTGATTATATCAATGAAAGTCAGATGCTTGCTAAAGCCCAAAATCCAGAAGCATTTTATATTGAACATATCATTCCATTGAAAATTGCTCAAAATTTGCGCTATATAGATCATAATAATTTATGGATTGATCTGAAAATTATACTCTTAACAATTAAAAGTATTCTTTCTAAATAGACTTTATTCTTCATTGATAAATCAATTCTGATTCTCTAAAATCTTTTAAATCAAATTGATATTAAAACTCCTAGCTACCTATGAAAACTCTTAAAATAATTGACTGGCCTTCGCAGCGGTTTTATTCTGAAACTCATCCATTTCATAAATGGAAATCCGAGTTTAAAGAAAATGGGGTTCAGATACAATTTCTTAATAGTCACCTTGATGAAAAGTTACCCGAATCCGATTATCTATTTATACACTCTAGATATTTTGAAAAAGGGAAAAATATTTATACTGAGCAGAGGCAAGATCAAGAATATTTAATTAATTATTTGACCGAAGTTAGACGATCGACGGCTAAACTAATATGGTTTGATGCTTCCGATTCAAGTGGTTCGAGTGATTTCTCTCTAATACCTTATGTAGATATATTTTTAAAAAAGCAGGTTTTAAAAGATCTAAATTATTACACCAATCCAAATATCAAAAATGAATTGAGGGTATGGCTTAATGATGCAAATTCTAATAAACCTGATTATCCTTTTCCTGCATGTCCAAAAGATCAACTCAAGAAGATTCGTTTAGGTTGGAATCTTGGATTTAATGATTATAGATATTTTGGATATAAATTAAGCAGACTCAGCAATTATTTAAGCTATGGATTGTATCCTCTAAAATTTAGTAAGCCCAGTAGCAAAAGAGATCTCGATTTAACATTTAGAGGTACCATTCACAAAGAAGACAATGGGCTTAACAAAGTGATGCAACAAAGAAATGCAACGCTTAGTTTCCTTAGTCAGCTGAATATGAAAATTGCTGCCGGAAGTCCGATTCCAAAGGATAAATATTGGAAAGAACTTAGAAATTCAAAACTTAGTGTTAGTCCCTATGGTTGGGGAGAAGTTTGTTACCGCGATTTTGAAACATTTGTTGCGGGAGCTTTACTCGTGAAACCTTCGATGGAACATTTAAATACCTATCCAGATGTATATAAACCATTTGAAACCTACTTTCCTGTTTCCTGGGATATGAATGATCTGCCCGAAGTGCTTGAATACCTTACTGCAAACTATAGTAATTATCGGGAAATTGCTCATAACGGTCAACAGGCTTATAAAAATGTCATTTCTGATGGCAATTCCTTTGTAAACACGTTCCTAAAGTCAATTGCTTAATAAATTTTTAATCTTTTCTTTAAACTATTCTTATGAGACTATTTGTTATTGTGTTTATGGTTTTATACCTCTATGCACTCGCTTTTGGAATTTTTATGACCGAATCATTCAGACTCCCAGCTCCATTACTTTTTGGTTTTCCGTTGATATTACTTTTTAGAGAAGGTGGCAAAGAATTAGTTTATTCAAAAGAACTAATCGCTTTTAGCTTAGCTCTGATTAGTTATTATGTTATTGGAATTGGTGATTATCCGTCATTTTTTGCCACTTTGCTAAATTTTATACTTTGTCTGTTTTTCTTCAATTATTTCATTGGCTCAAATACCGCAAGGTATAATTTATCTGTCTTCATCTTTTTTATTTTGTTGGGTGTTTCAGCTTTAGTCTTGGTGTTAAATAATTATTTTGTGGGGGTAGATGGACTTAGGGCACTACTTGTAGACGATGTTATTTTACAAAGTCCCGCAGGTATTTCAACCA
>Ga0208082_1000573_pt1 | contig 10971 bp, 25 predicted proteins | sample LakMenE09Jun09ns_FD_150683 | JGI IMG/M metagenome (GOLD analysis project Ga0208082, IMG submission 150683) | Freshwater microbial communities from Lake Mendota, WI - 09JUN2009 deep hole epilimnion ns (SPAdes) | ecosystem: Environmental > Aquatic > Freshwater > Lake > Epilimnion/Euphotic zone ... | reverse complement strand
AATGTGATTTTTCTCACAGAGTTTGAGCGTCTTACTATGTGGAATTACTGGCAAGTAATGTGAAAATGTCAGTCGCATATGCTAAGATTATTTATATAAACAAAAAGAAAGAGGTTGGCAAATGTCAGCAAATGTATATACAATACAAGACCTACTCATAGGAACAAATTACAACTCACGCACTCTGCAAGGTGAGATAACCTCAGCAGAAAAACACCCAAAGGGTATATGGTATCAAGGTTGCGAAACTTATCTTGTAGAGGTTGCACCTAATAGCGGATACAATAATTTTGGTCGCAGAACCTATCGCACAGTAGCAGTAAAGGTAAGTGAATAATGTTGAATATAATTGATAAAACAGAATTCTATGAAGTATCAGATGAACAGTTTTTTTGTTGCGATGAAAGTCAATTCAAGTACTATTGTGAAGAACACTTAGAATTCATGGGTTGTTACTATTGTGAGTTTGATTATACAAAGAATTGTGAGGAACAATAATGGGATATATAGAGATATTTAGAATTGACAAAGACGGTGCAGGGTGGGTAGACTTAGAGTCTGCAACACCCGATGAATTATTCAATATTGAATTGGGCTTACTAAATGAAGGCGCATTATTTACAACGAAAGAGGCTAACTAATGGAATACGAATACGCAGTAACAAGTGCATATGACGGACACGCTCCTCATTGGACACAACGCTATGAAAATGAGTTTGGTGCATGGGAAAGTTTTTTCCGATTCACCGACTGGGGAATGGCTAACGAATATCGAACAGTCAATATCTCAACGCCAACAGGCAAAATGTATACTAAATTATTTTATCGTGACGGAAGGGTTGTAGTAAAAGTATGAACGGATATGAATTCAGAACGGCACTTGCAAAGATAGCGCCAGACTATGATATACAACAGGATAACTATGGACAACTAATAATCTATACCAACCTAATGGAAATAGATAATGACGAATATGTAGAATGGGTAGACGAATCAGAGGAGAACGAATAATGGGAAGTGTAACAGCGTTAGGAATACAGGATACAGTATTGGACTTAGAAACTCAGATTCTATATCACTTGAAGGGTAATCACTATCCTCCCGTACCCGCAGAAATGGTAGCCCCTTGCATTGAAGCAATTGACGCATACTATGATGAGGACTATGACCGCATGATTGACATGCCAAAGGTTGGTGACTTTCAGATTCTATATCGTGGAAGTACGCAAGCACCTGCAAGGGCTATTATTGAACAACACCACTTGGAATTTTGGCTTCCTGAATGGGAGGACTAATGAGCGTACAAACCTATAACGAATTAGCAGATCACTACGGACATTCCTTAGATGTTGCTATCTATGGTGACCAGCAAAATATCGCAATTGAATGCGAAAACTGTAATGAAGTCTTACTTGATTTTGACAATGAAGGGATCTAAATGTCTGATACAATAAACCTTATGGAATTGGTATATGCAGATTTACTCACGCCAGCACAACTAATGGAAGATGATCTCGTAGAGATTGAAGGCTCTATTGTTGATGTAATATCAATTGTAGATGATTCTACTGGAGATAATTATACAATTACTTATCGTAATGAATATGGTGAGGAAGATGTATTTGAATGTAACTACGAACATGTATTCAAGTTATATGTATTCGTAGAACATGAAGAAGAATAAATAAAAGTATTTTTTGTGTGCTTCCCCGCACAAAAATGCCTAGGCAATTTACCTAGCGTGTCGGTGTGAGATTTATCACATTTTAAGATTTGACATTTTTTATCCATGTATGCTAAGATTATTCTATGAAGAAAAATCCAGAGGAATTACGTAGGCTTATGGAATTACGCCGTAGCAACGCTGCATCTTCTGTGCCCTCTAAAAAAACTTACAACCGTAAGAAATGTCAGACCCAAATGCTACAATTGAAATATCAACAAAAAGGAGAATAGCCCCATGGGAAATATCGCAGATGAATTCTATGACGAAAACTATGACGAATACTATGCAACAACCTGCCCTGAATGTAAAGAAAACTCAGTAGATGAGTATGAAGAAAAATGCACCCATTGCGTACTTGAAGAAATGTCTGCAACCTATAATGAAGATATCGCATTAGAAATGAGCCTCGGACTTGACTACTAATACAATTACTCTAAAACTAAAACGCTCCAACGATAGAAAGGTGGCTAACCTTGTCACAAAAAATGGAAAGCAAGCCGCAATTGCCAATACCTTCGGACTACCTGCAGGAAAGGCCTATTCATGTCCTGGTGCAACGTCTATCTGCGAAACTGTTTGCTACGCAGGCAAATTGGAAAAGATATTCCCAGGAGTAAAAACTAATCTGCTCCATAACTGGGCCTTGCTAAAAGACGCAGACTATGAAACTATGGTCGCACTACTAAAAGAAATGATAGTAGATTTTATCAAAGATTGTGCAAAGAAAGACGCACCTATGCTATTCCGTATTCACTGGGACGGTGACTTCTTCAATGATACATATGCCTATGCATGGAAGCAAGTAATCATGGATTACCGTGATGTTCAATTCTGGGTATACACTCGTGTAAAGTCTGCAGCACTTATGCTAAAAGACCAACCTAATCTCTCACTATACTATTCTACTGATAGCGAGAATAAGGATGAGGGTATTGAACTCAAAATGGATCACGGCATAAAGTTAGCATACCTTGCCAAGAATTTTGAAATAGGCCAGGCAGACATGAAAGCACTAACGGGAAGACCTGGCGCTAAGTGTCCTGAAAACAATAAGCAAATTCCACTTATCTCAACTAATGGCTCGGCTTGCGTTTCTTGCTCATTGTGTGTATACTCTAAAGCAGACATAGTTTTTTCTGCGACTAAGAAATGAGATGTAATGGGTGATGTAATTATTTTATTTCTAACTGCAATATTTTTATATTCTATTTTTGCAAGTCCCTTGTAACTAAGGGGCCCTAGGGCAAAAATGTTGATTTGTCAAGTTTAGACACGCCTTTAAGATGTAATTAAGGTCACACCCCAGAACCCCCCCAGGATTTGCATTTATGACATTTTTCTGCTAAAATTATACTATAACTAAATAGCGTAACATAAATCAAGACCCCAAAGTAATCTCAGTATGTGAGAAATGTCAGATTCCAATTTGACATTTTTATCTACAAAATGTTATACTTAGGTATAAGAAAAAATAACCACTAAACAGAAAAGAGAAAATAATGTCAGTAGCAACAGCAACATACAAGGTCGGCGACCTCTACACAACTCAGAAGTCAAAGGTAACTGGAACAATCCAAGAAATCACACCACAGGCTAATGGTAATGTACGAGTCAAGTTAGATGTAAATGGTTCAGCCCGTTACACAACTTGGACGGCAAAGTAAGTTTAGCAATAACGCTAAAGCAACTATCCTGAGCATGATACAAAACTGCTCAACACAACCCCCTAACAAATATCCCACAACAGAAAAGAGAAAAACAGATGGCAAGAGGAAAAGCAATCTCAGTAAAAATACCTACTCAGCGTGTAATTGACGCACTCACACAATCACTAAATAAGTTAGAACTTGACTTTGTATCACAAGAAGCAAAAGAAGCAAAGTATCAAGAAGCATACAAGGCATGGCAGACAGAATTAGCAAACTATGCTATTGCCCATTTCTCAAAGGCTGAGAACATCAGAACGAACTATCGTTCATGGAACAAGACTCTCAATGTTGATTTTGATATTGTCGGTAGTGATTCTAATTTCCCTGCTGAGCCTGAGAAGGATTTTGATACAATCCACAAGCACGAATACAATAACCAAAAAGAGGAAATTGGCAACGCAATTCGTATCCTAAAGATGACAGATGAGGAAACAGTTTCCACATCAACTTATCAAGCGGTAGCCCGTTACCTATAACTTTCCTATACACCTCTAATTGAGGTACACGGGAATAAACGACCTGAGTATGTCGCTAAACTGCTTACTAAGTTTCATCTCTGCTAAGCCCCAGGCCATGATGCGTGGGTATGCCTGAGATGATGATCCTGAGTATGATCCAAAAAGGCTCCCCGCAAGGGAATTGCATTTGTCAGACCCCCCTGTTATACTTAGTATAAACAACAAGAAGGAGCCCCAATGGGATTAGATATGTATCTCAACGCACGAAAGCACTTAGAAAAAATAAACTGGAAAGCGCTACAGTCCAATGATGAGTTATCTTACAACTCACCCGAAGCCGTCTATCCAAAATTCAATGACCTATTAGAGTTGACTCAACTCACGGATGTTGCTACAGATATTTATGGAGCAACCGTAGAGGTTACCTGTGCCTATTGGCGCAAGGCTAATCAGATACATAACTGGTTTGTTACTAATATTCAAAAGGGTGAGGACAACTGCGGTGAGTACTATGTTCCACAAGATAAACTAACAGAACTAATGGTTATCTGTGAACACGCACTTGAATCCAAGGACCCAACACTACTACCACCACAAGCAGGATTTTTCTTTGGTGGCACAGATATTGATGAATGGTATTGGAGAGATTTAGAAAGTACCGTTACTCAGTTGAAGCGTATCTTTGCTTTACCTGAAGTAGATAATCTATCATTCTACTATTCATCATCTTGGTAACTGGCATTTGTCAGTACCCCGCGATATAATTATACTAACCAACAAATAGAAAGAGGCCCCTATGGACCGCATGGAAACATCATATCCAACAGTAATAACTGCAACAACAGAATTTCTTCAAGGACAAATTACTAATCTTGAAGAAATAGTCAAAAGTAAAGATGAGCACATTCAGCGTATCACACAGCGTGACTATGCAACCGCTGGAGAGATAAACAAAATGCGTAACGACATGCAAGAGTGGACTCTTTCCGAATTGCGCGACGGAGATATAACAGAATCACAAGCCGAAGCAATTTCTAATATCTGCGGATTTGAACTAATACAAGAAGTTGAAGTTGAAGTTACTGTAACTTACAACCTAACACTGCAGGTACCTCACGACGAAGATACAGAATCAATTATAAATGATATTGATTTTGAATCAGTGTCATATAATTCTGACAACATCACTTGGCTTAGCGCTACAGTTGATAGAATTGATTTTTAGTAGGGGGCTACTAATAGACATACCAAAAGTCTCTAAACTGGGTAAGGGCCCTGAGCATGGCCACGTAAACTGCTCATTCTTTATTGAAATTTCCTAGGGGGCCTGTGGATAACTTTGTCAAGCCGACACGCCCATTTAAGATGTGTGATTAAGATCACGCTGGAAATTGTCCAATTTGTCTATGCCTAACTATCTTGATTTGCATATGTCAGTCCGTCCTGCTATACTTAGAATTCAACAACAGAAAAGGAAAATAACTCATGGCACATGACATCGAAACACAAAACGGCAAGGCATCATTCGCATCTTTCCGTGAACCCGCTTGGCATGGATTGGGTACCGTATTTACAGAAGAAAAATCAACCTCAGAAATGTTAGAGGCAGCAAGCCTCAATGGTTGGAATGTTCGTCTGGAAGATTTGGAAACCCCTACACATCTCACAAGCGACAAGAACTATCAGTATGTTCTTCGCACTAACCCTACAGATAATTCTCAGACCGACATTCTTGGTGTCGTGGGTGAGCGTTACCATGTAATGCAGAATGAAGATTTATTCTCATTCGGTGATAATATCCTTGACGGTGGTGGTCGTTGGGAAACCGCTGGCTCTATCAAGGGTGGTCGTGTTGTATTCGGTGCTCTTGCATTAGAGCGTGAAACAATTCTTGACCCTTCAGGTGTTGCAGATAAGGTCAAAACTTATTTGCTCATCAACACATCACATGACGGTTCGATTGCAATTCAAGCAAGCATTACACCTGTTCGTGTTGTATGCGCTAACACTCTCAATCTTGCTCTTGGTTCAATCAAGAAAAAGAATGGCATCAAGCAATCATTCAAGATTCGTCACACTCAGACCGCATCTGGTAAAGTTGCGATTGCTCGTGAAACTCTTGGCATGGCTAATAAGTACATGGACGAATTCGACATCATGGCAAAGGCTATGATTGAAAAAGAGGTAAGTGCTAAGTCATTCAATGACATTTTGCTCGCCTCATATCCTAAGCCTGAAAAAGACTCTAAGGGTGCTTTCAAGAAATGGGAAAATAAAATCGACATGGTAAATGATATTTACACAGGCGAGTTCAATGGTATGATTGCTGGTAATGCGTGGGGTGCTTTCAATGCACTTACAGAACGCCTTGACTGGTACCGTTCTGCTCGTGGTGGTTCTAACGAGTCAATCCTTGCATCTGCAAGTGGTTTTGACCCTGCTATCAATGCAGAAAAAAATCGTTTGCTAAAAGTTGTGCAAAATGTTATGTCTTTAGCATAACAAAAAAATCCTGAGCATGATTGAAAACTGCTCGCATGGAGTGTTAGCATAGTTGGTGAATGCGCTACCCTGTCACGGTAGAGATCACGGGTTCAAGTCCCGTACACTTCGCAAATCGCCTAGGGGCATGTCCGTTTTGTACCATTTGACATTTTTGATAATATCTATTAAGATGATCAAATAACATTTCCCACATTTTTTGATTACGATAGTTGACATTTATCCCCTAAAATGCTATGATTAATACATGACCCAAACAACATACAAACCATACACAATATCAGAACTCGTAATGGAAATTTATGAGGACAACCTATCGCACTTTGAATTTATGGAAAACATGAACGGTGGAGATTGCGATTGCACTCTTCATCAATGCATGTGGCTTATCCAACAATATTGGGGAGAGTAATGTTAGGCTATACTAAAGAAGATTTAGATAATATGTCCATGGCTATTCATTCTGTTATAACTACCGTTGATTTTAATAATGATCCCTGGCTACACGACCACCTATATAAGGCAACAGAATTCCTTGATGGACTATGGGCAGAAGGGTACTTTGACTAATGTGGACTAAGTATATCTATGTATGTAATACCTGTGATGCTCTTATAGAGGTTACTGCGTGTGTTAGTCCTGAGATTGATCCCGCCTGCATTTGCCAGGCCTCATCCCATGTGACATTAATCTCTTGGGAAGATGCCACGGTATCTCCAACCATTGACACTATAGAAATGTTAGATGAGTTTAAGAGTCAGACAGGTATAGCCATAGACTCTTTAGATGTGAGCAAGGTCACACCCCGTGAAGTTGTAAAAATCAACACGAACCCGTATACTTTATAGTATGGACATAAACACACTCAAAGAATATATAAAGATTCATCTACTTAGTCTTGAACAGGACTATGATCTCCTACCTGACGGGGATAGGGATTCTGTTATTCATTTAAACGGTCAGGTCTTGGCTACCCGCCACCTTTTGTCAGTGGCAGAGGGTATGATAGAGTAATGGAAACAACACAACTGGAACCAAGACTACAGAAACTAATCGACATGGGGGAATCAGGTACTGATATCCTACATGGAGAACTAAAAAACCTGATACTCCTTGCAGAGCAAGAATATAGTGAAATTGCTACTGAGGAAGAAGACGGTGGATACTCAGACGCTATGCTGTCTATGGACCGCACACGAGCAGAGGGAAGGCTTGACGCACTTGTAGAAGTGTATGGCCTAACATATCAACTGGCATTTGCAATTGACGATAGGAGAAAAAATGGGAATGTATGATGAGTCATGGTGTAACTCATGTGGTAAGTCTATCCCCTACACTGACAAAGAAGACTATGAAGCATACTGCGGAGAGTGTGCCTCCATTGATGTTGTAGAAAGCCTTCTTCATTTTGTAGAAGAACGCATATCTGCACTAACCTTAGTACGCAAGTCCTGTGAAGAAGATGGCGACACCGCTACAGATGACTATGCATGTGGTGCTATCGACGCATATGACATTATCCGTATGAAGTTGACAGACCTACAGTCAACAGAGTAAACTTAGTATAAAGAGAGGACCCAATGAATAACTTTATTGAACTTGACTATGACGAGTGGGTAGCCACTTATAAACCTATCCCTAATAATATAGATAAGAATGCTTCCTTCGATGGAATGATGTTTGAAACCTATGGGGATGAAGTTGCCTTTGTAAAGAAGACTGACCCTAATCATATATGGATGTATGGGGATGGCGATGATGGTGGTTCCTTTATCTGGAGCGGCTGGGGATTTGTAAATAGATTGGGATACTTTATCACTGAGATTCCATTCCCCGAAAATACTGACATTCAAATCAGAGTTAGTTTTAATTGGTTCTATTGTGAGAACTGCCAAGCAGAGTTTGAGGACCCTGATAATACTATTAGAGATGCCTTCGACGAACACGATTTGCAAAAATGTACGCAATGTGCTACACTTGAAGAAATGACCCTCGTAGGATTGGAGAAGTAAAATGATACAAGCAAATAACCTAACACTTATTGGAGAGTTCTCAGTAGATAGCGGACAGGCAATTATTGGTGACCCGTGCTATTTAGATGAATGGAAAAACTGGGATAGAGATGTAGATAGTTACGAGAGTAACGAACAAAAAGTTGGAGAGTACGGATATCTTGGTGCCTGCAATGCAACAAGCGGTAAAGGCTTTGGCCAATTGGGTGGAATGAGTGCTGTAGCATTTTCCACGGGATATGGTGACGGAATCTACCCTGTATATGCAGACATAACAGAGGACGGACGAGTTGGTATGATTGTTATCGACTTTACAGGCGAATACAATGTGGAGGAGAACTAATGGGAGCACGTATTAATTTCGTATTTATGGACGGTACCGATTCATCTACAGTACTCTACTCACACTGGGGCCAGGACTCATGGGAGATGGACATTGCTGCTGCCCTGCAGCATGCCAAACCACGATGGGATGATTCTTCATATGGAACACGGATGATCATTAGTCATCTTATTCAGCATTTCATTCTGGATGAGACAGGGTTTGGTATTTATGCTATTAATAATCATGGCTCTATGGACCTTGGAGAACAAACCGTAGTTATTAATTTCACAGACAGGACTGTTACTGATAACCAGTCAGTCGATTGGCAAGCATTTATTAATGCATATGCTCCACAAACTATTAGCGCTTAGCGCCTAATAATGTCAGTGCGGATGGGTCCCCGCTGACTAACTAAATAAAGATAGGGATGGCGCAGTCTGTGGGGGTTGCGCCTCCCTGTCCTTTACGGTATAATGGATTGAGAGAGGTAGACAATGGCTTACAGCGTTCGTAGGAAACCCGAAAGCACTAAAGAAATACAATACTCTAACCGAATGGCTAAACTGCTAACTGAGGATATGGGATTGAACTTGGAAGCACTTGGTTTTCACTTGGTACGAAACCACCCAGTTATCGTAGCACGAAGACTTGAAGTAGTTGCCTTGACCGCAGGGGAAGAGTATGATAAACTTATGACAGGATACTTAGGAGAGGATTACACAGAATTATGGAAGTAGAATTTTCAGATAGATGTGGTATTTTAGGACAGTTTTGGTATGAATTCAGAGATGATGAAGACCTGAAGCCATTCATTGGATACAACGATGTGGGCTTGCCCCTTGCTTGGTTTATTGCAACGGGAGTAGTAACACCGCTACCAATGGCAGAGGAATATGTAAACGAAACATTTGCTATGTTCCTTGACGCTATGGAAGTTACAGAAGAAGATGTCATTGATGTTGATAATCTTGATGACCTGCTCGCAATCGTAGAGCAAAAGAAAAGCGAAAGAGAAAAAGAGTAAACCTGGCTGCACCCTTCGGGGTGCGCCCTAGGGGATCAAACCTTCAAACCTTTCAAACCTTATAGCATCCTAGCGATGTATTACGAACCTAACTAAAAATTTCCCAGAATCTTATTACGATGGTTTGAAAAAAAGTCCCAGAACTTATACCATATCAAACCTTGTTTGTCAAATAGGGGTTATAATATTTATATGGGTAGAAACTATTTCTCAAAGCACGGTGGACCATACTTTATTAATGATGGTTTTTCTAATCATGCTAACAAACCTTCTATTGAAAAAGATAAACAGAATCAGAAGTTCTTTTATGGTTTGACTCTAGGTTGTTTGTTTGTTATACTAGGGGTTATAGCACTACTTAGTTCTCTTGCCTAGATCCCGTCGGACTAGCGCATAAAATAATCCTATCAGACATTACGAAGTCCCCGCTTTTTTGGCGGGGGATAAATAAGAATACCCAAACCCCCATATAGAATACATTACGAACCACTCTAAATTTTTCCCTGACTTTCTGAAAGTTTTCCAAACCTTTATAAACTTTTATAAGGTTTTATAAAAGTATTAAGATCTTTTCCAAAAAAATCGCTGGCTTTTTTGGGCATATTTTTAGATATAAAAGAGTTGACAAACCAAGGTTTTACATGTATAATGCCCATGGCTTTTAAGGTTTGACAGATATGGGGATATGTGGTATAAGGGGGATATAAGGTTTGGGGATATGGGGTTTGGCCCGTCAGGATTACGATCCCTTCTATAAAAACGCTCTATACTCCACTATCCTCCACTTCGCTCCACTTCTACCTTGTCTAATAATATTATCAGTAAGATTAATCTGTGGATAAACCTGTGGATAACTATCTCAAACCACCTTATTGACATGTGGATAACCTTGTGATATCATGGATATATGATAGATATCAGAGGTATTCCATCTCCTGTATGTCCTTGTTGTGGATCAACATTATTGAGGGTAACAGTTATGTTTGATCAAGAAACCTATGAAATTTCAGGGTACTTATTAGATGATGCTCAGTGCATGTTGTGCAAATGCCTTATAACCGCTCCTACTCCATTAGATCATCCAGACTATGAGGCTATATGAAACTCCACTATGGCAAAATGAGTTTAAACTGTGCTCTTGGAATATATATAAATAACTGGGGCCATCCGATCAAACCTCAATGGGAGATAGGCATATACTTCTTTAAATGGTAT
>Ga0208082_1000572_pt1 | contig 10975 bp, 8 predicted proteins | sample LakMenE09Jun09ns_FD_150683 | JGI IMG/M metagenome (GOLD analysis project Ga0208082, IMG submission 150683) | Freshwater microbial communities from Lake Mendota, WI - 09JUN2009 deep hole epilimnion ns (SPAdes) | ecosystem: Environmental > Aquatic > Freshwater > Lake > Epilimnion/Euphotic zone ... | reverse complement strand
CAAAGGAAATAAACAACTATGGACGCTTCTGCATTTGAAATATAGAAAACACGTCCATGCCGATGATGGGGTGAACGGTTCTGGAGGCAATTGCACTGGTTCTGATGGAAAAGATCAAATATTAGAAGTTCCTTTAGGTACAGTTATAAAAGATACAGAAACAAAAGAAATCCTATTTGAAATCACAGACCATGACCAAGAAGTCATACTAAGAAAAGGCGGTCGTGGAGGACTAGGAAATACCTACTTCAAAACAGCTACCAATCAAGCACCCACCTATTCCCAACCTGGAGAAATGGGTGACGAAAACTGGACGATATTTGAATTGAAGGTGCTTGCAGACGTAGGCCTCGTAGGGTTTCCGAATGCGGGAAAGTCTACCCTGCTCTCCGTAGTATCCGCAGCCAAGCCAGAAATAGCGAATTATCCATTTACAACTCTTGTACCGCAACTAGGCATTGTGAGTTTTAAAGAAAACTTATCTTTTTGTATGGCGGATATACCGGGTATTATAGAAGGTGCTTCAGAAGGCAGAGGTCTTGGACACCGATTTCTAAGGCATATCGAGCGCAATGCCGCACTACTTTTCATGATATCTGCTGAATCAGAGAGCATCAAAAAAGAATACAATATCCTCCTTAAGGAACTCAAAAAATACAATCCCGAATTACTCGATAAGAAAAGACTCGTAGCGATAACCAAATGCGACTTAGTCGATGATGAAATTGAAGGTTGGATTCGCAAAGAACTCCCCAAAAATCTAGACGTCATTTTCATATCTTCACTTACTATGCGAAATATAGAATTGCTTAAAGAGAAGTTGTGGAAGATGATTAATGATTAATTGGCTGGAGTGATTTATAATTTTGTATTTAACTTTAATCAAAATTAAGAATCAAACTCCAAGCAATCAAAAATCCAGATAAAAGCCTAGGGATAAATCCAGCAGGACTAATAGCTAGTGTGGCAGATTTAGAAAAAAACATACAAGAGCAAAGCAAATTTGTAAATACCTATATCCAAACCAAACCCAACATGCGCAAAATTCTATTTTATTCGAAAGAAGTTACCATATTTCGTATACCAATGAAGAAATAGCAAATTATTTGCCCTCTGATTCTCTCAACTGCTCTTTTATAATATCACAATACTCTTTAGATCGTTCGAAACCGATATAATTTCTGCATAGCTACTGAGTTGCTAAGGCATTGCTATCACTACCCATAAATGGGTCTAGGATAAGGTCTCCTTCATTGCTGCTGATTTCTATAAAAGGTTTACAGACTTTCAATGGTTTTTGAGTCTTATGTGTCTTGCGCTCCTTGCCCATAAAGATAGGAGTTTCTATAAAATTATGCATTTTATTGACCTCTTTGTGATTCCATGTTTTTGGTGTGCCTTTAGAGAAATGCACGATGAGCTCCATACTGTTCGGATACATTTTTCTAGTATAAATCGCAGGAAAGGGATCCGTTTTGTGTCAATGGATAACTTTTCGAAATTGAAAGCCCGTTTTCTCTGTGATTTTATTGATATAAGAGACGAAGTCGTCTCCAAAAAAAATAGCCCGCTGCACGTGGCTTGGCTATACGAAAGCATTCTGCCAGAACATCTTCTAAGAAAGCTAAGTACTTCTCCTCCGTATTGTAGAGATCAAATTCGAATTCGGTGACTACATCTTTGTGATTTTAAGCCCTCTGACATTCTTGACTCGGTATTGGAAATACGGAGGATCTGTAAATATCAATTTTCACTTTCATTCTTCATTTTTTCAAACCCGCTAGGCAGTCTAAATTATACACTTTATTAATAGTCACAACTTAATACGTTCAGTTATCCTAAGCTATGCAAGCGACTTCTTTCCCCAGTATAATTTTTCTTTGAGCGCATTCCAAAAATTACTTTCATTTGGCTGATATATATAAAAAGAATTTGGCGCCTTTCGCACCGAAATGATGTGCTGTGAGGTGATATGAGTCAGCCGCGAGTCAAGAGTGCATAAAAACTCTGGGGTCCGCCCTTTGATCTCAAAGCTAAGAACTGTATCATCTGGCAGCACAATAGGTCGTATATTCAAATTATGCGGCGCTATAGGGGTAATAATAAAGCTATTGGTACTAGGGTGTAGGATAGGTCCACCGCAACTAAGGGAATAACCAGTAGATCCGGTAGATGTGGAGATTATCAAACCGTCGGCTATATATTCATTGAGAAATTCTCCATTGGCATAGGCGGTAACCTCTATCATAGAAGAGGTATTCGCACGGAGAAATGTAAGGTCATTGAGGGCTATATTTTCATTTATAAATATAGGGATGTTGGCATTAACCTCTAGAAGCATGCGCTCTTCTATATTTTTAATTCCTTCTTGAAATTTGAGAATAGCTCCATAAGACTCTTCTTTATTTACACCCGCTAGAAAACCCAGTCTGCCTAAATTCACTCCCAACACTGGAGTCTGTGTAAGTTTAGTCAATACCACAGTATCCAGTATAGTGCCATCTCCACCTAGGCTTATCATCAAGTCTGGCTTAATTTCTTTGATATCGATACAGTTCTTAAAACTAGATATAGATTGATTAGCTAAATCCAACTCTTGCAGTTCTTCACATAGATAGAGGTCCATGTGATTTTTTTTAATAAAATCAAGAAGAGTTAGCGCATAGTCTTTATGCTGCTCTTTTAGTTTTCTGCTATATAATGCTATTTTCAAAGGAGGTTAAACATTTAAATAAGTGAGAAGATTTTCATATCTAGTTTTCAGATAATCATAGACTCCCGTTTCGTTGAAATAGTTGGTCACTTGATAGCCCTTATTCTCAAGTATGCCAATGATTCTTTTGAGGTCGTTGTATTGAAACGAAAGGGTCAGTTCGATGATATTTAAATTCAAATATCGAGAATGAAAGGTTAATATTTTATTTCCCTCAGACTCAACCACTCTAGCTAACTCTGCCAATGAAAATTGATAGCTTGAGATTTCTAAAACCAAAATAGCCGAATCTAAAGACAAGCTCATGTGATCTTGGAAATAATGTATAAGAGATTGATAACTGTAGGCTCCTAGATAGACTCCTTTATCTACTATGAATACCACATTAGCACCTAATTCCGTCATTCGCTGCAGACAAGTGAGCGGATGGACATGGCTCGGCACTATAAATAAAGGCTCTAAGATGATGTCTTCCTTAGAATAATTAGCCATGAAATCCTGTTCTAGGGCACCTAACCACTCCCCTGCTCCGTTTACTAGGGGTAGATGGGAATAAATTGTGGCTTCCAAAGTAGAAGGAATATTTTCCAAAATAGGCTTAACCTCTGCATCGATATACTCATTCATAGTCTAAGGTGCGTATACTTTATCTAAAAATGGCAACATAGCCTCTGTAAATTCTTTCGGATACTCCATCATAGGAGCATGACCACAACCCTCTATCCATGATAGTTCAGAATTGGACATTAATTGATGAAATTTTTCTGCTACGAAAGGCGGTGTTATAGAGTCTTCTCTACCCCATATCAGCAAGGTTTTATTTGTAATTGTATGAATGCTATGAAGCAGATTCTGACGCGTAGCACTCTTAGCCAATTTAATTATACGAATAGCATTAGATTTAGAATTGACTATAGCCTCTATTTCAGACACTAATTCTTCTGTTACGATAGATTTATTACCAAAAGTCTCTAATATTTTAGATCGCAGAAAATTTTTATCTCGTTTAGGATACTCATTACCCAGAGAACTTTCAAACAAACCACTGCTTGCAGTCAATATTAATGACTTAACCTTTGAAGGGTATTGAATAGTGTAAAGTAATGCCAGATGCCCGCCTAAGGAATTGCCAAGAATAGAAAATTCTTTCAACCCCATAAAATCAATAAAACCTTTGATATAAGTCACCATGCCATCTAGATTGGCTTGCTTAAGTTCGCAATCATATAGTGGGAGATATGGCATGACAAACCTATATTTATGACCAGCTAATTTCATCATAGTTTCAAAATTGCTCAAGGAACCAAAAAGCCCATGCAAAATTAGCACCGTAGATCCACTACCTATCTCTGTATAATTATAATCTTCTGAAACCGACATCTATCCTCTATTACTCCGTATTACTAGTTTGGTATAAATTTTATTTTTTTATTAGTCCTATTTCTAGCAAACGCTCTGAGAGATAATCTCCTGCTGTAATAGGTGGATAAGCGCTTGGGTGAGTATCATCAATACAAGAAGGCAGACAAGTCAAATCCATTTCAGATACTGGATGGAGAAAAAATGGTATAGAGAATCGGCTGGTATGCCATTTATCGCGAGGTGGATTCACTACTCTATGAGTAGTAGATTTCAACCTATTATTGGTCAGTCGCTGTAGCATATCTCCTACATTGACTACAAAATGATTTTCAGGGGCATTGACTTTTAGCCAGCTTCCCCCGGCAGTCTTCACTTCCAATCCCTCAGCACTAGCTCCTACAAGAAGAGTTATCAGATTAATATCTTCGTGCGCTTCTGCTCTGATGGAGTTTTTAGGCTCGTGTAAAATAGGAGGGTAATGTATCGCTCGTAAAATTGAATTACCATTTTTAATAAATGGTTCGAAATAATCATCTGCTAGTCCTAGATAAGAAGCTATAGCTTTGAGTAATATACTTCCGCTCTTTTCGAATCCACGATAAAGCGCCATACTCTGCCTATTGAAATCATGAATTTCACTGACCTGCACATTGGCAGGATAGTGGTCATTACTTGCATAGTCTCCTTCTACTTCCTGTCCTATCTGCCAAAATTCTTTTAAATCTGGCGCATCAGATCCTTTAGCATGCTCTCTTCCGAATGAAGTGTATCCTCTCTGACCACCTAGTTCAGGAACTTCATATTTAACCTTAGTTTCTAATGGCAATTTGAAAAATGATTCTACACTTCCGTAAAACTTTTTAATCTCTTCCTCTGGAGTAAAGTGATTCTTTACACAAGCGAATCCAATATTAGAAAATGTGTCTCCTAAATCATTAATAAATTTTTTCTTTACTGCCGGATCAGGACTCAAATAGTCCATTGGATCGAGGTTGGGTATAAAGTTCATATATTTATGATAGATTTTTAAAAGAATAGAAACAAAGATAAGTTAGTTAATACAATAAGCCCAACAATTTTTACTAAAGCTGGTCTGGCGTCAGAGGCCTTAAACAATTTCTCTAACCATACACTAATGCAGATCACCAAAGGCGGCACAAAATATAAGCTAGCAAATGGATTTTGAAAATAATGAACGAGTAAAATACTATAAATCAGAATTGGAATGAGGCTTAATATCAAATACTTGTATCCATTTTTAGTAAAAATAAACTTTCTTTTCTTAGCCATAAAAGAATAAAAAACCAATACTGCTAAGGCAACAAACAAGACGCCAAGTCGCTTGATCATTTGAGTCAAAATCTCAAATCCAGACTGCTTGAGATGACCATAAAATGGTGATTCCCGCAGAAAGGTATCCTTAAAACAATAGATTACTGTCTTCCAACCACCTGCTAAAGCATATTGCCCATAAATCAGCATTGTTATAGATCCCGTGACCAAAGCAGCTATGATAATGTAAGGGAATAATTTATAGCCTTTCCTCAGATTTACAAAAGCGATAAGAATAATCATAAAATTAAATACGACTCCAAACCAAGAAGAATAAGATAGGATAGCTAGAAATAAGCCAATCAAAAAGATATACTTCACACTCCTGTATCGCTCCTTTATGAGGAGTTTTAGGAAGATATATTGCGAAATAATGAGGAAAGGTAAAACAAAAATGTCAGGGTGATAATTAAAAAATTGATAGGTCAGAATAGGGTAAGCGGTGAGATAAAGAATCATACCTATCCATGCATATGGACTCGTTTCCGTTTTAGCATGCTTGAGCGTAAGAAGACATATAGTCAAATAAATAAAAAAGGCCGAAACAGCTACTAGAAAGCTATTAAAAACATAATAACTTTTAAAACCAAACACAGAATTGAAACCAAATAAGCTGTAGTATGATAATGGTGGATGGGATAAATAAGCTGTAGCGCTAGAATCATGCATATAGATTGGTACGAAGTGATGTTGACTCCATGCATGCGTTTTCCAATAATCAATGATAGAAAGGGCTTTTTGAGAATAGTCTTGCGGCTCGATATCGCCTGCACGAATCAGAGCCAACACAAAAACCTGATAGGCTAATAGAAATATAATAACCCAAAGCAATGGTCTTTTAACACTGACTTTTAATGACACGATGGTGGTTAGTTTTTAGCGTTTACTTAAACTCGAATCCTTAATTTATACAAACCTAATCAATTTTTAGAAATTGCGCTGCGGTTTCTTAGAAATTAAGCTATATTTGCTTTTAAGCGTAATGGTATAATTTTTGATACCCAAAATCTATATGGCCAAAAATTCATTAAAGCAGGTTCAGACCCAGCAGCAGAAGCTCTCTCAACAGAATATTCAATTATTCAAAATGATGGAGTTGAACTTACTGCAATTTGATGAAAAAATAAAGGAAGAATTAGACATGAATCCTGCTCTAGAGGATATTGATAATTCCGTATCGGCTGAAAATATAGATAGTTTCGATAGAGAATTTTCACCTCAAACTAAATCCATAGAGAGCTTATCACTGGAAGGAAATTATTCCAATACACCTATTTCAAGAGATTCAGCAGACCACTATGGTCAGAGCCATTCTGACATAGATGATTCGGAATGGTATATCCCTGCCGAAGATAGCGAAACCCTGATGGCGAATCTCAATAACCAACTGACCTATCTCAATCTATCATCTGATCAAATGATTATAGGAGAGTTTATTATAGGCAGCATAGATGATGATGGCTATCTGAGACGTTCTATGGAGAGTATCATAGATGACCTTAGTTTCAGACAGAACTTTTATACCTCCAAGGAAGCCGTAGCCGAGGTCCTAGAGTTCGTACAGGATCTGGATCCTCCAGGGATCGCCGCTAGAAATCTTCAGGAATGTCTTTCTATTCAGCTTCGTAAGAAAAAATACACAGTACTAGTAGATCATGCATTAACTATAGTCAACGATTATTTCGAAGACTTTACGAAGAAAAACTACGATAGAATATTCAAAAAACTGAACCTAACTGAAAGAGAATTTCAAGCAGTTAAAACGATAATACAAAACCTAAACCCTCTGCCCGGTCAGGATAAAGATAATACGCTTGGCAAATTTATCATCCCTGATTTCTTTGTCTATAGAAATGAAAATAAGCTAGAACTAGAACTACATTCCTATAATAAACCCAATCTGGTCATCAATAAGGAATTTGTAGATATGCTCAAAAAAATAAAAGCTGAGAAGAAAAAATCAAAAGCAGAGCAGGATGCCCAGGATTATGTAGCAGATAAGATCAATAAAGCTAATCAATTTCTATCCCTCATAAAAGAGCGTCAAGAGACCATGGTTATTATCATGGAGACTATTCTCACTAAGCAGAGAGAATTCTTCCTCACTGGAGAAGAATCCAATCTAAAACCCATGACGCTAAAAAATATAGCAGATGTCGTATTTTTTGATGTATCTACCATCTCCAGAGTCACCAGTACGAAATATGTGCAAACAGAGTTTGGTATTTTCAGCCTCAAAAAGTTATTTACAGAGGGCATCATGAATGCTGATGGAGAAGAAGTGAGCAATCGAAAAATAATGAAGACTATAGAAGATCTCATAGAAGATGAAAATAAATCAAATCCCTTTTCGGATGATGATATCACTATAGAATTAGAAAAAATGGGGTACAAAATAGCTCGTCGTACAGTGGCTAAATATAGAGAAAACCTTAAGATTCCACCCAAACATGCACGAAAATTAAATTCCTAATATGAACCTAAGTTTTGCTCGATTCTTTTCTGTCATTTTTCATCCTATCTTAATACCGTTATACAGCATATTGATTATTCTGTATATGTTCCCCTATCGATATGCGCATGTGCCAGACAAAACGTGGAATGTGACCATAGGTGTCATTCTAGCAATGACCATGCTCATACCGGCAATTGTCATTTTAATATTAAAAAAACTGGAAATTGTTGAAGACTATGATATCAGTCTTCAGAAGCAGCGTATTTTTCCCTATCTCATCTTCTTTTTCTTCTATCTAATGACCTTTCTTACCATTCGGCCTAAGCTCAATAGCTCTTTGGTGTTTTTAGAAGATGCCTTGCTAGCATCCGTCATGCTAGGCGCTACCATATCCCTCTGCCTCGCCTTTTTTCTCAATAATTTCCTAAAGGTAAGTGTACACACCATGGGGGTTACCAATTTATTTATGGTGGTATGTCTACTTTCTGGAAATACCCATCAAGTCACCTTCTTCTTACTCCTTATCACCCTCATAGCCATAGGGGTCACAGGCGGCGCTAGAATCTATCTGCGCGCACACACACCTCGGGAGGTATATTATGGGTTGTTCTGTGGCTTCATGGGCCAATTGATCGCTTTTCTATCTTATTTTGATAAAGGGGTATAGGACATATTAATTTGTACTTACTATTTTACCCTACCTTAGTAACATAAAATTTCCTTCACCTGATACTATTTTACCCGGTATAAAAGATTCTGCCTCATAAGTATAGAAGAATACGTCTGAATTCTGAGGTAAATCTTTGTAATTTCCATCCCACCCAGTTTTTTCATCATTGGTATAGAATATAAGTTGCCCCTGTCTATTAAATATTTTAAAACTTACAAGTTTTTTGATACCAAATCCACGAGCATAGAGTATATCGTTATTCCCATCCCCATTCGGAGAGAAGGCTGTAGGAACTCGCACCACTATGTCAGGATATAAACGAATCACGTATTTATAGGAAGATTTAAAACATTTTCTAAAATCCTCTATTGTTAGATTATACGTTACTGAATCAAAGATTCTCATCACTGGATTGGCACAATTTTCACATGATGGATTTTTCCATTTAGGCGTCCAAGTATAGCTCCAATAAGTATCATAACCTACTGGGAGGGTAATCTCTTTTCCCATTTCTATGATAGTATCCCAGGATCTTTCTTTGCGAGGTTGGATCACTATAGCGTTTAATGATACAGAATCACTGCACCCATTGGGCGATGTAGCTTTTAAATTAAATCTAGTGGTTTCTGTAATCTGGGTAGATATCGGCGAACTACTATATGGTGAGCCCTTAAAACTATCTGGGGACAAAAACAACTTTGAATTCGGTATATCTACTTGATACTTTATATCCAGTTGCTTGCCTAGACAGACGGAATCCACTTGAGCCGAAACTTTAGGTTTTGGAAACAGAATGACGGTGGTAGTCGAGCTATCGACACATCCTAATGGACTGCGATAGGCGTATTGTTTGATTTTATAAGTACCAGGTTGCTGATAATTATATAGCATTAACTTATCGCTCGATAGACTTGTATCGCCATTGCCAAAATTCCATTTAAAATAATCCGCTCTAGGAGCCGTATTATGAATCGTGACAGGACCAAAACAATAAGCTGTATCTATTTTATTATTCAAATGATGCTTAGATAGAGCTTCGTAAACCAAGACCGTATCCACTTTGGCCAGAGGACAAGATTTGCCTGGTGCGTATACTATAAAACTAATAGGTACCGAATCAGAAAAAGCATTTGCTGTAGTATAACGATGTGTGACGACTCTTTCTATCCCACTTCGGATGGTTCCGTCCCCGAAAGACCATAAGACCGTGTCTACGTCCACCACATTTATTAAAGTAAAGGTAATGCTGTCACTCTTACAGATCGCTGGCTTGTCTAGTGATAGCGTAGCTTCAGGTCCATAAACCGTATCATGTATAGGTATAGTCAGAAGGCACCCATAACTTGTCCAAAAAATAGCCTCAATGAGATTCGGTCCTTTGTCTAGATCTATAGTAGCAGGATTCACCGTCCTAGGACTTCCTTTGAATAGATATTTAAATTCCAGAGAAGGAATAAAGGCGCTATCATAAAACTTGACTGTGGTCACACCAGGAAAACACTTATTGGCAGCCAAATCAAATGAATTATCTATCTGAAGACGAGGTCTAGGGTATACGATAGTCACGTCAGTAAATGTTCTGGTACATCCTGTTTGACGTCTTGTCTTTTCTAATTTTATGTTTTGGATCCCAAGATTACTAAATTTATAATTCAACTGGTAAGTAGTGTCATTTGGAATCAAAACATTATTGACATACCAGCGATATTGATACTTAAGAATATCATTTTCTGTACTTCGAATATTGTGTGTAAGTTCTTGACAGGTAGTATCTGGCACGATGAGATTGGAAGTATCGGACGTGAAATAAAAAAACTTCTCCATTACCTTATTCTGACAGTTTTTAGTATCTTGTATCTCCAGTCTAATTTTAAACGTATCTGCGATTGATGCATTCGCGTAAAATGAGGTGTTGAAATCCGTAGATACAAAAAATTGGGTATCGTTATTGTTTTTCACGAAGGAGACACTCCAAAAAACATTAGATATGCCAAAAGGGCTGGTAGATAGATTTTGCAAATTAATCCATTGCGCAGGCGGGCAGCTATCTACATAGTTTACCTTAAAATCAATATGATTATCGGTGACTATGATTCTTTTCGTTATCTTATCATCACACCCATTGATATCACGTGCTATGAGGGTCAGATTCATGGTATCCTCCCAGATATAGACAGGTATAGAGTCACTAGATGTATACGGAGGATATTTCTTACTAGGGTTGCCCGGCTTAGCTATACTCTCCAGCTGCCAGGTATATCTATAGCCTTGATTCATATCTGCATTTCTACTTAGGCTAGGGTTAAATGTATATGGAGTGCCATTAAGAAAGAGCGTTGGATTTATTCGACGACAGAAAAGGGTATCTGTAAAAATGGCCTTGACCTTTCTAATTTTTATTAATGCAGAATCTTCATATCGGCAGCCATTAGGATTTTCAGAA
>Ga0208082_1000571_pt1 | contig 10984 bp, 9 predicted proteins | sample LakMenE09Jun09ns_FD_150683 | JGI IMG/M metagenome (GOLD analysis project Ga0208082, IMG submission 150683) | Freshwater microbial communities from Lake Mendota, WI - 09JUN2009 deep hole epilimnion ns (SPAdes) | ecosystem: Environmental > Aquatic > Freshwater > Lake > Epilimnion/Euphotic zone ... | reverse complement strand
GATTATCCGCCGGTTTAACTGAAATGGTTTTACGTCATAAAGTCGGCGCAACAATTTCATTAGATAATGCAGGCGTTGCCTTAATCAGCGAGACCCCTGGTCGCGTACTTGTTGCAATTGATCTGGCACACACTTCAAAGCTAGAAGGATTGGCTGTAAAGAATTCAATTGCAATTACAAAGCTAGGCACAACTGGGGGAGATTCATTAACCATTAATGATGCGGTTATCTCCTTGTCTGAACTTTCGACTGCGCATACTTCTACATTTCCACAGTTGTTTGGGTGATTGATATGCGCGACCAACAGATACTTGAGCAGGTTAAGAGCACTCTTGCGCTTTTGACTGCAAAGGCACCTGGTCGTGCAATCGAAGTACGTATTCCTCCATATGCAGCGGTGCAATGTGGCGATGGCCCAACACATACTCGGGGTACTCCGCCAAATACTATTGAAATGAATGCAGACACCTGGCTAGCGTTAGCATCTGGAAAATTAAGTTGGTCAGATGCTATGAACAGTGGTGCTATTGCCGCATCTGGTGTCCGGGCTGATTTAACTGATTATCTACCGTTAGGATCTGATCTATGAGACGCCCTGATGGTTTGCTCAATCACAATGTTTTGGGCGAAGACAAAGGCCCCCAAGATGCTTGTGGTGTGTTTGGCGTATGGGCACCGGGCGAAGAGGTAGCAAAACTTTCATTTTATGGTTTGTACGCATTGCAACATCGCGGGACAGAATCTGCTGGAATCGCAACAAGTGATGGCGAAAGAATCCTTATCTTTAAAGATATGGGGCTTGTTTCGCAGGTATTTACCGAAGGTGATCTTGCAACACTTAAAGGCAACCTTGCTATTGGTCACTGTCGATACAGCACGACTGGCTCAAGTACCTGGGTAAATGCTCAGCCAACACTGCGCCCAACTAAGTACGGAACACTGGCTTTAGCTCACAACGGCAACCTGACAAATACGGGGGATTTAGCCGAACTAGTGCAAAAGCTTGAAGGTTCAGCAACAAGCATGAGTGGCATAACAACAGATACAGAAATAATGACCGCCTTAATTGCGTTGCAGGATGAAAAGAATGTCGAAGCAAGCGCGCTTGCAGTGCTGCCACAACTAGAAGGTGCCTTCTCCCTTGTCTTTATGGATGAACACACCCTGTATGCCGCGCGCGATCGACATGGTGTTAGACCATTGGTATTAGGAAAACTTGAAACTGGTTGGGTAGTTGCTTCTGAAAGCGCCGCTCTAGATATTGTTGGTGCTGCATTTGTTCGGGAAATCGAACCTGGAGAATTTATTGCAATTGATGTAAATGGTGTCCGTTCACAACGGTGGGCAGAGGCACAACCAAAGGGTTGCTTATTTGAATATGTTTATCTCGCACGCCCAGATACAACAATTGCTGGCAGTGGAATCCATAAAACACGTGTTGCAATCGGTGCGCAACTAGCAAAAGAAGCTCCAGCAGAAGCTGATCTTGTAATTCCAGTACCTGAATCAGGAACACCAGCTGCAATTGGTTATGCAAAAGAGTCTGGGATCCCATTTGGGTTGGGTCTTGTTAAGAACTCTTACGTGGGCCGTACATTTATTCAGCCTTCACAGACAATTCGCCAGCTTGGAATTCGGTTAAAGCTAAACCCATTGCGCGAGATTATTGAAGGCAAGCGCATAGTTGTCGTGGACGATTCAATTGTTCGCGGAAATACACAGCGCGCGATTGTTCGTATGTTGCGCGAGGCTGGTGCCCGCGAGATTCATGTGCGCATTTCATCCCCACCGGTTAAGTGGCCCTGCTATTACGGAATCGATTTTGCAACCCGCGCCGAATTAATTGCTAATGGGTTAGAGGTAGAAGAGATTCGCCGCTCAATCGGTGCTGATTCTTTGGGATATGTTTCTTTGGATGGCCTAATTTCAGCGACCCAGGTGGCTTCTGACCGCCTGTGTTCTGCCTGCTTTACTGGTGAATATCCGATTCGTATCCCTGAAGACTTGTCTGAAGGAAAGTTGCGGCTAGAGATTACAGAAGTGCACGGTATCTAATGTCTACATATAAAGATGCAGGCGTTGATATCGATGCTGGAGATCGCGCGGTCGAATTAATGAAGGCTTCAATAGCCAAGGCGTCTCGTCCTGAAGTAGTTGGCAGTATCGGAGGCTTTGCTGGTTTATTTGATGCAAGCAAATTAAAGAATATGAAACAACCTTTGCTGGCAACATCAACTGATGGCGTGGGCACAAAGACTGAAATCGCTCGTGCGCTTGGAAAGTACGACACTATTGGCGAAGATTTGGTTGCCATGGTTGTTGATGATTTAGTTGTGTGTGGTGCTGAACCTTTGTTTATGACGGATTACATTGCAGTTGGAAAAGTTATTCCAGAAAATATTGCTGACATTGTTGCCGGAATCGCACGAGGATGCGCAAAAGCAAATACCGCATTAATCGGTGGAGAAACCGCCGAGCATCCTGGTTTATTGGCAGATGATGAATTTGATATTGCTGGTGCTGCAACTGGTGTTGTTGATGCAGATCGACAGCTAGGCGCTCATCGCGTTAAGACTGGCGATGTAATTATTGGCATGCCAGCAAGTGGTTTTCATGCAAATGGATTTTCTCTAGTCCGCCACATAATCAAGACCGCTGGATTAAGTCTGCATGCAAACGTCAGCGAATACGGAATTACATCAGGTGAAGTGTTTTTAAAGCCCACTGAGATTTACACACTTGATTGTTTAGCTTTGATTAAGTCAATGCCAGAACATTTGCACGCTTTTTCACACATTACCGGTGGTGGAATTGCAGAAAATACTGCACGAGTGATTCCAGAACATCTAACAGCTACGTATGATCGTTCAACATGGTCATTGCCTGTTGAAATGGAGTTCATGGCAAAGATGGGTGGAGTTCCTCAGGTCGATATGGAGCGCACCTGGAACTGTGGCATCGGAATGAGCGCATTTGTTGACCCATCTGTAGCTGATCTGACCTTGCGATCTTTGGCCGCTCGAGGGATGAAAGCCTGGGTCGCCGGGGTTGTAACCGAGCGTAAGGGCTCTGATCCACGCTCAACTTTGGAAGGTTCCTACCAAGCGCGATAACCTACCTCCCTGACGCACAGCAATTAGTGAAGGAGGTCGCCCATGGGTCGCGGCCGCGCAAAAGCAAAGCAAACCAAAGTTGCACGTGATTTGAAATATAACGCGCAAGATATGGATCTTGATCGTCTTGCCAAAGAACTTCACGGCGAAGTCGATAACACTTCACGCAAGGATGATGACGATCCTTTTGCTGAAGGTAATTACATTCCACGTGCGTGAGAGCTACACCGTACGTCGCTTCACTTCGTATCTACGAACCACTTTCTGCATTTGATCCAGCTGATCGTTTACGCTGGCAAAATTTAGAAAGCGATGAAACAAGTTTTAATCGTGAAGAAGAATTAGCGCTACATCGTATTGTTCAACCCGAGCCACCAGCAGGTCGCCCGGATGGGGTGCACGTTTTAGATCGCAATGGCATCCGATATGTATCACCTTGGGCAACCGCAACTCGTTGTTGGGCTGCATTAGATAATTTCAAAGAATCTTTACCAAGTACCGTTGTTCCATTTTTCGTTTCATCTGCAATGGAAGAAGTAATTACTGCAGGAGTAGATTTGTTGGACGATAAAGTGCCGCATATTCTCAATGAAACATGGATAATTCCGCCGCGCTGGTTTATTTTGTTTGCACCTGATGAACGCTTTCGCGGTGATAATGCGCATGGAAAGTTTTGTATTTCGCATACAACGATCGCTAATGCAAAACAACGATGTGATACCGCGCATGATGCGGTCCTAAGTGCTTTTGGTGATGGTCCGGTCGAACAAGAACTTGAAAATTTATTAGCATGGTTAGAAATGTTCCATCCACAATCATTAGTAGAACTTGATTACGGTGGATTAGCTAACTACATGGAAAAAGCGTTACGTGATTCAGGTGAGGATGGATTAGAAGCAGACACATCTATTGAAGATGTAACTAGTTCAGTTGCTGGCCTAGCCACCGCTGATGGCATGGCGGCCGGGGTTGGATATCAACGTTTAATGTCCCGTTGGCGCTTAGTTCAGGCTTTTGAACAAGCCTCTTAATCTTCATAATGTGGGTATTGCTTCACGCTCACATACGGGCAATACTTCACCCCAATACAGGCCAATTCGGACACAGCACAATCTAAAGGAGTCACTATGAACAACCGCATCCCTGATGCTGAAGTTCTTTTGACCCCCAAAGAGGTCGCACAACGATTTCATGTAAACCCAAAGACTGTTACACGCTGGGCAAAGGCTGGAAAGCTGACAGCGATTCGCACATTAGGTGGCCATCGTCGCTATCGCGAATCAGAAGTTCTAGAACGTTTGCGCGAATACAAAGAGTCGAGTTCTTAGCCCGTCCAACTATTACTTTGGAAGGCGGTAGACTTAATTTATGGCCGATAAAAATGATGACATGAAGGCACGAATGCTTGCCGCCCTTGAAGCTAAAAAGAACAAGCCAGGTGCGCCAGGTACACAAGCTCATGCTGAATCAGGATCAAAGATCCGCGGCGGACAACGCAGTGGTGGAGCTCCTCAGGTCCAGCGCAAGGCCGGACCTTCAGGTTCTGGTTCTGCTGGCTAAACTCTTTACTGAGTAATTACCAGAGTTGATCGTGCTTCAACCACAATCGAGTTTCCTGTTATTTTGCGAATAACAGAAGTGCCCGCGATTGCAGATTCAACAAGAACTGACCAACTTCCAGATTTCGGCAAAGTAATTGTTTGCGGTGTTGTGTTCGCATTGTGTACAACAACCAATGTCGCTGCAGAATCTTTAACTGCGCTGCCATTAATTGAGTAAGCGATAGTTCCTTCAGGTGAAGTTAAGAACTTCAGATTTTTTCTTACCTGATCAGTAGTTTCCATACGGAAAGCAGGATGCGCCTTACGCAAAGAGATCAAGCCCTTGAAGTACTTAACCGTTGAAGCGTTTGTTGATTGAGTGCTCCATTTTAAGGAATTCACAAGGTCGCTAGATTTGTAGCTATTTGGATCTCCACCCTTTGATCGCAGAAATTCTTGTCCTGCTTGCATAAATGGCATTCCCTGAGCCAAGAAGGGAATTGATGACGCAAGTCGGCTCAATTGTGCGATTTCCGCTGGTTTTGCATCCTTAACGCTGGCAGTAATTTTGTCTACCAAAGTCATGTTGTCATGTGATTCAACATAGTTTACTGATTGACCTGGTTCTGTTGTAGTCCACTTTGTCATTATCTCCGTGGAGTAATCAGTATTACCAACGATACCTGCAAGAACATTCATCTTTGAAGTGAACTTTCCTGTGGCAAAACCGGTGTCTGCGGAATCAAAAACAGAACCTTTAATACCATCTCGAATTTGATCATTAAAGTGTGCAACTCTTGGCAACTTAGCGATGTTGAGTTGGTTTGCTCGCTTATCTGCTGGCAGAGTTCCCATGTTCCAACCTTCTCCAATAACGAGAATAGTCGGATCAATTTTCTTGAGTGCGGCAGTAATTTCATTAATAGTTTGGATATCCATTAATCCCATTAAGTCAAAACGGAATCCATCTAAGTTGTACTCAGTTGTCCAGTACTTAACGGAATCTACAATGAATTTACGAACCATTGGTCGCTCGGATGCAACGTCGTTGCCACAGCCGCTACCACTCGTTAAGTTTCCATTGTCATCTCTACGGAAGAAATATCCTGGAACAATTAAGTTTTGACTAAATGTATTAGCGTTTGAAACATGGTTATAAACCACATCCATATTCACTCGAAGTCCAGCTTTGTGCAAGCCCATGATCGCAGTTTTCAGTTCAGTGATGCGTGCAGTTGGCTTGGTTGGATCAGAGCTATATGAACCTTCGGGTACATTGTAATTTTGAGGATCATAACCCCAGTTAAATGTTGGGAGATTTTCATTAACGGTAGCAAAATCAAAGATCGGCAACAATTCAACGTGAGTTACACCGAGATCCTTGATGGCAGCTACGCCAGTTTTTACTCCCTTATTGCTGGTGTTCAAATCTGCTAGTGCTAAAAACTTACCTTTATTTTTTGCTGGAATACCACTAGACGCATCTATAGAAAGATCTCGAACATGAAGTTCATAGATAATGGCATCAGTTGGCTTGCCACTAAATTTTGGTTTTGAAGAACCCCAACCCTTTGGATCTGTGGAATCCAAATTGACAATAACTCCGCGCAACCCATTTACAGTTGTAGCGCGTACATATGGGTCTACTGCTTCGTTGACTGTGTTGTTTACGCTAACTCGATAGTTAAATACTGTTCCATTTTGGTCACCTTTAAGAGTTGCAACCCAAGTTCCCTTTGTGTCATATGTCATTTTTGTTAATGCACCAGATGATGAAGGGGAATCAGATGCCTTGTAGGTCACTACATTCACAGCTGTAGCTGTTGGAGCCCACACACGTAATTTTGTTGAGGCCTTTGTATATGTGACACCTAAGTCATTGCCTGTGTAGGTGTACTTAGCGGCAAATTCTGGAGAGTCATACAATTTAGTTAACTCTATTGCAGGGTTCTTTGGAATCGGTGTTGTAGGAATTGAGTAGTGAATAGTTGGGTCTCCTTGTCGTAACCAAATTTCAACATTTCCATTATCTGGAATATTGGTAATAAATCGATCATCACCCATGTCTTTTGAATCCCAAGCGCCTTTTCTAACAATTATTCCGATATTTTCAAACTTATCCATTCCTTCAATTTTAACCGTTGCTATTTTTCCAAAAGCATCGTCGGAGGTGAATGTAACTCCGTTAGAGTTAACATCAACATCTGCACCAGAGGTCAGATTTTTCCATAACCACAAATTCCAATCCTGATAGTCATTACCAGGGCGCTGGTAATGGACAGTTAGATTGACGGTAGATGGAATAGCAGAGGCGATTGCAGGCAAGCCAAAGGTAAAGGTTGCAAGCAAAGCCACCAGTAGTTGAAATTTCTTGGATGTGGTTGGGTTTCTCATAACCGAAACCTATCTAAGAAATTCCTAGAAATAAACGGTTACAGCAGACCGCGTCGCTTCAGAAGTGGCTCAATTTTTGAATCTCGACCGCGGAAGTTGCGGAACATCTGCATAGAATCGATCGAACCGCCACGTCCCAGAAGCGTGTTCTTGAAATGCTCGCCATTGGCGCGCAGCAATCCACCATTTTCCTTAAACCAGTCAACAGTATCTGCATCCAATACTTCGGACCAGATGTAGCCGTAATACCCAGATGAATATCCACCAGCAAAGATGTGACTGAAATAAGTTGAACGGTAACGTGTTGGGACTGGTGCAAAATCCAATCCGTAATCCTTAATTGCTTGAGCTTCAAATGCTTCTACATCCGTAACTTTGGCTGCTTGTTCAGTCGTAAGTTGATGCCAGGCAAGATCCAGAATTGCAGCAGACAAGTAACTGGTAGTTGCATGACCCTCGTTAAAGGTGCGCGCAGCATTTAAGTTATCAATCCATTCCTGCGGCAACTTCTCATTAGTTTCATGATGACGTGCATAATTTTCGACAACCTCAGGCCACAAAATCCACATCTCATTTACCTGAGATGGGAATTCTACAAAGTCACGCTGAACTGATGTACCCGAAACACGTGGATATTTAACAAGTGAAAGCAATCCATGGATTGCATGGCCAAACTCGTGGAATAAAGTTGTGATTTCATCGTATGTAAGAAGTGTTGGCTTACCTGCAGGAGGTTTTGGAATATTTAAGTTGTTGACAACAACAGGTAATTGATCAAACAAGAAGTTCTGATCAACCAAGTTGTTCATCCATGCTCCACCACGCTTTGAATCACGCGTGTAGAAGTCTCCAATGAACAAGCCAACCTTGGTGCCATCCTCATTGTTTACTTCAAAGGCCCGAGCCTCTGGGTGATAAGTAACCAGATCAGGGCGCTCTTTGAATGTGATTCCAAATAATTTGGTTGCAGCAAAGAAGACACCATCACGTAAAACACGTTCTAGTTCAAAGTATGGGCGCATCTTTGTTGTATCAATGTTGTACTTTTCTAAACGAACTTGCTCTGTGTAGAAACCCCAGTCCCAGCTTTCTATATCTGAACCAGCGGACTTCTTAAGATCTTCAGCCTCTGCCTTTGCGTTACGAACGGCAGCAGGTGCAATCTTTCGAAGCATTGCATGCACATTGTCTGGATGCTCTGCAGTCTGGACAGCAATTACATGTTCTGAATGAGTTTGCTTGCCGAATAACTGTGCGCGCTCAGCACGCAGCTTGACTATCTGAAGCAAGACAGGCTTGTTGTCGTTTTCATTTGCACGGTTAGCTTTTTGCTTAGACGCTTCCATAATTTTCTTGCGAAGTTCGCGGTTGGTCAACGAATCAAGTACTGGATTACCGGTGAAGTTCACCATTCCGATTAACCACTTGCCATCATGTCCGCGATCATTGGCAGCCGCAGCAGCCGCAGCGATCTCATTTTCACTAAGACCATCTAGCTCTTCAATTGAGTCAACAAGAACTGCTAAATCATTGGTATCGGCTAAGACATTCTTTCCAAACTGAGTTTCTAGCTTTGATAGCTCTTCATTTAGCTCTTTCAACCGATCGCGCTGTGCTTCAGTTAAGTGGGCACCAGCATGAATCAAATCCTTGTAATAACGTTCAAGCAACCAGGCATCTTCGCTATTTAACCCAATTGATTCGCGTGCATCGTAAAGATCTTTGATTCTCTTGAACAAGACCGGATTTAATTGGATTGCATCTTGATGAGCAGCAAGCTTTGGAGCCATTTCCTCTTCGATGGCATCTAATGCATCGCTGGTATCACTTGAAGACTTGTTGTAGAAAACTAGCAACATGCGCATCAACATCTGCCCGCTCTTTTCAAGAGCAACAATTGTGTTTTCAAATGTGGCTGCACCCGGAGTATCCAGAATCGCCTTAACTTCTGCTAACTGCTGTGTGCATCCTTCATAGAAGGCAGGCAGATAGTGCTCAACTTTTATGTCAGCAAATGGAGGCAACTCGTATTCAAGGGTGCTTCTTTGGGCAAATGGGTTCGCGTTTGTCATAGCGCGCATACTACCTATTTAGAAATACAAAGAAAGGGTGAACTAGTGAGGACGACGTCGACGCTGGCTTGAGTTTGGACGAGGGCGCTTTCCACCACTTCGTACAGACTTTTCAACGATTGGCACGATGTAAGGAATACCTGTTGGCTCCTGTGCGCCCGTAATCTTCATTAATTCAGTACTTAGCGGTGTAACTCCAACAAACTTAGGGGTTACGCCGGCACGTTGTGTAAGTCCGCCGATTGATTTCTGTTGACGTGTAGTCGCAAGAGTTACAACAGTTCCGGCCTCACCAGCACGTGCTGTACGACCAGCGCGGTGCAGATAATCCTTGTGATCTGTTGGCGCATCAACATGCACAACAAGTGAAATTCCATCAACGTGAATACCGCGTGCTGCAACATCTGTTGCAACCAGTGCAGCGTTAGCGGTCTCCTTGAAGAGAGCCAAAGTACGTGTACGCACAGCTTGTGATTTTCCACCGTGCAATGCACCAACTGGAACACCTGCGTGAGCAAGTTTGTCAGCTAAGCGATCTGCGCCGCGTTGAGTCTTCACGAACAAAATAGTTTTTCCGTTTCGAGCCGCAACCTGATTTGTGATGTCATCTTTATCAGTTGGGTTCATAACTAATACGTAGTGCTCCATTGTTGAAACTGATGCACGATCGTTTTGTAGTGAGTGAGTCTTTGGGTTCTTCAAGTACTGACGAACTAATGAATCAACACCACGGTCAAGAGTTGCAGAGAACAAGAGACGCTGACCATCAAGTTTTGCCTGATCAAGAATTTCCTTAACAACAGGCAAGAAGCCCATGTCTGCCATCTGATCTGCTTCATCAAGAACAGTAATTTGAAGTTGGTCTAACTGAACCTCACCCTTATTAAGTAGATCGATTAAACGACCAGGTGTTGCAACCAAGATTGCTGTTCCGCGGCGCATTGCAGTGATCTGCTTTGAGTATGACATTCCACCAGCAACAACAACTGATTCATGACCAATTGAACGTGCAAGAGGCATCAAAACTTCATCGATCTGTTGTGCAAGTTCGCGAGTTGGAGTCAACACAAGGGCCAATGGCTTGTGAGGCTTTGCAACCTTGCCATTTAAGTTGTTAAGAAGTGCCAAACCAAATGCAAGAGTTTTTCCTGAACCAGTTTGTCCGCGACCTAAAATATCGTGGCCAGCCAACGCATCTGGCAATGTTGCAATCTGAATTGGGAATGGATGCAAGATTCCTTGCTTGCTAAGTGCGTTAACAAGTGGTGCAGCAATTCCAAGATCTGCAAAAGTTGTTGTGATCTCAGTTAACGGAGTCGCATCAACCAGGTTTGCATCTGCAAGGTTTGCTGAAATGTAGTTGTCATCTGCACCGAAATCGACGGCAGCGTTTGAGTGAGACTTTGAATGTGATTTGAAATCATCACGAGCATACGCTGATGAATCATTACGGCGATCGCGTACTGGGCGCTCAGCGCGGAAGTTAGCTGCGCGAGTGTCTGGTGCAACGCTGCTCTTCTTTGGACGAGTTGGATCAAACTTTTCGCGCTTACGTGGTTCAAAGTTCGGACGACCATCATCTGTGCGAGCAATCTTTGCCTTTACTGCGTCACGACGATTTGTTGGACGTGTATCAGAACTGCGTGTATCAGAGTCCTTCTTAAAAGCTGGACGTGAATCATCGCGCTTGAATGCTGGACGCTCTGGGCGTTCTGCCTTCTTGTATGTCTTCTTAAACTCTGGACGTGAAGCTGGGCGTTCTGTGCGCTCGGTACGTTCTGTGCGAGCTGCACGTGGTGCTGATTCGCGGACTTCGCGCTCTTTCACAAACTTCTTTGCACGTGAATCTGGGCGCTGTGATTTT
>Ga0208082_1000566_pt1 | contig 11060 bp, 9 predicted proteins | sample LakMenE09Jun09ns_FD_150683 | JGI IMG/M metagenome (GOLD analysis project Ga0208082, IMG submission 150683) | Freshwater microbial communities from Lake Mendota, WI - 09JUN2009 deep hole epilimnion ns (SPAdes) | ecosystem: Environmental > Aquatic > Freshwater > Lake > Epilimnion/Euphotic zone ... | reverse complement strand
GGATGACGTCGTGGTCCTCGAGCGTGAAGCCGCGCGGCGTGAGCGCCGCGAAGTCGTTCGAGGTGAGCTTCGCCATTCCGCCAGGGCACCCATCGAGGTCATAGACCTTCTGGCAGCGGCGGCATTGGAAGTGGTGGTGGTGCCGGAGTCCGGCGCGCTCGTACCGCGGATTCTCGCCGGGGAGCATCACGGCCGTCAGATGCCCGTCGTCCACCAGCGACTTGAGCGTGCGGTACACCGTCGCGATGCCGAGCTGGGGAACGAAGCGCTGCGCCGATCCGAGGACTTCCTGCGGATCGAGGGGGCGTTCGGTCTCTTCGAAGACGCGCTGGATCGCGGCGCGCTGACGGGTCTGGCGTTCCATACGGGAAATATACACCCGCTGGAACGCCAGGTCCCCGCCCTGTAACGGGCTAATGCCCGTCGTGCTTGTGGATCATGTTGCCGTCCTTGTCGTGCTGCATCACGGCCCCGTAGGCCATCGTCGGCTTGGGGAGCCCGAGCTGGAAGCCCACCGCGGGACCGCCTTGATTCTCGATGCCCATCCCGATGGACATCCGGCGCCACGCAGCCTCGGTCATCACCTCGGTGGTGTCGTCGCGGTAGGCCGAGGCGGCCACGAGGATCGTGGCTCGCTTCTGCGCGCGCGGTATCGCCTCATTGGCGAGGATGTCCGACACGACATCGTGCATGCCATGCAGGTTGTCGAAGATGATCGCGGCTTCGGGGAAGCGCGCCGCGAACGCCGGTGCCACGGCGGCCGTCATCGGCATGGTGTGCGGCATCGAGTTGGGGGCGTCGAGCATCATCTGCCGGAACCGCGCCACCGCTGCGATCACCCCCATGCGCTTCTCTTCCGGCGACTTCCCGACCACGAGCGGCTCATACAGGCCGATCTGCAGCCAGTGGTACGCCCAGATGAGGCCGTTGAACTTGGGCGCCGCTTTGCGGAACGCCAAGGAGTACGACTGCTCCTGCATCAACGCCATCGTCTTGGCCGTGGAGCTGAACGTGAGCTCGGGCCGTGTCTTGTAGTACGCGACGATGCGCGCCACTTCGCGGTCCTGCGCCGCGGAGTTGAGCGTATTGGACGCGAGCACATCGTACAGCTGACGATGCAGCACGTGCGCCCAATCGAACATCATCTTCGCTTCAGGGGCGAGGCGGGCATACGTGGGCTCGATCGCCATCTCCTCGAGCGGGAGCCGCGGCGGACGCGACAGCACCTCTTCGGTGAGCTTCGTGTACACCCGGCCTTCGAGCAACGCCGGGAAGGCGGTGGGGCGCGTCAGCATCGTCTCGTAGAGGATCGCGTGCCCGTAGTCGAACGCATTGAACAACCGATCAGCCGCCACGTGGTCGCGACGGAAGGTCCAGTTGTGCGACGCTTGCAGGTAGAACGATTCGTACGTGGTGGACCACTGCGCACAACCGCCCACGGCGATCAGTGCCAAGAGTGCGAGCCGCTTCATCGAGTGGTCCCTCCCATCTGGAGTGCCGGAAGCGCGAACGCCAACGCGTGTCCGACCGTGAACGACCAACCCCGTTCGGGGCCGGTCATGGTCCGCGCGATGCCGACGTCGAATGCGAGGCGCGGTGCGAGCTGCCAGCGGACGCCGGTCCCGGCGCTCCAACGGGTGGCGCCGCCGACCAACGGATCCTCCGCCACGACTTCGGCCGCCAGCAACAGCGACTTCAGCGGGAACGGACGATCCACCGCGAGGCCGGTGCGCCAGCGCGGGAGATCCACCGAGACATCGTCCTTGGGTCCGATATGCCCGGTGACATTGAGGTGCGCGCGGCCCCACCACGAGGTCCGCGTCATGATCATCGTGGCCGCGCCGTGCGACTGGTCCGCGCGTCGACCACCGGCCGGCACGAGCATGTCCATGCCGACCGCGAGCCCCGGAATCCAGATCGTCTCGGCGTTCAATGAATGCAACAGCGCGAGCTCGACACCACGCGCCGCCACGAGGGCGTCACCGCCCAGCGTGGCGCGACTCACGATGGGGACGCCGACTTCGAACTGCGTGCGGGGCAGGAGGCCCCACGCCAGCTCGGGTTCGACCTCCCACGTGGAGCGTCCGTTGACCCGCGAAAAGGTGAGCGGCGCGATCTGGAGCTCGATAGCGTGGCGCTCCAGGGTGTGCGCGTCCTCCGTCCGGAGCGGTCGCCCGCGGTCCGTGTTATACCAATCCGTTTGTGCGGCGCTCACCGCCGGCCAGGTAGCGGCGGCAGCGATCGCGCACAGAAGCGTGCGAAGCATATGATGTGCGAAAAGGAGATCCCGACCACGCCATCCGAATGACCGCGTGGCACAACGAACTGGGATCAGCCTCGCGGCGGCGGCGGCTCGGGCGCGCGCGACGGCCCCGCCCACTCGGCGTTGGGCTCGGCGTACGTCGTGAAGAGCGCGGCGCTCGGCGCCGCGTCCAGCGCGGTGATGAGCGGCGTCACCGCGACGAGGCAGCCGATCGCCAGATCGCACGCCGCATCGTGCGCGGGTGCCGCTGGCTCAGCGGGCGCGCCATGATGGTGCGCGTGGGCATCGGCGACGGGGGCAGTTTCGGCGCACGCCATCACCGGCCCGAGCACCAAGGTGCTCAGACCGGTGAACAGCAGGACGACCCCACGGAGAACGCGACGCATGTCAGGTAATCTAGCTCAACGCGAGTGGGTGTACACTAGCTCGATCAGCTCGTCGTACACCTGATCGGCCGCATCGTCCGACTCGCGGACCGCCTTGGTGGTGCAGTGCCTCAGATGATCGCGCATCAACGACTTGCTGGCTGACCGCAGGGCCTGCTGGACGCTGGAGATCTGCATCAGGATGTCAGGGCAGTAGCGGTCCTCGTCCACCATCTTCTGGAGGCCGCGGACCTGGCCTTCGATCTTCTTCAGGCGCGCCAGCGTCTTGTCCTTCGAGTCCTGCGAGCGGGCGGTGCCCTTGTGGTCCTTGATCAGGTGTTCCGACATCGGTCAGACTCCGGCAGGTGAGGCGCGGAAGCCGCGCAGACGCAAGCTGTTGCCCACGACGAACACATCGCTGAGCGCCATCGCCGCGCTGGCGATGATGGGACTGAGCAGGATCCCGTACGTCGGGTAGAGGACGCCCGCCGCGATCGGGATCCCGATGATGTTGTACACGAAGGCCCAGAACAGATTCTGGCGCATGGTCTTGCGGGTGCGCGTCGCGAGTTGCATCGCGTGCGACACGGCGCGGAGATCAGCACGCATCAAGGTGATGTCGGCCGCGGCCATGGCCACATCAGTCCCCGAGCCCATCGCGATACCGATGTCGGACTGCGCCAGGGCCGGGGCGTCATTGATGCCGTCGCCCACCATCGCCACCACGCGACCTTCGGCCTGGAGCCGCTTGATCTCGGCCACCTTGCCTTCGGGGAGGACGCCGGCGACCACGCGATCGATGCCGGCCGCCTTGGCGATCGCCTGCGCGGCGCGCTCGTTGTCGCCGGTGAGCATGACGACCTCGAGTCCGCGGGCGCGGAACCCGGCGATGGCTTCCTTCGAGGTGCTGCGAAGCGGATCAGCCACGGCGACGAGCCCGGCGAGGGCGCCATCGATGGCCACATACGACACCGTCTTGCCTTCGTCGGCCAGCGCGGCCGCACGTGTCGCGAACGCCGTGATATCCACGGACCACTCGGCCATGAGTGCCGCGTTGCCGATCGCCACGCCCTGCCCGCTGACGATGCCTTGGAGTCCACGTCCGGCGACAGCGGTCGCGCTCTCTGGCGTGGTGAGCGCGAGGCCCTTCGTTCTGGCGGCGAGCACGAATGCCTGAGCCAGTGGGTGCTCGGAGTCTTGTTCCAGTGAAGCGACGGTGCGTAAGACCGTCTCGGCGTCCGCGCTGCCGATCACCTCAAGGTCTGTGACTGTCGGCGCGCCTTCAGTGACTGTTCCTGTCTTATCCAATACGATGGTCGTCACGTCGTCGAGTCGCTCCAGCGCTTCACCGCCCTTGAACAAGGCGCCGAGTTCAGCGCCCTTGCCCGTGGCCACCATGACGGCCGTGGGGACCGCGAGGCCCATGGCACAGGGACACGCGATGATGAGGACGGTGATCGCGGCGTGCAGGGCGCGTTGCAGTGGATTGGCATCCACAGCGAAGAACCACACGATGAACGTGACCACGGCGATGGCGACCACGGTGGGCACGAAGATCGCGCTCACGCGATCGGCCAGTCGCTGCGTGGGCGCCCGCGTGCCCTGTGCTTCGCGCATCAAGCGGACCATGCGCGCCAACACCGAGTCGCCGCCGAGCGTCGTCGCGCGGTAGCGGATCGCGCCGGTGCGATTGATCGTGCCGCCGATCAGCGTCGAGGCGGCGATCTTCTTCACCGGCATCGATTCCCCAGTGAGCATGGACTCGTCGACGGCCGTTTCGCCACTGACGAGCACGCCATCGGTGGGCACGCGCTCACCGGGACGCACGAGGATCACCTCACCGGGGTGCAGCTCTTCGATGCCGACTTCGATCTCGGTGCCATTGCGATCGACGCGGGCCTTCGGTGGCTGCAGGGCGACCAGGGCGCGGAGGGCCGATGCCGTCTGCCGCGTGGCGCGGGCTTCGAGCAAGTTACCGACCATCACCAAGCCGATGATCAGCGCGCCCGCTTCGTAGTACACCGCGGGCTGGATGCCGCTGGTGGTGAACCACTGCGGAAAGAACGTCGCGGCCAGCGAGTAGATGTACGCCGCGCCAACGCCGAGCGCGACGAGCGTGTTCATGTCGGCGCCGCCGTGTCTCACTGCGGCCCAGCCGCGCACGAAGAACGCGCGCCCGGCCCAGCCGATGCTGATCGTCGTCAGGATGAGCGAGCCGTAGAGCAGTACTGACGTGTCGATGGTGTACAGCCACGGCATCACGCGGGCGATCGGTGCGTCGAGGTACGTGGCGAGGAAGGCCGTGAGCGGATCAGCGCCGTGCGCGTGATCGCTGCCGCCCAGATGCATCAGCGGCATCGAGAGCAGCATCACGATGAAGCCGAGGGCGACGGCGACGAGCGCGCGCCAGCGCAGCGCGGTGTAGCGGACTTCGCGCGCGGCATCGTCGTCGGTCACCGTGTTGAGTGGCGACACGGACGGCCGCGGCAACTCGGCGTCGTACCCGGTGTCGCGGATCGCCTGGATCAGTGCGCTCGGGCCCGTGACGAGCGGGTCGTACGTGATGGTGGCGTTCTCGAGGAGCAGGTTGACCGTCGCCGCCTCGACCCCATCGGCGTTGCCGAGCGTCTTTTGCACGCGCGACTGGCAGGCAGCGCAGGTCATGCCGCTGACGGGCAGTTCGATGGTGGCCAGGCCCGCGGGCGTTGCGCTGGCCGACGGGGCGATGGGAGCGGCGGTCGACATGCTCAGCTCTGGACGGCGGTCACGTGGTAGCCGGCGTTCTCGATGGCGGCGGTGACGTCGCCAATCCGGTTGCTGCCGGGTGGGATGTCGAGGCTGACCTTCCCGATGCCGACTTCGCCGACGGTGATGCCTTCGACGGCATCCAGCGCCATCCGCACGGAGCGGACGCAGTGGTTGCAGGACATGCCGTCGACGGTGAGGGTGGTAGTGGCCATGGGATTCTCTCGTACGGTGGAGGTCATGAATTATTTATACCATACCCCCCTACCCTATGTCAAGGGCCTGGGAGCGGTCTGGGGTCGATATACCTTTACCATCGTGACCAACATCGCCGACCTCCGCCGCGACTACTCCCGGGAATCGCTTTCCGAGCACGACGTCCTCCCCGACCCGTTCGCCCAGTTCCGGCACTGGTTCGACCAGGCCGTGGCCGCGCAGATCATCGAGCCCAACGCGATGTCGCTGGCCACCGTCGGCGCCGACGGCCAGCCGTCCGTCCGGATGGTCCTTCTGAAGGAGGCCGACGCGCGCGGCTTCGTGTTCTTCACGGACTACCGCAGCCGGAAGGGGCAGGAGCTGGAGCATACCCCCAAGGCCGCGCTCTGCTTCTTCTGGGGCGAACTCGAGCGCCAGGTCCGCATCGCCGGCGCCGTCGAGCGCATCAGCCGCGACGAATCCGAGGCCTACTTCCGCTCGCGCCCCGTCGGCTCCCGACTCGGCGCGTGGATGTCGCACCAATCCTCGGTGCTGTCGTCGCGCGCGGAGCTAGATGAACGTCTGGAAGAAGTCGGCGACCGCTTCGGCGAGGAAGACATCCCCCTCCCCAACCACTGGGGCGGCTACCGCGTCATCCCGCACGAACTCGAATTCTGGCAAGGGCGGCCGAGTCGCCTGCATGATCGGGTGCGGTACTCGCTTGCTGGCTCAGTGTGGAGCGTTGCGCGCCTATCACCATAGGGTGTCGCTGGCGGGCATTGTTAACTGATCAACGCTGAGTTCGCTGAAAGACGCTGAAACGCGCTGAAACTGCAACAGATTGGGGGGAACTGATCATACGAGTAGTTCCCCTCAATCAGTGGCAGTGCAGTGCTTGCCTACGTGCTCGTCGCTCTCCTGGTCGCGAGCGAGGATCGCACTCAGCTCGGCGGCAACACGCGCCCGACACAAAAGCGTGAGACGTCACGGCCTGCGGCGAACGCGCGGATGATCGCCGCGTCAACGGCGTTGATCACGCCGTCACAGTTGGCATCACCGACCGCCGTGATCCGACCGGAAAGCTCGCCCGCCGCGCCGACCACGAAGCGAAGGATATCGCTGGCATCGTCGGCTGTGATGCGTCCATCGCCAGACACATCGCCGACCAGATTGACGAGCGTGATCGGCGCCAGGGGCCTCGCCGGTAGTCCCGGCGCTGTGAGCTCGAGACGCACGGTACCGCTTCCGCGCAGGGATACAGCGTCAAAGCTCGCGAGGCCCCCGGCGGCGGTCGTCGTGATGGAGCCACTGAGCACCGCGTTCCCCTCGGCAACGCGCAGGGTCACTTCGGCAGCGGCGTCGACCGGATCACCGGCGGCTCCGGTGACTCGGGCTGACAGTGGAAAACTGAGCCCGGATGCGATCCTCGGCGGTGGCCCGACGACAACGGAGAGTGCCGCTGGAACAAGCTCGGCCGTCACGGTCGCGGCGAACATACTTCGACCATGGGTGGCGGCGACGAGCGTCGAGGTTGGCGCATGATACACCGCGTCAAACACGGCGACATTCGGCAGACCGACTCCCTGTCGTTGCCAGGCGACCCCACCATCGCGCGTCCGATACACGCCGAGGTCAGTCGCGGCGATCAGCGACCCATCCGGAAGAAGCTCCAGCCCACTCACCGGAAGGTCGGGCAGATTGCCGTTGATGCTGACCCACGTTACCCCCGCGTCGACCGTCTTGAAGACGTGCGCGCTGCCGAATCCCGACACGCTCAGGAAGGCGATATCGGGATCGCCTCGATGCACCACGATGTCGCTGACATGGCGGCTGGGCAGACCACTACTCCGCTGAGGCCACGTGACGCCGCCATCACGACTGACGCGGACATCGCCTGCACTCGAGCCGATATAGATCACCAGCGAGTCCGTCGGTGCGGGAGCGATCGCTGATACGCTTCCAACTCCCAGTCGATGCAACTCTGTCCAGAGATCCCCTCCGTCGCGCGTGCGGTAGAGACGGGCCGTGCCGAAGTACAGGGTGTGGGGGCGCACGCGGTCCATCACGAGCGGCGGAATGAAGAGACCAGGGTCGGTGGTTACGATACCATTCCGGATCAAATTGAAGGGCCCCATGAGACTCGCGGCGCGACGCGGGCCCGTATAGCCCTGATTGGCGACCCACTGCGTCTCAGCATAGGCCGTCCCCGTGACCGGATGAATAGCGGTGTACCCGCCGTCGCCACCGAGAACGCGAACCCACGCCAAATCCCCGGTCCGTGCGCCAGTGCCGTTGTCCTGCGTGCCACCGAGCAACTGCGAGGGGCCTGGGACGCCGATCGAGAGACCCCGGTAGAACTGTGTTATGGCGAGCGTCGTATTTAGTGAGCGAAAGGTGCCGCCGCGATCCAGCGACTCGTACACGCCACCGTCGCTCGCCGCGATGAGACGCGCGGGATCGGCCGGATCGAAGGCCATCGCGTGATGATCGACGTGGATGAACCCGCCGTGGATGCTGCTGCCGATCTGCTGGAACGTCGCCCCCGCGTCCTGCGAGCGGTACAGCGACACACCGCCGAAGAACACCCGTCGAGAGTCGCTCGGGTCGACCGCGAGATACATGTCATACCAACACTGCGTCCCACAGCTCGCCCCCGTTGCGGACAACTGGCTCCAGGTGCTGCCCGCATCGATGCTGCGCCAGATCCCGAGCAACGCGGCCGTGGATGGTGCATGGATGGCCGCATACACGGTATCGGGATTGCTGGGCGCGTACGCAAGACGAATGCGCCCAACATTGGTGGTGGGGAGCCCTGCCGTCCGCTCAGGGAAGGTCACACCGCCGTCGGTCGAACGGTAGATACTGTTCGCGACATGGGAGCCGGTCGACGTGAAGGCCGCGAGCACGACGCGAGCATCGCGGGGATCGACGAGCAGGTCGGTCGCCTGCGAGTTCTCGTTGGCCGCGATGGTGCTCTTGGTCCACGTGACACCCGCATCCATGCTCCGATACACCCCGAAGGTGCTCGCCAGCAATACGGTCGAGGAACGCGTCGCCGGCGACACGCCGGGGACCACACGCAGGGTCCCAATTCGGGCTCCGCCGGTATTCGTATCGAACAGCGAGCCACCCAGCTGGGTCCAACTCGCCCCACCGTCGGTAGACTTCAGGACGCCGCATCCGTAATAGCTACTACCCGAGTACGTCTGCTCGCCGGTGCCGACGTAGAGCACGTCAGGGTCTAGCGGGTCCAGCGCAATAGATCCTGTCGCCAGCGAACACTGGTCATCGGTGAGCGGTCGCCACGTCGTGCCACCAGTGGTCGACTTCCAGATACCACCCTGTGCAGCACCCACATAGATGACGTTGCGGTCGCGGGGATGGATGACAACGGCGGCCACGCGTCCCGCATCCACCGTCCCGATCGGCGCCGGCCCGATCTGGACCCACGTTGACCCATCGTCACGTTCGAAGAGCGCACCATTGGCCCGGAGTCGCGCCAGATACTCGCGACGCGTGGCGTGGAGTGGCACCTCACCGAAAGGGAATTGCCGCATCGCGTCGACGTACTGGGCTCGCCGAGCAGCGTTGCTCGTCAGCGGCGGGTCCTGCGCGAGGACCGTCGTAGCGACGAGCATGAGGCCGAGGATCGTGAGCGAGCGCATCTGCATTAGTACACGGTCAGGGTGCGGGCGCCACTGCGTCCGCGGGCGTTGATGATGACGATGTCGTACGTGCCCGCGGGCGTGGGCATCGGCGGGGCCTCGCCACCGCTAGCGATGAACGCAGGAACTGGGAATGTCACGCGAGTCCCACCGTCAGTCGGCGTCAGGGCGCGCACGGTCTGCGGGCCCATCGACACGTCGAGCGGCGTGGAGCCGAACTCGCACCCGACAAGCGTGATCACCGCTCGTTCGGTCGCCACGACCTCCACCGCGATGGACTCGGGCCGCAGCGTCGCGAGGTACGGGCGCCCACCCGCTACGGCCGCTGCGCATCGAGGGAGAGGACGATGATTTCCCGAACACGCGACGAGACTCGCCACACTGAGGAGCACCACGACACGGGGTCGCCACGCATGCATCATCGACTGCGAACCCGATCGCTGAGCGCCGCCCACTGCCCAATCGGCTCGAAGTCGAGCCCAATGGGTGAGTAGGGAGTCGTCAAGAGCAGCCCCGCATTGCGGCCCGCCGTCACGGAACTCAGGACGCGCACATACAGCGTGGCCAGATCGACCGATCCACCGATCACCGCGTCCGCTCCAGCGTAAGCGACCGCCACGACTCCGAGCGCGGTTTGATGGGCGGCGGCATTGGGCGCGTGGCGAAGCGAGTCGAGAGCGAAGACCGTCGGGTCCCAGCGCAGCGTCGCCTCGGCGGCAGCAATCGCACCCGCTTGCGGAAGACGCGATGCGTCAATCGTGATACGGATGACCAGCGCCGTCCCAGCGGCAACACCCAACGGGTCGGCTGCTGGGATGGTCGCGCGTCCGATGACCGACCCAGGAGCGACCACGACAACAGCCACGGTGTCGGTCAGCGTTGAGTCAGCTGCTCCGCTGGCGACGACCACCGTCGATCCCTCAGCGAGTCCACGCACCAGTCCAGTCACGCGATCGACGGAGGCGACACCAGGATCACGCGACATGATCTGTGCGACCGGGCTCGCAGCGATCGCTGTACCACCTGAATCGACCGTACTCGCGGTCATCGTGCTCGACGCGCCGACATCCAGCACAGCACCCGCGGAGGAAAGCACCACGCGTGCTGCGATCTGGCGAACGACGACGACCGCGCTGTCGCGGAGTGCGTCGACCTCGACGACGACGAAGGTCGATCCTGGCGCAAGTGCAGTGAGCGTGCCATCCACCGCCACACTCGCGACGACGGAATCGGTGGTGCGCCATCGCAGGTCCGGCGCGCTCAGTGGCACCCCGTTGCGGTCGCGCACCGAGACCGGTGGCAACTGCGTACGGAACAGGGTGGAGAAGCGCAGGGTATCCGTAGCGAGAGCGACCGATCGTGCAACCGGGGTCACGGCCACGACCACGGAATCAACGATGGCACCGGCTCGGGCATGGACTGTCGTCCGCCCGGCTCCCACACTTCGCACACGCCCACTGACGTCTACCCGCACGACCGCGGAGTCGGTGACACGCCATGTGATCGGGTCCATCGTCGTATTGCCGAAGGCGTCACGGACCGTAGCCACCACCACTGCGGTGTCCGCGATCGCGTCGAGCACGAGACTGTCTCGATCGAAGGAGATCTGCGCCGCCGGCCCGGGGACAGACGTAATCGTTGCCGATCCGGTCTGTCCTTCGCTCGTGGCGGTGATCGACGCCCCCCCCGTGGTCAATGCTGTCACAAGGCCGGTCGCTTCCACCACCACTCGCGCCGAATCGGATGTCATCCAGGTCACCGCACGGTCCGTGAGCGTGTTACCCCTCGCATCACGCAATACGACCGACAGCTGCTCCGTGCCGCGGA
>Ga0208082_1000564_pt1 | contig 11109 bp, 28 predicted proteins | sample LakMenE09Jun09ns_FD_150683 | JGI IMG/M metagenome (GOLD analysis project Ga0208082, IMG submission 150683) | Freshwater microbial communities from Lake Mendota, WI - 09JUN2009 deep hole epilimnion ns (SPAdes) | ecosystem: Environmental > Aquatic > Freshwater > Lake > Epilimnion/Euphotic zone ... | reverse complement strand
CTTCTTGAAGGTGTATGGTTCAACGATGTAAAGAAGGGGAAGTATGATGATGTAGTTGATGAACCTTATAGGAATGTGAGAGCATATTGGGATGAGAAAGATAATCCAAAACCGATGGATGAGGTTGTGAATAGGTTAATTAAAAAATACCAAGCACAAAAGCTTTTTAATAGATTGGTGGATGAACTTGGTTATGATTTTGATGCCTGTAATGATATTGTAGATTTGGTGGAGAGTTGGTTGCCGAAAGAACAATCAGCAGCAGGAAGTCAAAATGTAGATACTGAATTGCTTGTTGATGGATTTAATGATTGTTTGCGTAAAATCAAGGGGATGCTACGATGACTGAACGCAACTTTGCCAAAGAACTTTGCCATCACCGCTATATTGATATGGAGGATGGGAATGATACTGAAACTATTTGCTATCCTTCTTTGATTTGTATTATCACCGAGTTGTGTGATAGAATAGAGCAACTGGAGAAGGACAACGAACTTCTGAAATCTTATGCTTGGGAACAATGAACAATGATATGCCTTGGGTCAATCTCACCCAAGAAGAAGTAGAAGAACTCCGCAACAAAAAACACGAACTCACTGAATACGGCAAAGAGAAACTGAGGAAACTTATGAACAAGGACTTAATCTTCTATACAAACGGTAAAGAAACATCCCGTATGCCTTCTCCAACCCTTGAAACTCTTACTCTTGGAACCAAAGCACCTGAAATTAAACTTGAAATAGAAAAAACAATGGATTGCGAACCATACCCCGATGAAATGTTTGAAGAAGCAGAGCGTCGTGAAAAACTGAATGCTGGTTTCAAACAAGATGCTGATGGTAATTGGTATCGTCCTGAACTCAAAGAACTCACCAGAAATGAGAGAATTGAACTTGCCGAAAAAGAGATTGCTTATATTGTAATGGGTGGGCAAGATGGACGAGAGTATGCTAACTCGATTGCTTTTATTCTTCAAGTGTTGGATAGTTTGAGAGAATGAACCTTACATACAATATCAAACAATTCTGGTTGAGAAGATTGATGTGGAGGTGGGCATATCAAACTTGGACGGACCTTGTGAGTTATGATGGAACTGACCTTGAATGGGACTTTGAAGATTATCACAATATGTTTTGGGACTATCTGAACTATGGATACATTAGAGACTTATGACTAAACTAGTAAGGTGGGAAGAAAACCCAGACGAAATTGTACTGGAAGAGGTGGAAATGTTTCACCTGGAAAGTATGAACGAACGGAGTCTATGGGTGGGCATTTACACACAAGACAAGAAGATTTACCACTTGAATATTCACGCAGATGGTGATAAACTACGTTATTATTGGAGCGACGAAACGCCGTGAGATTTGAAAACCCAACAAAATGGGAAATCTTCCTTGATGGATTTCGTAATGTCCTGTATATTCTTGACTGTTATGATGACGGTGATGAATGGGGATATGGTGAGTTCTGGGAGAGTTTGAGTATTGGTTGGTTTCAGGAATACATCTATCCTTATGATGACCCTTACAATATAACCATCAGTCCAGAACGTAGGTTGAGATTGGGACAAGAACCAGAAAGGATTATTGTATCCGCAGAAGCATATGATGAACTTGTGCGACGAATCAATGAACCACAAGATCCTGCTGTGGTGGAAAGAATTAAAGAACTTATGAATCGTAAAGCACCATGGGATGATGAACAATGACTGAAATTGAAAAGCAATTAGAAAAAATCGCAGAAGAACTTGGTGGAAAGTTGGAACACTATATTTGTTCCGACCTTCATACCGAACACAAAAAGTATGTAATTACCTATGCTCAACAAAAACGACAAAGTACTTGAGGTTCGTTTGTATTCTCCGCACAAGTGTGACTTTATGTGTGAGCGTGAGGATGGAACACGTTATCTCTTTAGGAGACTTGATGGGGATTCTTATTGGGAACTTATTAAAACCGATGCTGGTTGGGTGTATGGGGAACAGATATGTCTTTAACTGAAAAAGATAGGATATTCTATAATGTCTGGTGCTGTGCATATCGTCGTCGATATGCTGCAAAACTCAAACAAGATTGGGAATTGTATGACCGCGAACATCAAACTTTGCTGATGTGCCTTAGAATAGCAAAGTGGAATAAATTTGACTCAGAATAACCAAATCTTTATGCTATGGCTGAACTGACTTTAATAGGACTTCTAAACTTTGTTGCCGCTGACTTTTGTACTTATCGTATGAAAGGCATAGATTCACTACGTTCCGTTTTACTTTCATATTCCAAAGCAAATGATAAGTTTGGTGGGTCAAATGTGCGAAGAGTTATTAATCAATCTTCTATGATTGAAGTTACCGCTTTATCTATTGTTGCTACTAAATGCCCTAATTTATTGTAAAATGAAAGTCACCGAACACAACCTAACCGATTGGAACTTAAACGAAGAAGAACTCAACGCTCTCATTGTTCTCTCCAAAGAAAAGATGAAGTCTTGTGAAGACAAGATGTGTGAATTGTTTTATGGAATGCTTGCTGGTAAATTGATTATTATGAAAAATGACCGAACTTAAAGTATTCAAACAAACATCGGATGAACCTTACATTCGTCACGATTATAAGTTAGTGTTTGAAGATGGTAAAGAGTCTGTGTTTGATAACTATGAAGACGTTCAAGTCTTCTGGTTTCAACGTGGTGGAAACTTTTTAAGTCACATTGAAGTATTAGATAAAAAGAAAAGCAAGGGGTTCAAATGATTTCTATTTTTGATTTGATGCACGATGAGCGTCGTTATGGTTGGGTGGTTGATAATCGCTATCAATGGATCAACATGCTTACTAAGATGCAAAAGAATAAACCACAAAGGTTTAAGGAATTTCAATATTCACAAGCAACCATTTATCATCACATAGATAGATTGAATCAGGAGCAAAACACCTACGACTAATGAGCGAAGTAACTTTTAAGAAACACAGAGTATTCCGTGAGACTGAAGCAGTTGTCTTCTACGATATCTCTGTAGATGGTTCTAACGCACAAGACCTTGTGTGTCACACTGGGCCTGCAATCTCTCCACCCGATGATATTGTGGGAGCAAAACAATTTTATATTCACTATCATCAGATAGATCACAATCGTGTTCTGTCTGGTCTTCGCACATTTGAACTGGTGAATCCTGAGTGGAGATATCCATACCATATCGTTCATCTCAATCGTTCTTCTGGTGCTCTTGTGATTCCTAAGATGACCTTCCATCGTTCATATTCAGGTGCTGATGGGTCTATCGTCATCAACCAAGCAATCCGTGATGACGAGTTTCACCCTGAGACCGAATTTGTTCCTGTATCAGCAGCAAAGAACCCCGACCTTTATCACATTCTTGCCCACGAAAAACCAGTCATTCATACACTTGGTGAATGACTCTTGACTTCTAGTGAAGTCTGCCTTATACTGATTATGTTGAGCAACCTACCTGATGGATTACGCTGAAGAATTTCCTTTTGATCAATTTCCTTGGAAGTTGGTGTATAAAGACGGGAATGAAACTCGCAAGTGCTATTTTGAGTCTGAGAGTCATCGACAAAAGCACATTGATCGCTACAAACTGAAAAAGAAAGACATTAAATTAAGTTACAAATTTGAAGAGTGATTATGACTAAAAGAGTTCTTATTACTGGTGGTGCAGGGTTCATTGCCCATCATATGATTGGGCAAATTCTTAGAGAAACTAATTGGGAAGTTGTCACCCTTGATAGACTGGATTATAGTGGAAACTTAAATCGTCTTCATGACTTGATGCTTTCTTTTGACGCTGAAACTCGCACACGTGTGAAAGTTGTTCATCATGATTTGAAGGCAGAACTTAATCCTCTTGTTCGTAGTGAAATTGGCTCTGTTGATTACATTCTCCATCTTGCTGCTGGGTCTCATGTCGATCGTAGTATCGAGTATCCTATGGAGTTTGTCCTTGATAATGTAGTTGGAACTTGTAACATTCTAGAGTTTGCGCGAGCACAAAAGGGTAACCTTGAAAGGTTTGTGTATTTCAGCACAGATGAAGTATTTGGTCCTGCTCCAGATGGAATCAAATATAAAGAGAATGACCGATACAATTCAACCAATCCTTATAGTGCATCAAAAGCAGGTGGCGAAGAACTTGCCGTAGCATATGAGAACACCTATGGTCTTCCCATTTACATTACTCACACAATGAATGTGTTTGGTGAGCGTCAGCACCCAGAGAAATACATTCCAATGTGCATTAAGAAGATTAGGGATGGAGAAACAGTAACAATTCATAGTGACAAAACCTGCACAATTCCTGGGTCTCGTCACTACATACATGCAGAAGATGTCTCCTCTGCAATTCTATTTCTTTTAAATTATGAGGGTAAGTTCGAACCTACTTGGGGTGGTGCTAAATGCCCTAAGTTTAACATTGTTGGAGCGGAAGAACTCAACAACCTGGAGTTGGCACAAATCATTGCCGAAGCCCAAGGAAAAGAATTAAACTACGAATTAATTGACTTCCATTCTTCACGCCCTGGGCATGACTTGCGTTATGCTTTGGATGGTGATAAAATGAAAAATCTTGGATGGGTTCCTGCAAAATCTGTAAAAGAAAGAATTGCAGAGGTAACTCAATGGACTCTTAAAAACCAACGTTGGATTACACTATGACAACACGCACTTTCACTGACAAAAATGGAAACGAATGGAGTTGGGAAGAAACTCCAGAAGTGATTCAAGCACTTAAAGAAGTTCATAAGGACTATGATGGTCCTCTTTATGCCCCCCATCCTGAGTTGAAGAATGGAAAAGAAACTAATTGATGATGCCTTCTACATTGAACAAAAACGATATGGACTCTGGGATTCTACCGACAAAGATGGTAAAGGATTGGTCACATCTCTTACTGAAGACCAATGTATATCAGCGACCCGTTTTATTCTTAAAGGACGGCAGGAAGGTTTCTCTACGTCCAGAACTTATGAAGGCGAAGTAGGTGGAAAACTCTGATTATCCTTATCACGTATTAGATCCTACAACTCCTTGGTATGATTGGCTCTGTTATTGTGAAATCTGCCATCAACTAAAAGTTCCTGGTCAGCCACATTGGCAAAGATATAAAGCATTTAGTAATTATTTAAAATCTATAGGTGTATCATGATAATTAGAAAATTTATTGATTGGTTTTTTTCTCCTTCCGTAAAACAAGAATTTTTTGAGGATTTTGACCTTTATGATAGGTTAGTTGAGTTGGAAGAGAAATATAATGCTCTGATTCTCGATGTAAAACGTCTTGAGGAAGAAAATGTAGAAACAACTAACGAACTTTATCGTATGGAAAACTCCTTGGATGCCCGTATAGATATTATTGCCGAACGTTGTGGGATTAATTACGATGTATGATTTAGATTGTTTTGAAAAAGCACTCGCACACTTTGGAACCCGAGTAGATATTATTGTTGCCCTTGAAATTGGTGATAAAATTGGAAGTGAAGAAGCATATAAAATGATTAAGGAAGAACTTAAGCAACTTAAAAAAATTCGTAAAAAGCATAAGGAAACTGACTGTGATGAGTGCTGATAGCCTTAAGATAACACAAAATGAAGATGGGTCATTCTCAATGGATTGGGACAAAGAAGACCCAAATTGGAAGTGGTTGAATGGCTTGACTTCTGCTGAAATTCAGGTTATTATGGAGCAAGCGATCCAAGATTTCCTCAATGACTTCCAATCTTGATTACAAAAAGTATTCTCTTGAAAAACTTCAAGAGTGGGTGCATGATGCTTTAAGTTCTGGAGAAGCATCACCTCACGAAATTTATTCTGCGATTCGTGAAGCAGTTCGTGAAGATTATTACTATTACAAAGATCATGCTAGTCGTGCTTATGGTCTTCTAGAACTGTTGAGTGGTCATCGTCCAGTGAAGGATGAAAGTGTGGATGATGGTATGCGTCCTTGGGGTCATAGTGACCTAGAGTATGCCATTGTAAATAATAAAGAACCTCTGAGTTGTGATAAAGATGACCCATCACCAGAGTGTCAAAAATCTTGGAATGATTTCTGGGAAGAGAACTATTATCCAGAAGAACATAAAAAATCAAATACAAGTCTTCAAAAAGAAATAGAGGAAATTCGTAAAGAAGGTGGATATGAATGGACTCCAGGTGCAAAAGAAGATAAAGTAAAAAAGTGGGTTCTTCCAGTTGAAGAAGTCAGAGATGAAGATACTGATGAATATATATACTGCGTATCATTTCCTGATGATTTGCTAGAAGCAGCAAATCTGAAAGAAGGTGATCAAGTAGAATGGGTGGATCAAGGTGATGGTTCTTATCTTATTAAAAAAGTACCAATGACTTATGATGAAATGGTTGCTTCTGGATGGACTATGACTGCTGATGGTTTCTGGATTAAGGAGTAATGGCAGAACTTTGGTTATGGCAACTAAAAGCAATTGCTCCGATTATAGGGGGATTGTGTTTTTCTAATTTTATGGAAAAACAAGGTGACTTATGTAACTTTAGACAACCACCCAATTATGTGTTAAAATACGATAAACAAGATCCAAAAGATGGTTGTTATAAAGACGGCATCTATTATCCCCGTTGTAAAGATTTAGAGAATCCAGATATTCTTTATTATCATAATTTATTTAAAAGTGAGGTTAAGTAATGGCATTATCACAATCAGTTGAAGAATCCCTAAAGGAAGCAGAAGGAGCACTGCGTAATGCTCTAGCATACGCTGCACGTCAAGAACGTCCTATGGTTTGTACTGTAATTGCAGATATGATTTCTCGCATTGAGTCACTGCAAACAACTGATAGTCTCCTAGATAAACTAGAAAACCGCAAACCAGGAGACTCTGGTTTTTTTGGAACTATTTTTGGGAAAGATGACTGAAGAAAAGAAAAATTGGATGCAAGAATGGTGGGATTCAGACGCCTACAAAAAACTTCAGAAAGAAACTGAAGAAGCAAAGCAACGTGCAGTAGGAAAGTATTTTATGCTTTCTGAGTCTGACAAGATTGATATGCTCCAAGCTATCTGCTATATTATGTGTAAAGCAGAAAGTGAAGGAACTAGTCATCGTGGTCTCCAAGATTCTCTGGGTGTTTATCCTGCTGGTTTCTGGGTGTCTGAACTTATGGACGTTCATAATGCTCTGTGGTCTTATTATCACGACCAAAAAAGAGAAAAAGAACTCAAGTCTGACCTTGACGCTCTTGACGATTTCATTAAGTAATGTAACCCGATCCCGAAGAAAACATTAAGTTTCTAGATAGTAATGTATTGAAATGCTAATATTGAGTAACATCGCAAGAAACTTATGACTCTCGCAAAAACTGGAACCGAAGTTCTTACAAAAGAAGAATGGGACGAACTTGTTGCACTAAAAGATGCAATTACCTATGCTCCGCAAACAGTTTCTGCAGAAAAGATGGAAAAATTCACCGAACTTATGGTTCGTTCGCTTGAAGGAAAATGTGACCCTCCTGCTCCTAAGAATTGGAGAGGTTCTACTTTAAGTGAATGATAAAATAAATATATCATCACGCTACAAAACTATGGATAACATCGACCAACACATTCAAAAGGATGTGGATCTTTTGAATGACCCAACAATTTCTCCGCAGTCCAGAAGACACACAGAAGAAGAATTAGAAGCACTTAAAGTTTATAAAGAACATCATCCAGAAGACTCACACGATCCTACAGCATTGGAACTCTATTGCGAACTACATCCTGATGCATTGGAATGTAGAGTTTATGATGATTGAATATTAGAGGGTTGACAACCCTCTTTTTTTATGTTATACTAAATATCACTGACCGCAATTTGTCGTAAAACTACGAATCCCTTCCTTTATGGAGTCTTTAAATGAAGAACTATGTTCCTTTAGTGCAGCTTGCACATAAATTCAAATCGAAAGCAAAAAAGTTTCGTCCTGGTAGTATTAACGAGTTTCTAGTGTATAAAGAGCTAGAAGTCTATAAGTTAATAGTTCCCGAAAGCTATCAAAGAGACCTTTCTTGTGGTGATATTAATACATATGGTCAATTCAACAAGTGGTATTTTGTTCCACTAATTGTTGCCGTTCGTCCTGATGGTAGAATCGTCGTGATTGACGGGCAGCACAAAGCAGTTATGGCACTGTGGAGTGGTTGTATTGATAAAGTTCCTTGTATGGTGCTTGAACACACCAAAAATAGAAGTGATGAAGACTGCGAAAAGATTGAAGCAGAAATCTTTCACGCTCAAAATGCAAAACGTAAAAATCCCACTCACATTGACAAAATGAGAGCAGGGTATGTGTTTGGTCTGCCAGAGGCAATTGTATATAATGACAATCTCAGTGCCTGTGGCGTTTATGTTGATAGTCTTGGTGATGTTGAAGGACATCAATTAAATGGTGAATATCAGTGGAGACAAGCAGTAAAGAATTACGAACTTGTAACCGTTATGAGAGCAGTTTCTTATGCAAAAGACTACTTTGATAAAGTTTCAGGCAAACGTGAAGTTCGTGGTGATATCGTGTATGGACTATCTTGCTTGATTAGATTTCTTGATAATGCAAGTGAAGTCATCAACGGAAGGAGAGAAAAAGTTCTGAATTTTGTTTGCTTTGAAATGTCTAAGTCCAAACCAAAAGTTTGGTATGAAGGAATCTCTGGACCAAATACTGATGTTTTGATTGCCAGAAGAATCATTAAGAGTTATAATGCTCTTTCTACAACTGCAAACAGTCAGTGTATCTCTGAAGACATTCTTGAAAAATACGGATTGAAAGACCCTATTAAATGAACAAAACTTTCTTGAAGTGGGCAGGAAACAAAACACGGGTCCTGCCCCATCTTATTCCCCATATTGGATATCCAAAGCGTTATTGCGAACCCTTTGGTGGTAGTCTTGCTGTTGCCCTTAACACACCAGCAGAGCAATACATTTTGAATGATGTGAATAAAGATTTGGTGGCAATCTACCAGAATTTGGTTCATCCTGGGGATGATAACTTCATCAAATATTGCGAAGAGTTATTCATTCCAGAAAATAATACTAAGGAAGCATATCTAGAGTTGCGGAAGCACTTTAACCAGGCAACAAACACTATAGAGAGGGCACGACTGTTCATTTACCTGAACCGTCACTGCTTCAATGGACTGTCGAGATATAATAAGAAAGGTGAATTTAATGTTCCCTTTGGTAAGTATGATAAACCATCTTGCCCATCGGAAGAGATGATGAACTTTAGAATGTTCTTCCTCACTAAAAAACTTACACGATTCACTTCATTATCTTTTGAAGATCCGTCACTTTATGAGGACTTAGAAGCAGGTGATACTGTATATTTTGACCCACCATACATTCCAGCTTCGGAAACTGCATCCTTTACAGATTATGCCACGGATGGATTTACTGATGCACAGCAAGTTGAGTTGAGAGATTTGGCAGAACAACTTGCAAACAAAGGAATTACCGTCATTATTTCTAATCACGATGTTCCTGTTGCAAGAGAACTTTATAATAATGCTAAAATCTATCCAATTCAGGTGACTAGGACCATTTCTGCCAAGGGTTCTAGTAGGAAGAAAGCAAATGAACTAATTGCTGTTTGGAATAATAAATAGTCAAAAAGTAGGACGATGGGAAGATTTTCTGATCTTGTTTCTTCTGAATCTCAAAAACAACCAGAGAGTGTAGTTCAACCAGAACCAGAAGTTGTATGTGCTCCTGTTGAAGAAAAGACAGAAGATGTTCCACATGTTGATGTTTATGAAGAAATTCAGAAACAATCATCAATTGTAGAAGAAGATTTACCTGCAACTCCTGAAGAAGCAATTGAAAAGAATCTTCTCTTCAGTAAAAAGACATATTTAAAACAATTTGAACCAGATCCAGAACCACCTAAGGAGCTTAATCCTGGTCAAACATTGTTCCGCCACAAACTTTTAAAACAACCAAAAAAGACCAAGAAATTTACTTCTAGTCCATCTATTAGAGCAACAAAAGATCCTGAACAACCTTTTGTTCCAGTCGAATACACTAAGCCAAAAACCTTGAGAAGTTCCAAGGTTGATGTGCCAGTTGAGGAAGTGGTACAAGAAGATATCCAAGAGACAGAAAAAGACGTATAATACTAATAGTTTAATCAATTTGATGTTTCCGTCTATTCTTGTTGAAGTTGTTGAGTTTCTCAACAGCATTGTCATCTCTGTCAGTGAAAAGCATGGCGATGGTCGTGTGAATAGCATTGATGATGAAGATACTATCATTGACCTGTTGGTTGATAAGTATGGTAGTGAGAATGTAGAGAAACCTGTAGAGCGTAACTGGTGGGATGTCAAGGTGTTTGGTTATCCTCTCAACATCAAATCTTCCAAGTATGGTAGTGCTGCAGATAATTTTACTTCGAAAGCAGCGATTCTGTATGCTCTGACTGACTTGCCCGAAGATAAAGTTAATGTTCAGCGTTGGAAGAAGTTTCAAGAACTTTTAAAGAATCATAGCAGCAAAGATAATAATCGTGATTATTATATCATCTCATTGAATAAAGTTACTAACGAGGTTCATCTTACTTCTCTTAAAACTCTCAACAAACTCACTTCTAACGGTAACAATCTTCCTTTCCAGATTGAATGGCGGGTTAATACTACTCCTGTTCAGCGTACTCATGCTGAAGCGTATGATTTTCTGGTAGGATGTTACAAAGAATCTGTTCTCAAAAAAATTACTGCCCATGAAGGTTATGATGCCCTTTGACTTACAACTAGGTGACTGTCTGGAACTCATGAAAGAGATTCCAGACAATTCTATTGATTTCATCTGCTGCGACCCACCTTATGGGACTACTTCCATCAAGTGGGATGAAGTTTTAGATTTTAACCAAATGTGGCAGCAATATGGGCGTATCATCAAACCTAAAGGTGTGATATGTCTATTTGGTTCTCAACCCTTTTCAGCACAACTTATCTGCTCAAAACTAGAATGGTTCAGGTACGAATTAGTATGGAACAAGAACAAATGTGGATCGCCTGGACTTGCCAAGTACAGACCAATGAAGACTCACGAGAACGTTCTAATTTTTTACAGGGAAACAGGTGGT
>Ga0208082_1000563_pt1 | contig 11132 bp, 14 predicted proteins | sample LakMenE09Jun09ns_FD_150683 | JGI IMG/M metagenome (GOLD analysis project Ga0208082, IMG submission 150683) | Freshwater microbial communities from Lake Mendota, WI - 09JUN2009 deep hole epilimnion ns (SPAdes) | ecosystem: Environmental > Aquatic > Freshwater > Lake > Epilimnion/Euphotic zone ... | reverse complement strand
CATACCGGTCGTTGTATCGTACCGTGCCAGATATATGAATTGGGACGTACCCGTGAGCGTTCGTCCACTAGTCAATGTATCATCCGAGTTGTAGAAATTCATGGTACTGTCACCTATAGCCGACGTTATGTAAACACCCGTGTCACCTACAGCGAGTCCATAATTTTCAGGATTCTGTGTCTGGGTAGATCGCCATGTGAGAAACCCACTCTTTGTGTATTTTGCAATATATGAAACCCATACTATAGATGTATCAGAATTTGCCGAAAGAGATCCATCTGAATTATAAAACCTAATAGGTTGGAATTGACCACTCCGGCCCGAAACGTAAACACTCGATGCGTCTATTTTTATTGTCCAGTTCCTGACATGGCCCGTGGACGTTATGTGACCGAATCGTGTACACCACTCGAGTACGCCCGCATGTGTATACCGAGCGATGTATCCATTTTCACCCCCGGCTACAATTGTAGTGAGTGTTTGGCCGGATGGAGCTCCGTCCGAATTATAAAACGATGCCGTTCCTCTAAAGATACCTGCGACATAAACGCCGGTCGAGTCAACCTGAACATCATTCACGTTATCAGTTTCGGCTGGTGAACCTATACATGTACACCATTGAACATATCCATTTGTGTCGTATTTCGCAATGTACACAGCCTGGTTTCCTATTTGTGGGAGCGTGGTTCCGAAAGCAGAACCGTCCGGGTTATAGAATGTCACTGCGCCACCGGAATAGTTTCCTACGACGTATACGTTGCCGTCGTATATACTCGCGCTCGAAACACCCACGGTTCCACCCGAAAATTTAACATTCCATTTTATCGACGAATACAGGTCGTTATAATTCAGTGTCGGCCATGCAAGGTACTTTATCGGTCCGCGAAACGATGGTTCGGTCGTCACCGGAAGACGTTGAACTTGGGTAAGAAGCATTTTATGAGGCGTCGTGCTAAACCAGTTTCGCTCCGCGTCACCGAGATGAATTTGCTGAGTCCATAGTTTGTATCCGTAGGACTGGGACTGACCGGCGAGTACTATATCGATGTCTGTATACTTCATGGCCGACAAAGGTAAAGGGGTTTGGTCGGTAAAAAATCCAAGTGGAAGAAAACTCGTAGAGCTTCGTTGGGACAGATTTTTAGCCTCGAGGGTTGGCCGAATTTGTGTAAGGTATACCGTATCGTGTGTCACGACAGTCTGATTTCCGATAACAAGTTCGACCCGATCGAGAAGAGACGTCCACGTAAGCCCGGGAACGATGTAACCTGTGTCCGGATCGTGAACCGTCAGGTACATGTATCCCAAAAGATCACCCTTACGTACCAGGCGTACTTTACCATCTCGCGGAACAGTTTGGGTCTCGGTCGTCGTGGCGAATGGTTCGTGGCGACGGTACGTCGATCTGTAAAAACTTACTTGCGGATCACCCGAGAGCCACAAGTCCTGGGGTCCTCGGGCGAGTAACTGAACAGCCTGTACTCTGCTCATTCTAAATTATGTAAAGGAAATTCTCCACCACTAGTAACACCATGAGTTTCTTAAATGTTGTACTCGTATCACTCTTCGAAATAATTGGAGACTTTCAATTGAAGTTCTTTGCACGCGGAGGAAAGCTCGCGAATCTTTTCGGCGGTCTCGCTGGATATTCCGGTGTCATATACTTCCTCATCGCTGCTCTCAAACAAGGCAACGTCCTGTTCACGAATGCGATGTGGGATGGCCTCTCGGGCCTGCTCGAATCCCTGGCGGCGTACATCTTTCTGGGCGAGCGTCTCAACCACTGGAGTCAGTACGTCGGTTTGGCCATGATCACCATGGGTCTTATGGTGTTGAAGAAGGGCGGCGTGGCCTATTAGGACCGAGATGGCGAGCGCATCACCGGCGGCGTGTTGTGCCACCAGTGCCAACTGAACCTTTTGGGTCCAGGTCAGCTTGCGCGTGTGCCAAAAGAGTCCGAGTGTCTCCATCCCTAGACATAAATATGAAACTCTATGTACAACTATGGAAGAGGTGCACCGTCTCATCCGCGAGAACATTCTTCCTAGGTTGGACGCCCACGAGGCCGAACTGTACGAGCTGCGCGGTGCGACCTGGCCCGTGTGCCAAGCCCTCAAGGATCGCAAAATGCCGTTCCGGAATATCACGGAGAAACAAAAGTTTTTTAGGTTCTTGGACCTGCACGAAATGCGTCGTCTGCTCGGCCTCAAAGCAGCCTATTGTCGTATCGACGACGTGTCACTCGAAGAAGAAATCAGGATGATTTCACATACCAGTCATCCACATGGACCGTCTTGACGAGCTGGTACCCCTTCGAGACCAGAAGTTTGAAAATATTGTTTCGCTTTTCAACCTCAAAGTTATGTTCGATCGAAATACACTTGAATGTATATTTATCGAACGGGAATACCCGAAGGACCTCGTACTCGGCACCTTCGATATCAAGGTTCATATATCCGATTTCGGACGGCACGTCGTGCTCGACGAGAATACTCTCGAGCGTCCGCGTCTTGAACATGTGTTTCTGGATGGTAGTATACTTGAACAAGTTATCTTTGTGCATACCGAGTTCGGTCGTAATGCCGCTACACCAGGGTTCCTGGACCGAATAAGAAAATTCAACCTCCTTGTCGTCGCACGAGTACACAACAGCTTTCACGACGGTCGTGTTCCGGTCGTCAAAATTTTTAGGGAAGGCGTCTACGCAAATACCCTTCCATCCATTCTGTTCGAGCAAAAGACTATTGCTCAGAAATGTCCCATCTTGACACCCTATGTCGAGGTAAAAACTCGGCTCCGTGACGACCGACAGAACCCATTTATCGGCACCGAGCTGGCTCATCTAAAGTTATAGTACCTCTGTAACTTTAGATGATCATTGATACTTTCATTTTTTATAACGAGCTCGATATTCTCGAGCTTCGTCTTACCGTACTTGATCCGTACGTCGATCGGTTCGTACTCGTCGAGTCGGAACTTAACCACGTCGGTCTTCCGAAAGAACTATTCTTCGAACGGAACAAGCAGCGATATGCACAGTGGCTCCATAAGATCACACACATTGTTATCCGGGCGGAAGAGATGCCCATGGATACCAACGCCCTCGGGCGCGAAAAGTTCCAACGGGATTATATCGTACACGGCCTCGCGGATGTACCGGACGACGTGACCGTCATGCTCAGTGACGTGGACGAAATACCCGACCTGGCTCGCATTCCCCTCAAAACTCTTCCGGTCGTCATTCACATGTGGATGTTTGAATATTCATTCAAGTACCTTCACATAGGTGAACCTTGGTTCGGAACCGTGATTACGACCGCCGCCGATATGAAAACACGCCGGCCGACATTTTTTCGAGACAACCGCTGGTCGTTTAACAGATTTACGTACGCCGGATGGCATCTCACGAGCTTCGGAGACGCGAAACACGTTCTGAACAAGATTAACACGTATTCGCATCACGCCGATGTTGGTATTTTTGCCGAACGGACCATGGACACATTCGAACGAATTATACGCGACGGGATTCATCATGACGGTAAAACAAAGTTGATCCCGTGGACACCAAATGTTCCATTACCGGCCCCCGTGGATGTCCTTTCTAAGATATTTAAAGGAAATGGACTTATATAACCTATATGACGGAGTTGTGTCATATTATGAAATCACGCGGGAGTGACAAAGGTCTATCGGAACATAATTATACAACGGTGTATTCGTCTCTTTTTGGGCATCTAGTGGGTCAGCCCGGTGTAAATATTTTTGAACTAGGTATCGGTACGAATAATCCAGGTCTTCCTTCGACCATGGGAATTAACGGCATGCCCGGTGCATCACTTCGAGGGTGGAGAGACTGGTTCAAAAATGCCGAAATTTATGGTGCCGACATTGACAAAACTATACTATTTACCGATGATCGTATTAAAACGTATTATGTAGACCAGCGCGACGCCGTAAGTGTAAAGGATTTGTGGAAAAATATAGGCGACGATGTGCAATTTGATGTTATTGTAGACGACGGTCTTCATGAATTTTCAGCAAACGATGTATTCCTACGAAATTCTATCCACAAACTTAAACCGGGTGGTATTTATGTAGTTGAAGATATACATTATACCGGTTTGGATAAATTCAGATCAGCCGGAATTGAATATTCAAAAATGTTTAATTGCGATGTGCAAATTGTTATGTTACCATATGAATTTAATAATTCTAATAACACGCTTATGTTACTACGCCCCACACATTGATTAGTAAAACTCGGCACTGTTTAGTTAAAGAAACCGTGACATTTATTTATAATGCCCTCGCTTCCTATTTCAATTTTATATAATCTAAAAGAAGATTTCAAACAATACCCTATATTTATCGAGACTGGTACTTATCTTGCCGACACGTCTCGAACGATGGAGCCGGTATTTGATAAGGTATATTCTATTGAATTTGACGAGCGTCTTCATTATAATGCTAAGATGAGATACTCGACAAATAAACTCAAGTTTCTATTGGGTGACAGTTCCATCGTTTTACCCGAACTTCTACCAACTATTAACGACAATGTGATTTTTTTTCTCGACGGTCACTGGTCTTTGGGCATTACGGGCCGAGGTGCAAAAGATTGCCCTCTCGTCGAAGAGATTACTCATATTAACAACTTATTTAGAAATAAAGCTATAATCATAATTGACGACTTCCGTTTGTTTGGAACGGCTCCATCTGATGGCATATGCACTGTAGACTGGGTGAATATCAATAAGGATGATCTTCTTGCTATAGTCAAGGGTCGCACAGACCAAGTATATCATCTTCCAAGTGAGCTTGCCAACGATGACCGCCTTATTATTCATTTGAATAAATCATAGAACATATAAAGGTTCCGTGTACGATGTAAGTAGAGATGGCGATCGTGTTTCTTCCGTACGGTGGAGGGCTAGGTAACCTTCTATATTATCACCACACGGCGTTTGCCGTTTCGAAGAAACTCGGTGTACCGATGTACTTCAACTCTGATTATCATGATGCGAAACGAAAAAATATAGCCCTGTATGACAAAATTTTCAATCATGTCGACTTTGTAAATCGAGCGTCACCCATCGTGCAAACCAAAGGTTACATGTACACGGAACCAAGTTATATGTACGAACCGATTAAGGTTCCTAAGGACATTGTCGTTTTCGTGCAAGGATATTTCCAATCGTATAAATATTTTTGGGATTATATGGGAGATATTATTAAACAATTTCGGACAAACCTAGGAGATGATTTTATGAAAAAAGAATATGACGAACTTCGGTCCGGTGAGAAAACTGTATGTGTTCATGTTCGCCGAACAGACTACTTATCCGATCCTGATATTCACACCGTTCTACCGGAAGAGTATTACGAAAATGCACTCGGACATATAAATACAGGACGTCTGCTCGTGTTTTCGGACGACATAGAGAGTATCAAACACTGGGACGTGTGGAAGACACGCGACACGGTATTTGTTGATGAACCTGATCCAGTCCGTACGTTATGGCTCATGAGTCTATGTGACTCTTTTGTCATTGCAAATTCGTCATTGTCTCTCAATGCATACCTGATGGCAAAATATTTGCGCGATGCACCCGGGGTCGCGCCTCTCAAATGGATTGGACCGAAGGGACCTCGGTTTCGAATTGATGACATTGTTCCACCGGGTACAATCACGCTCTGAAATCGTTCAGGTGCGCAATACAATCGGCGACACTGTCATCTATACTTATACAACCCTTGGCTTTTTCAAAATTCTCAAGAGCGTACGGTTTCATGGATTCGTACAACTCAAATGTTAAAGTTGGTAAAATCTTTTCAAGGTCATCGAGTGTTTCAAAATGAATAATACCCTTCGTGTTGAAGAATTCGCCAATATTCGGACACCCCCATAAAATAGGTATAGCTCCGGTCACGAATGCATGTGTTAGATATTCTGTAAAATAATTATCTATGCTACAGTTCATCGTGACGATGACAAATGCATAATCTTTGTATGCATCGAGACTTTCTGGATACGGAAGGTATTGGCCGCCGTACGTATCCATATGGGCACCAAATTTTTCAGTGATATCGTGCCGGAGACGATGACCAATTGCATCTTTTTTTTCCGAGAGCACGAGTGATAGTAGTTTTGGTTTTTCGTACACAGATCGATCCGACTCAGGTATACGAACCGCTGACGTAATATATTTGATATATTTTTGAGGATTACTTTTGAGTAGATCCGGGTGCCATGTCAGAATATAATCAAACTTCTCTTCAAGATATTTATGGTTGCTGTTGGTATACCATGTATTCCTAATCACCGGGGGTTCTAGGATCCAGGCGATTTTGATACGCGATTGGACCTGGTCGACATATGTCATGCATCGATCTGTGAAGAGCGTAATACCGTCCCATTTCATCTGGTCGCGTACATATTGAATCTTCGTAGCGGGAAGTAGACCGCATGCATCACACCCGTGTGCCACCCGCGCATGTGCAAACTCCATGTCAAATAAGTTTACAGTGAGGACCATTTTTTTAAAAAAGATTCTATTCTTTAAACGTTACGTACGTTGCATCCTCCTGGCCACCCACCTTTGAATCCTGGAAGAACAATGGCTCACGGAGAGCGTAGACATTAAAGTTTGGAATTGTGCGACACTGTTCGATGTCGTATGCGCGTGGGTCTTTTGCACGCGCGACAGTTCGTTCGAAACACGACAGACAGTTCTCGGTCCATCGTTTTGATACAAAGAAAATGGCATGATTTGACAACATATTAAAAAGTTTTACAAGTCCCGGTTCACCGGGAACCCCCATATACGAAACTTGTGGAATACCAAAGTCATGCACAGGATGAATACCGTACGTACTCAAGCCTAGGTACATAGCGTCTGTGTCTTTCGGTACAGGGAACACGTGTCTGAACCATTTCGTCGGGCTACAGTCATCTTCGAGTAATACGAACGGTCTGAATTCACCTTCAAGACGTTTCTTCATGATGGAAATCATACCAAGGACACCGCTCAGTGGACCTTTGTCACATACGCCCACGTGACATTCGGCCGTCAGACCCTTTTCTTGTAGGTGCACCTCCATATGGTCTTTACGTTCTGGTCTGTGTGGGCCGTGAAGATATACAATGTCCAAGTCTCTTAGGTCAATAGACATCAAACTAAAGATATTTAGGGATGTATCTTTAATGGTTCGCTTAGTAACGACGATGACAGTCATCCCGACACGCGAAGAATCCATCGTAGGGACGATCGAGAGCATTCAGGCCGGTAGTTTAAAACCAGATGCCATGTATGTGAACATTCCGCTGGCATACATTAGGTTTCGGCAACCGCTCGACGCCGGCCTCATCCCGAAACTAAAAGAACTAGGCGTACACGTGATCGAACTCGAACACGACCGGGCGTGTCTCAACAAAATTCTACCCATTCTCGCCCACGAAACCGATCCAGAGACGCTCGTCGTGACGCTCGACGACGATATGACGTACGCGCCGCGATTCATCGAAGGACTCTACGAGGGATGGAAACAATTCGGCGACGTCGTTGGTTACAGCGGAATGTATTATCCCGAAACGGTGTTGCGTCACACGGGACAACTTCGTTACGGAATTGTATGGGGGCACGGAAACCGGGCGGACATTCTCGAGAATGGGTTCGGGACGATGTTTCGGCTCGGGGTCCTCAAAGGGTTTCCGGATCTGCCGCCATTGTCAGCCGACGTTGATCCGGTCATGTACATCAGTGACGATTACATTATGGGTCGTTTTTTTGATCACAAAAGAGTTCCGAAACGGGTCGTGTGTCATCCGTGGATCGGGCGCGTCGGGGACGATTGGACATCCATGTGTTCCGAGAACGCGAATGCCAAAACGTTCGAACTTGCGACGTCGCGCAATCCGCTCGCTGATTATATTAGGGCCGGCGAACTGTTCACTTTGCACACAGGCCTTCGATCCCATCCTTCAAACTGATACGGGGTTTCCACCCGGATGCAAGGAAATCGGGCCGTGGTTCATTAACCTTTGTCTGAAAGCTTGATGTAACTGATCCTGGGCAGAGTTCTGCGTTGTAAAATTGTGCAATGATATCAGCGACAGTTTTAATACTTACCCATTCGTAATTACTTATATCTATCATTGAGCCATATTTACTTTTTACAGATTCGAAATTTTCCATAATGTGACATGCCGCTACCGCAAAATCTTCGGTATGAAGAAACTGGCGCGTCTCTTCGCCGTCGGTGAGCATACTGATACGTCCACCGGTTTTAGCTTGGTGTATAAAATCAGCAACGGCGTGAGATTTATCTCCAATCTCTTCGGGGCCGTATACATTCCATACTTTAATATTTATTCCTCCTAAATATTCGGTATAAAATTCAGCGATACGTTTGAGTGGACCGTACGGGTTATGATCCATATTTGACATTTGGGACGTCGTATGTATAAATGGAACACCTGAATCCCTAATCGCACTAAATGTATTTTCCAGGAGTTTCATATTATTGGAAATGTACTCGGCCGTAGTGGTTGAATACTTTGACCCACCGACATCAAATGCAAAAAACGCTACAAACTCAACTTCTTTTAAAATAAAATAAAGAGATTTGGCAACTCTTAAATCATGTTCCGTGTCTAGTGCAATATCCCATTCAGTCACTTGGTGACCCTGTTGCTTAACGTATCGCGTAAAAGCGCGCCCGATGACTCCCTCTGACCCGAGCACGAGTACCCGCATTTATATATAGTTTAGCTGTAATTCTTTATTTCAGCGTTAACATGTACAGCGTCGACCGCACGAGCGCCGTAACTTCATCCTGAATATTCTTCAGGTAGGTGTCGCGTGGCATACGGCACGCGCGTATGCGCGTCAGCAGACCCTTGAAGTATGCGCGGGCGCTCACCCTCGTCCGTGTGTTACGCGGGAGCGTCATGCGCTTGAGCCGACCGTATTTGCCCATGTAGGCCTCGGCGTACGCGTCGAGCAGGGGTACGATACCCTCGTAGTACGCCTGGAGCGCTTTATGTTCCGCGAACGACTTGGTCGTCAGGTGGTACATGTGCGCTTTTTCGCGCGAACGCATGAGCAAAGCTATATACTTTGCCGGTCCGGACATTTTTTCGTCGTTACTCTTAGTAGAGATGATTTTCGAGGAAACAGGTCTTGCCAAAGGCACGAAAGTGTACAAGGGTGTGAGAGTCAGGCGTCTACTGGGTGACGTCCGCCATTTCTTCGTCACGACGAACCCCCGGATCGCCAAGGGGTACGGTCACCCTTTGGCGTATCAGACGAAGCGCGCCGTACGTCTGTTTACGATGTCGGCCCGTAACCTGAAACTTCTGACGACCAAGTACCCCGGTCTGACCAAAGAAACCCGTACACTGATTCGGTTCGCGCTCGGGACCGGTACGACCCGGGCAAAGCAGGCAGCCGCCTACAAGGTTATGTACGGTAAGGGTGTTCCTGGTGCACGTAATGTGCGCGCCGGTCAACGTCTGAGCGTCTCGGACATTGATGCCAAATTGGCCCAGCGTCTGACGCGCGAATTTCTTCGCCCGGAGCGATACGACGGATACTATTCGCCGCGGCGCAAAAGTATATTTCACGAGGGTGCTTTCCACGCCGAAATTATGTTGTGTGACGGCACCCGGGCACTCGAACGCCGGGTCACGAAGGAACACCCGCGGGCGCTCTATGACCGTCGGACCATCGTACGTTCGCTCCCCGAACTGTTTGTTGCGTATTGCAAGACGCACAGACGTCTGACGCGCCAGTACGGCGGCTTCGTTCCGTATCTCGGCGGTGGTATGGCCGTCCGGCTGTACCTCGAGGCCCGACGCAAGAAGATGCCGCCGCTCGTCCGCGGTACGTCCGATTTCGATTTCACATTTGCGGTTCCGCGTCGGCTCACATCCCGGGTCGCTGTGTCGACGCGTATTTTCGCCATGCGCCAAGTCATGTCCAGACACGTGACGGGATTCATCGCGTGGCTCAACAAGGAGTACCGGACGGCCGGTGTGAAACTGGTCGTGAATGAGTTTGTTCCGCCGATCCGGGTCCTGCCCGCGACCGGAAAGACTGTGTACCAAGTTATTTCGTACAAGTTACAGTTTCCGGGTATGGCCGAACCGGTCGAGTTTGTCGATTCGACGCTCGCGTACGTACCCGGTATCGGGCGAGACCACATCCACCGTGAAATTACGCGCCATTATGGTATCCCGCTCGAACGCCTGAAATACATGTATAAGAATGTACTGGTTGTTCTTGCCGGTTCTTTTGTCTACCCGGGTATCAAAAATCGTAACCCGCTCACAGGCCAGCGACCCGAAAAGGGTCTGAAAAATGCAGCCCGGCTGAATTCGCTTCAAAAACTGCGTCGTGGCAACGCCGCCGTACAGAACTTCATAAAGAAGATAGGCTCCAGAAACGTAAGCGGTGCACGCAAACGCGCCGAACAAATAATCCGATCTATTAAAAGAGGATGAGACGAACGTGCGTCCAGGTCCGGAAAGTCCTTCGGGATTCCGGGCCAATTGTGAAGCGAACGACGCGGTTCGTCGAACGGCACATTGTGCGAACGTCCGTGGTTGGTTTTGTGCCGTCGGTCGTGAACGATACGGTGATTCATCACGTACAATTTTCCCCTATTGAACTGTTGCACGTCGTGACCGATGACGTGTCCGTCACGAGTCTTACAGCCCTGGCGACACTTCTCATGCGTCTTCTCTAGTACAGACACTGGTTATCGGTCGCGCACTCGAATCTGAAAAGCATGAACGTGGGTGTGTTTGTGACCAGGCTCGCGCCCGTCTGATCGTAGAGCGACACGGTGAGCCGGTCAAGTTTACGAATAGGGTTTATGTATGATGCGTAGGCCGGATACTGACTCGCGGACGCGAACAGGAACCGTCCGCCGGACGGAACGCCGTGGACGGTCGCAAAAGCCTCGGCCATGACACGCGCGTTCACAGGAACCTGTGTCACTTGGCCGACGCTCGATGTATTTCCGGACACGGACTGTTGGTACTTGAGCACGGCGTGGTCGTGAAACTTATTGACGAGCTCTTCAACCTGTACGTAGACGACATTGGACGTCGGCGCCCCGGTCGAATC
>Ga0208082_1000562_pt1 | contig 11144 bp, 12 predicted proteins | sample LakMenE09Jun09ns_FD_150683 | JGI IMG/M metagenome (GOLD analysis project Ga0208082, IMG submission 150683) | Freshwater microbial communities from Lake Mendota, WI - 09JUN2009 deep hole epilimnion ns (SPAdes) | ecosystem: Environmental > Aquatic > Freshwater > Lake > Epilimnion/Euphotic zone ... | reverse complement strand
ATCGAGATTGTTCAACGATCAAACTATTTCGAGCATGTCGGTCGACTCCGCGGTGATATTGCCATTGTGCGGCCCAGAGGCATAAAAGGACCAATAAAAGTGCAATCAAAGTTTTGAGAAATGCGTACCGTTCTTTAACCACGGCAATACCCTAACTTATGAGAGAGAGCGTGGTTTCTTTTTCAAAATTGCAGCGCCTGGAAGAATTGTTTCGCGACCAGCATTTGCAACAACCACTGCTATGTAAGGAAGAAAGACTGCACCTGCCAGTGCAATCCAACGAAAAGGGCTTGGCAGAACTACCGCGAGAATAAAGCAAGCTGTTCTAATCATCATTGAAATAAAATAGCGGCGTTGGCGCCCAGGTTGATCAGAACTTAATGATTTCTGAGCACTGGTGATGTCGTAAACATCATCATCGTTAGCCATGCGCTGATTCTAGACGAGGAGCGGACACGGTGCCAGATGAAATTCACTTTACGCGAGAGTAGCCAGTAGATTTCTCGCATGTCGCAAAAACCTATCGCCTTCGTAACAGGGGGAAACCGCGGGATTGGTTTAGCTATTGCTAACACTCTATTAAAAGATGGTTTTCACGTTGTTATCGGTTCGCGCTCTGGTGCGTTGATTCCCGGTTTTGATTGCGTGACAGTTGATGTCACTTCAACGCAAAGCGTTGATGAGGCCTTCAATTTGATTGAAACTTCATGGGGGATTCCAGAGGTTTTAGTGTGCAACGCAGGTATAACAAAAGATGCACTTGTCTTGCGTATGTCAGATGAAGATTTTGAGGAAGTTATTGATTCGAATTTAACTGGTGCATTTCGCGTTGCCAAACGTGGAACCAAAGGTTTGCTGAAAATTAAGAAGGGTCGTCTGATCTTTATTGGTTCAGTTGTTGCCTTGTCGGGTTCTGCTGGTCAAGTTAATTATTCGGCAAGTAAGTCAGGTCTTGTTGGAATGGCTAGATCCTTTGCTCGCGAATTAGGTAGTCGCGGGATTACGGCAAATGTGATCGCACCTGGATTTGTTGAAACTGATATGACAGCGGCATTGGATGATAAACGTAGACAAGAGATTGCAGAATCAATTCCTCTGGGTAGATTCTCTGATGCAACCGAGATTGCAGAAGTTGTTACCTTTATTGCTTCAGATAAAGCGGCATACATAACAGGTGCGGTAATACCTGTTGACGGTGGATTAGGGATGGGACATTAAATGGGCTTGCTAACAGGTAAGAACATTTTGGTTACTGGTGTTTTAACTGACGCGTCGATTGCCTTTCATATTGCTCGCATAGCCCAAGAAGAAGGTGCCAACGTTTTGCTCTCTTCTTATGGTCGCGTACTTAGTTTGACCACTCGCATCGCTGGGCGTTTGCCAAATCCCGCGCCAGTAATTGAGTTAGATGTAACCAACCAAGGTGATCTTGATTTGCTAGCTAGCCGAGTACGTGAGCACGTCCCACATCTAGATGGCGTGGTTCACTCGATTGGTTTTGCGCCTGAATCAGCCCTAGGTGGAAATTTTTTAAATACCACCTGGGAAGATGTCGCAACGGCCATGCATGTTTCTGCTTATTCTTTGAAGTCATTATCTACGGCGTGTGTGCCACTATTTAAAGATAGTGCGTCGATCGTTGGCTTAGATTTTGATGCAACTGTGGCGTGGCCAAAGTATGACTGGATGGGCGTTGCTAAAGCAGCGTTGGAATCTACTTCTCGCTACCTCGCAAGAGATCTTGGACCTAAAAACATTCGTGTAAATCTTGTTGCCGCAGGACCAATTCGCACTATGGCTGCGAAATCAATTCCAGGCTTTGATGAGTTTGAGAAAGTTTGGAATGAACGCGCACCTCTTCAATGGGATGTTACAGATGCCGTGCCGGCAGCAAAGGGCGCTGTAGCTCTGCTCTCGGATTGGTTTCCCAAGACAACCGGGGAGATCATTCATGTTGATGGCGGCGTGCATGCCATGGGTGCCTAAGCGTAAATTTCGCCTTTGACCCTATCTCGGGTAATCTTCACCTCAGACCAGTGACTGCATAGTTACTGCAAGAGGAGTACCGCTCCCACCTCCATCGCTACGGCGAGTTGGTTTGTCAGGGTTATGAATTGGTTTCATCCAATTCTCCTTGCGGTGTTTTTCTTGTAGCGCTTGCAACACACAAAGCGTTTGCAATTAACCGAAGGAGCACAAATCAGCACTGAACCGCGCATTAATGATCGAATTCGCACACCTCAAATTCGACTCATCGGCCATACCGGTGATCAAGTTGGAGTTGTAGATATCGATACAGCGTTGAAAATGGCAGATGAAGTCGGTCTTGACTTAGTTGAGATTGCACCAGATGCCAACCCACCCGTTTGCAAGATTATGGATTTCGGAAAGTACAAATACGAAATCGCGCAAAAGGCTCGGGAAGCGCGTCAGAACCAGACCCACATTGTGGTGAAGGAAGTGCGTATGCGACCAAAGATCGAAAATCACGATTATGAGACTAAGCGTGCTCATATCGAGAAGTTCCTCAAAGGTGGCGACAAGGTGAAGGTAACGATGCAGTTCCGTGGAAGAGAGCAGACAAGACCAGAACTTGGTTTCAAATTGCTACAACGTCTTGCAGAAGATGTTGCACTATTTGCATTTGTGGAATTTGCCCCTAAGCAAGAGGGTCGAAATATGACAATGGTATTAGGACCGACGAAGAAGAAGACAGAAGCAGTAGCTGAACAACGCGCAGCCCGCAAAGCTAAAGAGCTAGCAGCTGCAAAAGAAGAAGCGTAAAGAGAAACCGAACTAAGGAGAGCACAATGCCAAAGATGAAGACTCACAGTGGGGCGAAGAAAACTTTTCGCATCACAGGAACTGGAAAAGTTATGCACGAACGTGCTGGCAAGCGCCACCTCCTTGAGCACAAGTCCTCACGTGTTACACGTCGCTTGAGCACAGAGTCAGCAGCTAAGCCGTCAACTACATTTACAGCCAAGCGCATGCTTGGGCTGAAGTAAGGAGCGTGAATTGAATGGCTAGAGTAAAACGTGGTGTTCACGCAGCAAAGAAACGTCGCACAACTCTTGAACGCGCAAGCGGTTACCGTGGACAACGTTCCCGTCTTTTCACAAAGGCTAAGGAACAAGTTACACACTCAATGGTTTATGCCTTCAATGACCGCAAGGACAAAAAAGGTGATTTCCGTCAGTTGTGGATTCAGCGCATTAACGCTGCAAGCCGTGAAAATGGTTTGACGTATAACCGTTTGATTCAGGGATTAAAGAGCGCGGGAGTAGAAATCGATCGACGCATACTTTCTGACTTAGCAACTAACGATCCAGCTACATTCAAAGCACTTGTTGATGTGGCTCGTAAGAGTCTTGCATCTGCATAAATAGAACTCATGATCGAGAGCCTTAATTCCCCGCATGTTGGGCGAGTTAAGGCTCTTATCAGTTCTAGAGGTTCTAAAGAACGAAATGAATCAGGGCTCTTTATTGCAGAAGGCATTCAATGTGTTCGCGAAGCGTTGAGTTCTTCTACAGGGCCAAAGTTGCAAACTTTATATGTCACTAATAGCGCTTTAGAAAAATTCTCAGAGGTAGTAAATCAAGCACAATGTGAAGTTCTAAGTATCACCGACGATGTTGCTAGGACTATGTCAGATACAGTAACACCGCAGGGTTTGGTTGCAGTGTGTGAGATTCCAGATACATCGATTCAATACCTAAAGCCAGCTCTTAAAAGTAAGTTTATTTACCTCAGTGAAGTTCAAGATCCGGGCAATGCTGGAACAATCATCCGCTCAGCCGATGCCTTCGGTTTTGATGCAGTTATTACATCGCCAAATAGCGTTGATATTTTCTCTCCAAAAGTTGTACGTAGCACTGTTGGATCGCTGTGGCACATACCGGTTTACCAGGCGGTGGAGTTAGATGAGATCATGAATTGGGATTGCACATTTGTTGCCCTTGATACTGAAGCAGAAGCGCCGCTATCAAAGATTGCTTTGGATCGATCAGTGGTTGCAATATTTGGAAATGAAGCTCGCGGTTTGCGCAATCTCAAAGGATTATCTGCATCAAAGGATCGAATTACTCCCGTAAGAATTCCTATGCCCGGCAATGCAGAAAGCCTGAATCTATCTGTTGCCGCAAGCATCGTTATGTATCAACTAGCAAATATCCCAACTTCCTAAAGTACGAGGCGTTAGACTCGCCTCCATGAATGCGCAAGAAATTCAAGGCTGGGTTGACTCGGCTGATTCGGCCTTTAAGGCTTGCGCGACTCTCGATGATCTAAAGAGTGCACGTTTGCTTCACACGGGGGATAAGTCATCGATTTCTGGAGCATCTCGCTCTCTAGGGACACTCTCACCGGATGAGAAAGTTTCGTTTGGAAAATTAGTGGGAGAAGCTAAAGCATCCATTGCTCTCTCATTAGAAGCAGCTACTAAACGTTTAGAAAATGAACGCGATAAGAAAATGCTGGCTGAAGAAATCGTTGATATCACTTTGCCCGTAAGACGTAATCATCAAGGTGGTTTACATCCCATCAGCATTATTAAAAATGATATGTCAGATTTCTTTATCGAACAGGGCTATTTTGTTGAAGAAGGTCCTGAACTCGAATCCGGTTGGCTCAATTTTGACGCTCTCAACATTCCTGCTGATCATCCCGCACGAACTATGCAAGATACTTTTTTCATAGAACCTCTGGAATCTGGCATGGTTTTACGAACGCATACATCGCCTGTGCAGATCAGAACGATGCTCACTAAGCAACCGCCTGTCTATGTTATTTGTCCAGGCAGAACTTTTAGAGCCGATGAATTAGATGCAACGCATAGCCCCGTTTTTCATCAAGTAGAAGGTTTGGTTGTCGATCGCGGAATCACTATGGCCCATTTGAAAGGCACGTTAGATAATTTTGCGAGATATATGTTTGGTCCAGATGTAACAACTCGCTTGCGACCATCGTTTTTTCCTTTCACCGAACCAAGTGCTGAAGTAGATGTGTTTTTTAATGGACGATGGATCGAATGGGGCGGATGCGGAATGGTTAACCCACGCGTTTTACAAACGTGTGGAATTGATGCAGATGAATTTAGTGGTTTTGCTTTTGGCATGGGACTTGAAAGAACTTTGATGGTTCGCCATGGGATAACAGATATGCATGACATTGTTGAAGGCGACTTGCGATTTACCAGACAGTTCGGGGTGGGGTTGTAATGCGCGCACCACTTTCTTGGTTAAAAGAATTTGTAGAAATTCCGAAGAGTTTGTCTGCCGATGACATCGCACAAGGACTTGTGCGCGTCGGGTTTGAAGTGGAAGAAATAATTGAACAAGGCAAAGATGTCCAAGGTTCATTAGTTTTTGCTGAAGTTCTCTCTATTGAGGAAATCACTGAGTTTAAGAAACCAATCCGATATGTTGGTTTGGATTGCGGTGAAAAACAAACTCGTTTTGTTATCTGCGGAGCAACAAACTTTGATGTTGGCGACATAGTTGTGGTGGCACTGCCGGGTGCTGTGTTGCCTGGTGATTTCCAAATTGCAGCACGCGAAACTTATGGAAAAACTTCCAATGGCATGATTTGCTCCTCCAAAGAATTGGGTTTAAGCGATGATCACGCCGGCATTATGGCTTTTAGTAAGAGTCAGGTTTCGATAAAAGATGACGTTCGACAAGCTTTACTTATCGATGATGTCATTTTTGATATCGCAGTTAATCCTGATCGAGGTTATGCACTTAGCATCAGGGGAGTAGCTCGGGAAATAGCCGGAGCATTTGACCTAAAGTTCACAGATCCTGTTGATGCTCTGCGATCACTATCTTTTGCTAATAAAGGCAAAGGCGTTACACCAAAGATAGATGAAAAGAATTGTGCATCGATTTTCTATATTCGAACAATGTCCCATTTTGATTCCACTGCTCTAACACCTGTATGGATGCGTCGCCGAATTGAAAAAATGGGCATGCGTTCTATCTCTTTGGTTGTAGATGTTACAAACTACGTAATGCTCGAACTAGGCCAACCACTTCATGCTTTTGATCGTCATAAAATAAAAGGAAGCTTGCATTTAAAGCGAGCTGGTAAATCTGAGAAGTTCACAACTTTGGACGGACAGATTCGCACATTAGATCCTATGGATTTAATGGTTACAGATGATGAAAAGCCTCTTGCGCTAGCTGGCACCATGGGTGGAGCTTCATCCGAAATTACTGAGAGCACAACTGAAATTGCACTTGAAGCTGTGCGCTTTGATCCAATCGCAGTTGCTCAGAACTCTCGTCGACACAAATTATCTTCAGAGGCATCACGCAGATTAGAACGCGGTGTTGATCCATCGTTGGCAGAGTTGGCCTCTGCTCGCTTCGTACAATTATTGACGCAAAACAGTTCGGCCCAACATGTTGAAACCGCATTCACTGGTGAAGCAAATTTTCCTCCGATTTTTAGCATAGATCCACATGACATCTCTAAAATTCTAGGCTTTGAAGTAAAGCCTGCAGAAGTTGCCAGAACCTTGAGAGTTGTTGGTTGCGATGTAGATGAAAAGAAGTGGATGATCGATCCGCCATCGTGGCGACCAGATCTCATGAACACATCTGATATCGCAGAAGAAGTTGCGCGAATTATTGGATATGAATCCATCCCTTCAATTCTGCCTAATCGACCATTACACGCATCGTTAACGCCTATACAAAAACGACGTCGAGTTATTGCCCAATATTTAGCTAATCGAGGTTTTGCAGAAGTATTGACCTTCCCATTTACAAATCAAAAGACAATTGATGACATGGGCTTTGTTGGGCCTCGCGCAGCAACGTATGCGCTGGCAAACCCAATGTCGGATGAAAATCCGCTTCTAAGAGTTCATTTGGTTCCAGGGTTGATCGAAGTTGCAGCACGTAACATCAGTCGAGGTGCCAAGAGCTTTGCAATATTTGAGATGGGTTCAATATTTAGAAGTTCTCAGAAATTAGAGGTCTCAATAAATCCAGACATTGCTAAACGACCTACGGCAGATGTTATATCTAAGATATTTGCTTCTGTCCCCGAACAAACTGAGATGGTTTCAGGTTTGTTAGTTGGCAAGAAGGAAGAAGATTCTTGGCAAGGAAAGTCTGCGGATTACGGTTGGCAAGACGCAATAGCGTTTGCACAGGAAATTCTTGAACTCGCTCATTTAGAATATGAAATTAAGCGTTCAGATCTTGCGCCGTGGCATCCTGGTCGCTGCGCCGAACTTATTGTGGATGGAAAAATTGTCGCACATGCAGGAGAAATTCATCCGCGCATTCTTAATCAATATAACTTGCCACCTCGTTCAAGTGCATTTGCGATAAATATAGGAGCGCTTCCGAATTCGCAAATGGTTCGCCCGCACAGGGTTGGAGTGATGCCTGCTGCAATGCAAGATGTTGCCTTGATAGTTGATTCAACAGTTACAGCGCTGCAGGTGCAAGAGGCTCTCATGGAAGGAGCCGGGGATCTTCTTGAATCTATTTCTCTTTTTGATCGATACGACAAAGTTGGAGATGGAAAAGTTTCCTTAGCTTTCACTCTTACATTTAGAGCTGCTGATCGAACCCTTACTAACGAGGAAGTTTCTGCGATGCGTGAGTCAGCCACCAATGTGGCATCAAAGCGTTGCGGTGCGGTGGTTAGAACTGCATAATTATGCATAGATTTGCATAATTAGTCATCACCAGTTAGGCTCAAATCATGAAGACGATAGTGATAGGCGCCAGCGGCTATGCAGGCGGAGAGCTCTTGCGTTTATTGGCAACTCATCCTCATTTACAGGTTGTTCAAGTTAGCGCGCATAGCAATGCAGGTGAGTTAATCACTTCGGTCCATCCGCATTTAACTACATACCAAGGCAAAAAGTTTGAATCTATTGAATCTATAAATTTTGATCTAATTGATGTTGCTTTTATAGCTCTGCCACATGGTCAATCAGCTGGTGTTATTAAAAATATTTCAAGTCATACAAAAATCATTGATCTTGGCGCCGATTTTCGACTCAGCGATGCGGCTCAATGGAGCAAATATTATGATGGAGACCACGCCGGAGTATGGACCTATGGTTTGCCCGAAATCCCAGGACAGAGAGAGAAAATATCTAAGAGCGTGCAAGTTTCAAATCCAGGTTGCTATGCAACATCGATCATCACTGGATTACTGCCTGCCTTAGAAATCATTGATGTTTCAGACGTTGTTGTAGTTGCAGCATCAGGTACAACAGGTGCCGGAAGAAGTGCCAAGATCAACCTCATAGCAAGTGAAGTGATGGGGTCCTTAACCTCCTATAAATTCGGCGGTGTTCATCAACATACGCCTGAGATTGAACAAGCGCTCACTGAATATTCAAATAAAGATGTCAAGATTTCTTTCACACCGGTTCTGGCTCCAATGCCAAGAGGAATTCTTTCAACGATTACCGCGCGTTTAACTTCAAAGGTTTCCACTGAACAAGCTCATGCGTTCTTCGCCAAGTTTTATGCGGATGATTACTTCGTTGATGTGCTACCTATTGGTCAAATGCCAAAAACTGGTTCTTTAGTAGGTTCCAACAAGGTGCAAATGCAGGTCGCAGTTGATGAGCATGTTCAAAGGCTAGTTGTCAGTGTTGCGCTGGATAATTTAGGAAAAGGTGCGGCAAGTCAGGCTATTCAAAATGCTAATTTGATGTGTGGTTTTCATGAAGGTTCTGGATTATCTACTGATGGAATTGGAACATGAAGCTTCCTCAAGGATTTGTAGCATCGGCAACTGCTGCAGGATTAAAGAGTTCCGGTGCAAAAGATCTGACTCTCATTGTCAATCAAGGTCCTTCACAATGGGCAACGGCAGTGTTTACGACCAATCAAGTAGTAGCAGCCCCAGTATTGTGGAGTAAGGAAGTAATTAAAGGTTCTGTCGTTCGAGCAGTTGTTTTGAACTCCGGTGGAGCAAATGCTTGTACTGGTTCGCAGGGCTTCCAAGATACACACGCCACGGCTGAGTGCGTTGCTAAATTGCTAAATCATTCATCTTCTGAAATTTTCATTTGTTCAACAGGAATGATCGGTGAGTTTCTACCGATGGACAAGATTTTTGGCGGATTAGATCTTCTGTCACAAAACCTGTCGACAGATTCTTTATTGGATTGCGCTCATGCCATTATGACAACTGATTCTGTGCCCAAAATTTCTAGCATCAATAAAGATGGAGTTCAGGTATGCGGCATAGCAAAAGGTGCTGGAATGCTGGCGCCTGCTCTAGCAACAATGTTGTGTGTGGTTTTAACAGATGCCCTTTTGCCCGCTAATGCCAAGAGTATTTTCGAAGATGTAGTAAGTAGAACATTTAATCGAATCGATTCCGATGGATGTACTTCAACAAATGACACGATTTTGTTCATGTCATCCGGTGCAAGTGGCGTGCAATTAGGCGAGGAACAATGCGCGTCGATGTTGCTTGAAACCTGTTCATCTTTGGCCGATCAATTAATTGCCGATGCTGAAGGATCTACTAAGACAATTGAAATTAATGTAGTAAATGCTCGTTCAGAAAACGATGCGGTCAATGTTGGAAGAGCATGCGCCAGGAACAATTTATTGAAAGCCGCAATCTTTGGGGCAGATCCAAATTGGGGACGAGTTTTGGCGGCGGTCGGAACGGCAGATGCTTTCATGGATGCTAGCGACATTGACGTGTGTCTCAATGGAGTTCGAGTATGTGTATCGAGTGCTCCAGGGGCAGATAAATCTAAGGTTTCTTTCGAACCAAGGTTGGTTGTGATCGATGTAGATCTAAAAGTTGGCGCGGCGTGCGCAACGATAAAAACCAATGACTTATCCCATGCTTACGTTCACGAGAACTCTGCGTACTCCACATGATCATTATTAAATTCGGTGGCCACGCCATGAATGACACACAAGGTATTTTTGCTGCTGCAATCAAGTCCGCTCTCTCAAAGGGTGAACAAGTAATAGTTGTTCATGGTGGCGGTCCGCAGATTAATGCTGAGCTTAAAAGTCGCAATATTGAAAGCACTTTCGTTAATGGGTATCGCTTCACCACCGATGAGATCTTCGATGTTGTAGATGAGGTGCTATCGAAGGTTGTGGGTCCAGAGGTTGCCAAGAATCTAATTCTTGCTGGGCTAAACGCTCAAGCGATTTCTGGCAAGGGTTCCGAAGTTCTATTCGCAGAAGGCATAGATGGATTGGGCAAAGTTGGTCGCGTAATCCGAGTTGATGTTTCGAGCATTGATCAACTACTCGAGAAGAAAATTGTTCCAGTGATTGCCCCGATTGCAATAGATGTCGCAGGGGGCAATGGCCTAAACATCAATGCTGATCTTGCAGCTGCCGCTATTTCAGGTGCGTATCCCGGTTCGTCACTGATCATCATGACCGATGTTGCAGGTATTTATCGCAAGTGGCCTGATAAGAGTTCAATGATTGAGAAAATATCAGCCCACGAACTTGCGCAATTAAAACCTACTTTTGCAGATGGAATGTTGCCCAAAGTGGATGCAACCTTAGAAGCCATAGCTGCAGGGGCACACTCAGTTCGAATAATTGATGGAACAGATGATGGCAGCTTTGCAGCAGCCCTTGATGGCAGTGGTGGAACTTTGGTGTACGCATGAAAAATAACGATTACATGCAACTCTGGTCTAATAATTTGATGAGTAATTATTCAGTTCCAACGATCACACTTGTTAAGGCGAAGGGATGCGTAGTTCAAGACGCTGACGGAAAGAAATACCTAGACATGTTGGGCGGGATTGCGACCAGTATTTTAGGTCACGCCCACCCTGTTGTTGTTAGCGCTGTCAGTCGTCAAATAAGAACACTTTCCCATGTGAGCAATTTTTATTCTCACCCCAATGCAATTGAATTAGCCCAGATATTGATTCGATTAACTGGCAAAAAAGATTCACGGGTTTTCTTTGCCCAATCAGGCGCCGAAGCTAACGAGGCAGCAATCAAATTATCTAGAAAAACAGGTCGAACAAGAATTGTTGCGATGGATGGTTCTTTTCATGGAAGAACTATGGGATCCCTCTCTCTCACAGGACAGAGCTCGAAGAAGATAGCTTTTACTCCGTTATTAAAAAACGTGAAACACATTCCTTTCGGGGACATCAA
>Ga0208082_1000561_pt1 | contig 11148 bp, 11 predicted proteins | sample LakMenE09Jun09ns_FD_150683 | JGI IMG/M metagenome (GOLD analysis project Ga0208082, IMG submission 150683) | Freshwater microbial communities from Lake Mendota, WI - 09JUN2009 deep hole epilimnion ns (SPAdes) | ecosystem: Environmental > Aquatic > Freshwater > Lake > Epilimnion/Euphotic zone ... | reverse complement strand
TATGAATTACTCTTCACTATCAAACAATCTGATTTTGAAAAAATTAAAAACAATCCTGATATTTCTATTATTGGGCATGTTACAGAAGCTTCGGCAGGATGTAATTTGATTTCAAAATCGCAAAAGGTTCATCCAATCAAGGCTCAAGGCTGGAACTCTTTAAAAGGCACTCAAGAATAGAATAATTTTCTATTTTAGGGCTTAAAAACTATATTTAGTGTTAAATATTTTAAATCTTATGAATAGAAAAACCCTAGTTTTACTTTTAGCTTTATTTGCGTCCTCAATAAGCGGGAACTCTCAAACCAATAACAATAAGTCGCCAGAACCCGTTTATCCAATTCCAAATAAACAGCAAATGGAATGGCACGAGATGGAGACTAATGCTTTTATCCATTTCACCACTAATACTTTTACCGGTTTAGAATGGGGTTATGGTGATGAGAAACCAGCCATATTTAATCCAACAGCCCTTGATACTGAGCAGTGGGCTAGAATACTTAAAGAAACAGGTTTTAAGACATTAATTTTAACAACTAAGCATCACGATGGGTTTTGCTTATGGCCAAGTAAATTCACTGAACATTCCGTAAAGAATAGTCCCTATAAAAACGGAAAAGGCGATGTGGTAAAAGAAACGGTTGAGGCTACTAAAAAATTTGGACTTAAGTTTGGTGTTTATTTATCTCCTTGGGATAGAAACTTTGCTGAATATGGTAGACCAGCTTATGTAGAATATTATAAAAATCAAGCGAAAGAGTTATTTGAAAATTACGGACCTGTTTTTGAAATGTGGTTTGATGGAGCAAATGGTGGAGATGGTTATTATGGTGGTGCTCGTGAGACTAGGAAGATAGATGCTAAAACTTACTATAAGTGGCCTGCTCTTCGTGAGATGATTGATAAAATGCAGCCAGGGGTATTATATTTTAGTGATTCCGGTCCCGGTGTTAGATGGGTCGGAAATGAAAGAGGTATCGCTGGATTAACCAACTGGAATACAATCTCAACAGATACACTTTATGCTGGTAAAGCCGGAATTACAGATATTTTAAATACTGGGGCAATCGACGGAAAAAAGTGGATTCCTGCAGAGGTTGATGTATCAATTAGACCAGGATGGTTTTACCATGCACACGAGGATGACAAAGTAAAAACACCTCAACAATTATTTGACATTTACCTTAGCTCTGTAGGAAGAGGGTCAACTTTGCTTTTGAATATTCCTCCAGATCAACGCGGACTTTTCCATGAAAAGGATGTTGAATCTTTACGTGGTTATAAAAAGTTATTAGATACCGAATTTGCTAAAAATATAGCGCTCAAAGCAAAAGTTAAAGCCGATTCATTTAGAGGAAATTCAGCTCAATTTGCCGCATCAAACCTAACAGATGGCAATAAAGAAACTTATTGGGCAACAAATGACGGACAGTTAACAGGAAGTTTTGAGCTGGACTTAGGAAAAGTTTCAACAGTTAAATATGTAACTCTTCAAGAATACATCAAACTGGGACAACGCGTAAAAAAGTTCTCTGTTGAAGCGTGGAAAGACGGAAAATGGACAAATGTAGCCAATGGAACCACTATTGGTTATAAGCGTATTTTTAAAATAGACCCGGTACAAACTTCAAAAATTAGGGTAAGTATTGAAGACTCAAAAGCTTGTCCGTTAATTTCGAATTTAGAAGTTTATTAAATCACTCTAAAATTTCTATAATGAAATGCATTTTCATCTTTTTATTTATTAGTATATCTGCTATTAGTATAAAAGCGCAAACAACGAAAGTTAATCCCAAATTGGACTCACTGCAAATTGTTGAAGCGGCGTGTGGACAATGTAAGTTTAATATGGAAGGTAAGGGTTGTGATCTGGCTGTGAGAATTAAGGGCAAATCTTATTTTGTGGATGGTACGAAAATAGATGATCATGGAGGTGCTCATGCAAAGAATGGATTTTGCGAGAAAGTTCGGAAAGCAGAAGTTCGGGGCATTATTGTTAAAAATCGATTTGTTGCAACTTCATTTAAATTACTGCCGGATAAAGAAAAATAGATATTCCAAAGATTATAGTCAATAAGTCCTATCCTTTGTTTTAAGTGACAGCGTCTTTAAGGATTAAGAAATATAGAGGAGTCTCCAGACACACCTGTCCTTAGAGTTTCCATCGATTACAAAAATTGACTTTATATTACAACGGAGGGGCTGTTGTACGGTTTCAGCGCCAGCTCCTCCCGCGCCTTTGCGAGATGTACTCTGCGTAAATCCCCTTAAATCTGCAGGAGAAAATGAAGAAATGGGCTGGTACGGTGACAACACCGACCAGGGGAGCTGTATTTGTTTTTACAAATATTAGACCTTATATACGTTAGGACAGGTCGCGACCTGTCCTAACGCCTGTCCTTTGAGTTAAGCGACAGCGTCTCTAAGGATTAATAAATGGTGAGGAGTCTCCAGACTCCTCTATTCCTAATCGCCATCCTATCTTTAGAGTTTTTGCCAGCATTTCTATACATTTAAGAAATAATGAGCTTTCCCCGAAACCCCCTTTATTCCTCATCATCCCCAATAAACTTCTGATCTAGCTGTTTACCGGTTTTAGCCCCCAATTTCTTAATCTTTTCTGCGGTTATACTTAGATTACCTCTACCGTTGGATAATTTATTCAAAGCTTTTTCATAAGCATCCTGACTGAGTCGGATGTTTTTACCGATACCCTCCATATCGGTCATAAAGCCAATAAACTTATCATACATTTCTCCACTTAGACGGGCAATTTCCATCACATTTCGGTTTTGACGTTCCTGCTTCCACATGCTGGCAATGGTGCGTAGGGTGGCTAAAAGTGTAGAGGGACTAACAATAACAACGCGTTTATCCCAAGCAAAGTTGAAAAGATCGGCATCTTTTTGCACTGCAATGCCAAAAGAGGATTCGATGGGAATAAATAGCATGACAAAGTCGGGAGAGTTTATTTTATAGAGCTCACTATAATTCTTGGAAGATAAGCCCTGAATATGTCCCCTGATTGATGCAATATGCTGCTTGGTATATATTTCACGCTCTTCTTCGCTCTCACAATTTACCAATCGCTCATAGGCAATTAATGAAACTTTTGCGTCGATAATGAGGTGTTTATCATCAGGAAGATCAATAATTACATCCGGCTGGAAGTTTTGTCCTTCAGAAGACTGATGTGTAGCTTGTGTTCTATATTCGCGATCCTTCACCAAACCAGATCTTTCTAAAACCCTTTCCAAAATCATCTCACCCCAATTCCCCTGCTTTTTATTATCGCCTTTTAGGGCATTGGTGAGGTTTTTAGTCTCTAGATTCATGAGATTCGATTGCTCAATCAATTGATTGATATGTCCTTTTAACATATTTCTTTCATCCGACTCCGCTTTGTAAACCTTCTCCACTTTTTCTTCAAAAGCTTTAATATTCTCCTTGAAAGGGTTTAAAATAATATCTAAATTTTGGCGATTTTCTTCGGTGAACTTTTTAGTTTTTTCATCTAAAATTCGGTTTGCAATTAGCTCAAAATCTTTATTAAATTTCTCCTGATTATTTCTAATTTCCTCCTTCTGTTCATCAATTTTCTCTTGTTGCGATTTTAAGTAGGCACGTGAACTTTCCAAAGATTGTAAGACTTCGGAAAGTTTTTTCCTTTCAGACTCTAATTCAAATTTTAAGTTTGATAATTCGGTTTTTAGGTTTTCACCCCTTTCTTCGGCTCTAGCTTTGGCAATCTTTAATTCATCAAGTTCGGCCATATTTATTCCCATAGCTTTGGGCTTAGTTCGATAAAAGATAAAAGCTATGATAATAATTAAACCGGCAATTAACGCGTAAATATCCATGTATAAGATTTTTTATAAAAATAATTAATTAAATATCGATTAGCTCAGCAACCTGTTCTCCAAGTAGGCTCCCCATAGCAACACCCATTCCGTTACAGCGCACCGCACAGAAAATTCCAGACTTCAATTCCTTTACAATTGGCTTTAATTCACTTCCAAATCCCATTATCCCACTCCATCGTGATTCAATTTTCACCTTTTGATTTGGAAGAATTACCTCTTCTAATAATTTTTCCAAAGCATTTTGTATGGTGTTTGTAATACCCATATTATAAGTTTCTTCCCCTTCAAAATCAAGGTCTCTAGCGCCTCCTAAAAGTACCCGATTATCTATATTTCTGAAATAGGTAAATCCACGATTATAATGAAAACAACCCTTAATTTTAAGATTTTTTATTTCTTCACTAATCAAAACCTGGCCCCTTCCTGGTTTAACATCCACCTCAGGAAATAAATCTTTAATAAAAGCATTGCTTGCTAGAATCACCTTGCGTGTTAAAAACCTTCCTTGATTGCTTATAAGTATTTTCTCTTTCGTATCATATTCAATTTTTTCTACTCGGCAATTATTGAAAATACTGATACCCATCCCTTGAACTTTTGAGAGCAATGCATGCATCATCTTACCAGTATCTATTTGACCTTCATTCTTGTTTTTTATAAGATGCGTACTATTTGCAAATCCAAAACTTGCTATTTCATGATTATTAACTGCAAAAATGTCAGTAGTTCCTATAATGGGACTAAGAATTTTATTTAAATAGGGTATATTTTCTATGCATGAATTTGCTAGTTCTGCCTCATTGTTTCTGAACAACTCATACCCACCAAACTGATTAAAGCATATTGCTTTGTCGCCTAGATTTTTTCTCAATTTCTGCAAGCCAATCCAGCGCATTTCTACGAGCTTTAGTAGCTCATCTTCGCCCGAGGAGTTTAGCTCATCAATTAGCTCCGAAACACTTCCAAAACAAGCAAAACCCGCATTTTTGGTACTCGCACCTGAGGGTAAAAAACCAGACTCAAGGATACCTATTTTTAATTTCTGATTCTTGGATTTCAAATTCAGAGCAGCGCTAAGTCCCACAATCCCACTTCCAATAATTAGCACATCAAAACCCTTAAAAAATGCCCCTTGTTCCCAATAAGAAAAAGTATTTTCCATATATTTTTAAAGATAAAATATTTGTGATTATTTTTATTCGGAATAATTTTTGACAGATATTTATTAAAAAACAGAAACGATGGGAATAATTTTAATGATAGTCATTGCTGTGGTAAGTTTTGCAGTTCAATGGCGTTTCAAAAGTAAATTTAAGCAATACACCGAAATGCCTTTATTATCGGGTATGAGTGGTAAGGATATCGCAGATAAAATGTTAAAGGATAATGGTGTTTTTGATGTACAGATTATTTCTGTGGAAGGTCAATTAACCGATCACTATAATCCAGCAGATCGAACAGTAAATTTGAGTCCGGAGGTTTACCATGGCAGAAGCGTTGCAGCAGCAGCAGTAGCCGCTCACGAATGTGGACACGCTGTTCAGCATGCGAAGGCTTATAGCTGGTTAAAGTTTAGATCTGCTGTTGTGCCTGCAGTAAATGTGGCTTCAAAAATTACGCAGTGGGCATTAATGATTGGCGTAATGCTTCTAATGTTCTCAGGAAATATTACCGTTCTTGCCATTGGTGTTGTGGCTTTAGCAGTAGTTACCCTATTTGCTTTTATCACTTTGCCGGTGGAGTTTGATGCAAGTAATCGCGCATTAGCTTGGCTGCAAACTAATCGCGGAATTATGCAAACCGAGATGGAAAACGATCAAGCTAAAGATGCATTATGGTGGGCAGCAATGACCTATGTAGTTGCGGCTTTAAGTTCATTAGCTACTTTAGTTTATTATGCGAGCATGTTGATGGGAAGAAGAGAAGAGTAATTTGCTCTAAAATAAAAAGCCCCGAATGGATGAAAAATCTATTCGGGGCTTTTTTATGGGAAAAATTCTAATTCAATTTATAAAGTGCTATTAATTGAAATTCGGGGATTTTAACTTGAAATTTTTGTCCGTCAACTACTCTAAGCATCTCATAAGAACCCTTCATGGTTCCAATATCAGTTTTTAAATTACATCCTGAAACATATTCGTGGTTTTCTCCAGGTTCAATAATGGGCTGTTGTCCAACAACACCCTCTCCTTCTACCTGGCGTTTTGTGCCATTGGAATCAAATATGATCCATTTACGACTCATTAATTGCACCGTGTAGTCACCCATGTTTTCAATTTTCACACGATATGCAAACATGAAATGTTCATTAACCGGATTTGAATATTCCGGCTGGTAAATAGTTTCTACCGACACTTTAACACCTTCAGTAATCTTGGTTACCATCATCTTATTTTTTATAAACGATAAAATTAAACCGCCTCAGTCTGAAAACGCTCATTAATCTCTTCCAGAACAGAATAAATATCATCAATATTCTCGAGAGAAACCAACTTCATTCGATATTCTTTAAAATCAGGAATTCCCTTAAAATAATTGGCATAGTGCCTTCTCATCTCAAAAATACCGGTTTTATTACCCTTCCAAGCAATTGATTTATCAAGGTGTGTTTTGCAAACATCTACTCTTTCTGCAATGGTTGGTTCTGCTAAATATTCGCCTGTTTTAAAAAAATGCTTTATTTCTCTAAAAATCCATGGGTAACCAATGGCAGCTCTGCCAATCATGATGCCATCAATTTCATATTCCATGCGCCAATCGGCAGCTTTTTGAATTGAATTTACATCACCGTTGCCAAAAATTGGAATTTTTATTCTCGGGTTTCTCTTAATTTCACGTATTAAAGTCCAGTCGGCCTCTCCTTTATACATCTGAGCGCGTGTACGACCATGTATCGTTAGTGCCTGAATACCAACATCTTGCAATCGTTCGGCAACTTCACGAATATTTTTGGTATTGTCGTCCCAACCGAGTCTTGTTTTAACCGTAACTGGTAGATGCGTTGCATCCACAACTGCCTTGGTCATTAAAACCATTCGGTCGATATCTTGGAGTAAACTTGCTCCAGCACCACGGCAGGCCACATTTTTCACTGGGCAGCCATAATTTATATCAATTAAATCGGGTTGGGCTAAGGTAGCAATACGTGTTGCTTCGCTCATGCTTTCAATTTCACTCCCAAAAATCTGTATTCCGATGGGACGTTCATATTCGAAAATATCGAGTTTTGCGCGACTCTTTGCTGCATCGCGAATTAGTCCCTCGGAAGAGATAAACTCGGTGTACATCATATCAGCACCATTTTGTTTACAAACAAAACGGAATGGGGGGTCACTTACATCCTCCATTGGAGCGAGTAAAAGTGGAAATTCCCCTAAATCTATATTTCCTATCTTTACAGACATTAGCTATCTTTCAAACTTGTATTTTTACATGATTTTATTAGGTCATGTAAATGCAAAATTACAAATAAATTATTAGCATGTTTAAATCAGGGTCAGAAGAGCGTCATCCTTTAGGGTCATTGCTTATATTATTTTTATTGTTTCTAGGCTGTGCAATTGTTTTTAGCATTTTAGCCCTTATTATTTCCATTGCAGTTTACGGAGTAGATTCTATTACTCAAGGAGCTATTAATGGGTCCTTTTCGCTTGAAATCCTTAGAATTATTCAAATTTTCTCTTCTTTTGGGATGTTTGTAGTGGCTTCAATCATTTTTGCAAAGACTGAAAGTAAGAACTGGATTGGGTTTTTGAGCTTTAAAAAGGTTAATCCCCTTTTGTTTGTTTTAACCATAGCAATTATGTTTAGCATGAGTCCCTTGATGGAATTCATCAATGAAACAAATAAAAACATGGTTTTACCGGAAGCATTGAAGGAAGTTGAGGCTTGGATGCGGCTTAAAGAGGCGGAAATGACTCAAATGACCAAACAATTTCTTGTGATGGACTCTTTTAATCTTTTGCTTCTCAATGTTTTAATGCTGGCTATTATTCCTGCTTTGGGCGAAGAATTGGTATTTAGAGCAAGTTTGCAAAAGATTTTGGGTCGCTGGACAGGTAATTATCATTTAGCAATTTGGTTAAGCGCAATAATATTTAGCGGCATTCATTTTCAATTTTATGGCTTCTTTCCACGCATGTTTTTAGGAGCTTTGTTTGGCTATTTATTGGTTTGGAGTGGCAGTATTTGGCTTCCCATTTTGGCTCATTTTTTAAATAATGCAGTGGCTACGGTGGGTGCTTATGTTTTACAGCTAGAAGGTAAATCAATTGATCAGGCATTTGAACCTGACCCTGTGAATGTGCCTGTTTTAATTGCAAGTACAGTCGCTTTTGTGGGTCTTTTGTGGTATTTTCATAACTACACAGTTAAAATAAGTGAAAACAAAATAGAATTATCGGATGGAAGCAGATTGGATTAAGGTTTACACCTCAGCAGATTTTTTTAAATCAGAATTGGTTCGGCAGGTATTAATTGATCATGAAATTGATGCCATAATTATCAACAAACAGGGTTTCCCATATCGTATTGGCGAGGTGGAGGTTTATATTCATGAGAGTAATTTGGCAAATGCAAAGAGCATCATCACAGAAAACGAATTGTAAATGAAAACAAGGGCAATTACGGGTTTTATTTTTGCGGCAGTGGTTTTAGGATTGGTTTTGGTGGATGCCAATACCTTTACGCTATTTTTTATTCTGATTTCAATTCTGTGTACACTTGAATTTTATAAACTGGTTAAAACGGATGAGGTAAGGCCTAATTTAAGCACAGGATTATTGTTTTTAATTAGCATAATCATTCCCTTAATAGCACATTTTTTAGCTAATCAAGACTTTAAATATTTAGTTTTTTGTATTCCTTTTGGGATTTTACTGATTGTTTCAGAATTATATAAACACCATAAAAACCCATTTCATAATATTGCTTACACGCTTTTCGGCCTTGTTTATGCGGCCATTCCATTCTGTTTTTTCTATGCTATGGCTTTTCGCGATGGGCAGTATTCCTTTCATTATCCATTGGCATTTTTATTGATGCTCTGGTCGAGTGATACTGGAGCCTATATTTTTGGCGTTCAATTTGGGAAACACCGCCTTTTTGAAAGGCATTCGCCTAAAAAGAGTTGGGAGGGTTTTGTGGGTGGATTAATTTGTAGCGCATTGGCAGCTTATGTTTTGAGTCTTTATTTTACTGAACTTTCGCTTATTCATTGGTTAGTTATTGCCTCAATTATTGCTGTTACCGGCACTCTAGGCGATTTATCCGAATCTATGCTGAAGCGTAGCCTCTCAACTAAAGATTCTGGTACTTTTTTACCGGGCCATGGTGGATTTTTAGATCGTTTTGACGGTTTGTTGATTGCCGCCCCCTTGGTTTATTTTTATTTACAATTAATTAGTCTGTAAGATTTTAAAATTGGAACGGTTTTTAATCTAAAACCCTGAAATAAATTTATGGAGAACACACCGCATTATTCTGGATCTGAAATAGAACCCAAACCCGATCGTTCCTTATGGTACATGGTTATTGGTTTGGGTCTTATCATTTTAATCATGGGCTACCTAACCTTTTATGTGGACGATGCGACTAGCATTTTTTCTTCAAAAAAGAACGATAATGTGGCCGAGCTTGTAGCCAACTCGGATGTTTTGAATGATAATTTGGCTATGAATGATGAAGAGGTAAGAAGCTCCCTCATTAAGTTTATTGAGGTTTTTTATAATGATCAGAAAAAGGGGTATTTTGACCCACCAAGTTATTTTCCTCCGATTACTCAAACCTATTATAACTTCCATAATCTTACCTATCAACGAATTAAGGAAATTCATTGGAAGCGTTTAGCCGACATGAAGAATTTCGATCTAACCTGGGATGTTTTCTCTCTTGATTTTGAACGAAACGGTAATGAAATTATAGCAAATTACTTAACTCGTGTTAGTTATTTTCAACCCTCACGTAATTTAGATGTTAGTGCTGATATTCGTTATGAAATGATCATTAATGAGGAGGGTAAAATTAGCTCATTGAGGGAAACCGAAATATTGAATTTGGTGGAGTCGCCACGTTCTTATCAAGCCGATACAAGTTCTTTGGGGGATGGCAATAATGTTTATGAAAACAAAGTAAGTGCTAAGGATGTTCAATCCACCCCAGAATCACAAAAAGTAGAAGCATTGGATGATGCTAAGCTTTACGATTCAGGAAATGTGGAGTCTGTTCCAGAGTATCGCGGCGGACAAAAAGCTTTGGCCATGTTTTTGGCCTCAAGATTAAAGTACCCAGCAAAAGCTAGAGAAAATAAAATAAAGGGAAAGGTTTATGTTGGATTTGTAATTGAAAAAAACGGCAGCTTAAGCGATTTTAAAGTAATTCGAGGAATCGGAGCTGGCTGTGACGAAGAGGCTATACGCGTCCTTAAATTAAGCCCCAATTGGAAACCAGGTTATGTAAAGGGTTATCCTGTCAGAACTACTTATATTCTCCCAGTTACTTTTCAGTTGGCTAATTAGAATTTATGGGATTTATTACTATTTCTTGAAGCATTTCAATAGCAATATCTAAGGTATTTACATGTTCAATAGCAAGCCTAAGAGTGTTTTTAACCTCCTTTAAATTGCTGATTCTTGGATGTGCCTCTAGAAATGATAACACACGTCCAAATTGTTCGGTTTCGTAATACGCGGATTGCTTATTACTTATAAAGTACCCCCTTAAAACACCTTTTTTAAGAGATATTTTCTCAAACCCAATCATTTTACCTAGATATTGAAGTCGCCAGGTATTAATTAATTCAATTACCTGCTGCGGCACCGGTCCGAAGCGATCTGCCAATTTTTGTCGGAAGGCATCTAAAGCTAATTCATCCTCAATATTAGATAACTCAGTGTATAAATTATAGCGTTCGGCAATATTGGTGACATATTCGTCAGGGATCATTACCTCTAAATCAGTATCCACATGAGTAAAAGAGATAAAGGGACGAGGTTTTTCATCACTAAATAGATTTTTAAACTCATCTTCTTTCAATTCCTGAATGGCTTCATCGAGGATTTTATGATACATCTCAAATCCAATTTCGGCAATAAATCCACTTTGTTCGGCTCCAAGAAGATTTCCACTTCCACGGATATCTAAATCGCGCATAGCTACATTAAATCCACTACCTAAATCCGAAAATTCCTCAATGGCACTTAGCCTTTTACGCGCTTCATTGGTTAGGGTGGAAAGTGGCGGACTCAATAAATAGCAGAAGGCTTTCTTGTTTGAACGACCAACACGA
>Ga0208082_1000554_pt1 | contig 11173 bp, 10 predicted proteins | sample LakMenE09Jun09ns_FD_150683 | JGI IMG/M metagenome (GOLD analysis project Ga0208082, IMG submission 150683) | Freshwater microbial communities from Lake Mendota, WI - 09JUN2009 deep hole epilimnion ns (SPAdes) | ecosystem: Environmental > Aquatic > Freshwater > Lake > Epilimnion/Euphotic zone ... | reverse complement strand
CGCGCAGAGATCGAAGAGCAAACAAATGCTGTTGCAATGCAACTTTCCAACATTCTTGATCCAGATGCGCCAATTGGTGGCGAAGCAGACTTCGTTGTTATCGAACACGTTGGCACACCGCGCGACTTTGCAAAAGATGGATTTGAACCAAAAGATCACGTAGAGCTTGGAAAACTATTAGGCGCCATCGATACAGAGCGCGGAGCAAAGGTTGCTGGATCACGTTCATATTACTTAACTGGTACTGGCGCATTACTTGAATTTGCTTTGGTTAATTACGCAATTGCATCTGCAACTAAAGCAGGATTTATTCCAGTTATTCCACCAGTACTTGTAAATCCTGCTGCAATGGAAGGCACAGGCTTTTTAGGACAAGCTGCCGAAAATGTTTATCACCTAGAACGCGATGAAGTGTATTTAGTTGGAACAAGTGAAGTGCCACTAGCCGCAATGCATATGGATGAGATCTTGCCAGCAGAAAAACTTCCACTTCGCTATGCAGGGTATTCAACGTGCTTCCGCCGTGAAGCAGGAACATATGGAAAAGATACCCGAGGCATTATTCGTGTGCACCAATTCGATAAAGTTGAAATGTTTTCATTTTGCAAACCAGAAGAAGCCAAAGAAGAGCACAAGCGTTTATTGCAATGGGAGAAAGATTTCCTTAACGCTATGGAGATTCCATTTCGCGTAATTGATGTGGCATCAGGAGATCTTGGATCTAGTGCTAACCGTAAATTCGATATTGAAGCGTGGATTCCTACACAAGATGCCTATCGCGAAGTAACAAGCACATCTAATTGCACAGAGTTTCAGGCACGCAGGTTAAACATTCGCTATAAAGATAGTGATGGCACAAAAGCCGTTGCAACCCTTAATGGCACACTCGTTGCAATTCCACGCATGATTGTTGCGATCTTAGAAAACCATCAAAATGCTGATGGAAGTGTCAATGTTCCAAAAGCACTACAACCATTCTTGGGCACGTCACGATTTGAGCTTGTGTGAGTTTTCGTCCCAAATTAATTGCTTCAGATCTAGATGGAACAATCGTTGCTCACTACGGCGAAGTAACCCAACGAACCATTAACGCATTTCGCACAGCCCATGACATGGGAGTTGAAATATTTTTTGTCACAGGTCGCCCACCTCGTTGGATGCCAGAGATTAAAGAAGCATTTGGTATCGGTAAAGCAATCTGTGGAAATGGCGCACAGTTATTTGATTTACAAAACCAAAAAGTTCTTGAAGAGTGGCTCATTCCGGTAGACGCGCAAATTGAAACAGTTAAACGCTTGCGCAAGGTAATTCCACAAATTTCATTCGCAACGGAAGCGCACAATTATTTTCACCGTGAAAAGAATTATGTGCCACGTTGGGATGTTGGTTTAGACAATATCGGCGTTGATGACATTTTAGAGATCATGACATCACCGTCGCTTAAATTATTAGCACGTTGTTCAGAGCAGGAAATGTCATCAGATGAAATGCTGGCAATTGCTACAAAAGAATTAAAAGATTTAGTAACTGTGACGCACTCAAATCCACATGATTCACTCTTAGAAATTTCGGCCATCGGTGTTTCAAAAGGTGCAACACTTTCTAAAATGGCAGAGCGCTTAGGAATTACTGCAGAGGATTGTGTTTCATTTGGTGATAATCCAAATGACATTTCAATGCTCGAGTGGTGCGGGCGATCATATGCAATGGCAGATGGACATCCAGATGCCCACAAGGCTGCTAAATCAATTGCAGAACCACACACAGATGATGGCGTGGCAATGATTATCGAGGAGTTATTGAAACTTCCTCCTCGTTAAGTAGCGTTAAATATTGCTCAATTTTTAGTGATGGCCTTCTTCAGGTAGATTACGCGGCGGAGGGCTCGCATAGCGGCCGAGTGCACCGGTCTTGAAAACCGGCAGGTGAAAGCCTCGTGGGTTCAAATCCCACGCCCTCCGCTCTTTTTGTTTATGGCATTAATTTTCGAGCATTTGTGGCTGACTTCATACCTATTTATGTGTACTTCCACCTAGCGACTTAACAATTGGCGGAGCACACTTACCCCTATAAAAGTTCCAAACTTTTAACACCAAAGGGGCTGTAGATGTCAGGAGTTTTCTCGCCAACGCGAGCAAAGATCAAGCAGCGCACACTGCGCACTGATAAATGGTGGGTCCAGCCTGCAATTACATTTGGAGTTTTGTTCAGCTTTGTAATTTATGCAACATTTCGCGCATTTGAAAATAAATATTATTTCGCAGAACCACTTGTTTCACCTTTTTATTCACCATGTCTATCAACTAGTTGTATCGAGGGCACATCACCTCTAGGACAACCTTTTAATAACGAATACTTCGGTATCGGAATCTCACCAGCGCTATTTATTTTGATCTTCCCGCTCGGATTTCGTATGACCTGTTATTACTATCGCAAGTCGTATTACCGCGCATTTTGGATGTCACCACCTGCATGTGCTGTCGCAGAACCACATACCAAGTACACAGGCGAAACACGTGCTCCTTTAATTTTGCAAAACGGTCACCGTTGGTTTTTCTACTTCGGTTTAATTTTTAACGTGTTGCTTACATACGATGCGATTCTTGCTTTCAGAGATGAAGAAGGACATTGGGGACACTTCAGTGTTGGAACGATTGTCTTAATCTTTAGTGCAACATTTCTCTGGCTTTATTCTTTGTCTTGTCACACATGCCGTCACACACTTGGTGGACGCCTCAAGCACTTCTCTAAGCACCCAGTGCGATACAAGATGTGGTCATGGGTTTCTGTTCTCAATCACAAGCATCCAACATTTGCATGGATCTCACTCTTCGGAGTTGCGTTCGCAGATATATATGTACGAAACGTCGCTTCTGGCGCCTGGACAAACTTCTATTTCTTCTAAGTGAGAGCAGCTAAATAAATGACAAACCTCGAACGCCACTCATATGACGTAGTTGTCATTGGCGCGGGCGGCGCCGGTCTTCGCGCTGCGGTAGAAGCACGTGAAGCTGGTTTGCGCGTTGCAATCATTTGCAAATCACTCTTTGGCAAAGCACACACCGTTATGGCAGAAGGTGGCGCTGCAGCGTCAATGGGAAACGTCAATGACAATGACAATTGGCAGGTTCACTTTCGCGACACAATGCGCGGTGGAAAATTCCTTAACCACTACAGAATGGCTGAATTACACGCCAAAGAATCACCAGATCGCATCTGGGAGCTTGAACAATGGGGCGCACTCTTTGATCGCACATCAGAAGGAAAAATTAGCCAACGTAACTTTGGTGGACACGAATATCCACGTCTTGCACACGTGGGAGATCGCACAGGCCTAGAACTTATTCGCGCAATGCAACAACGTATCGTCGCGCTGCAACAAAAAGATGGCAAGACATATCAATCAATGGAGAGCCATCTCAAGGTATTTGCAGAACTAACAGTTACTGAAATTTTAAAAGAAGATGGAAAGATTGCCGGTGTCTATGGATACTGGCGCGAGACTGGCGCCGAAGTTTTATTTGAAGCCCCTGCTGTAATTATTGCAACTGGCGGCGTTGGTAAAACATTTAAAATTACATCTAACTCCTGGGAAGGCACAGGAGATGGTCACGCACTTGCACTTAAAGCTGGCGCAAACCTTGTTGATATGGAGTTCTTACAATTTCACCCAACAGGAATGGTCTGGCCACCATCTGTTCGCGGAATTTTAGTAACTGAATCTGTTCGTGGTGAAGGTGGAGTTCTTACAAACAATAAGGGCGAACGCTTTATGTTTAAGTACATTCCAGATGTATTTAAAGATAAGTATGCCGATAATGAAGAAGAAGCCGATCGTTGGTATGTGGATCAAGATAACAACCGCCGACCACCTGAGCTATTGCCACGTGATGAAGTTGCTCGCGCAATTAACACTGAAGTTAAAGCAGGGCGCGGCACAGAACACGGCGGAGTATTCCTCGATGTTTCAAAGCGTTTAACTGCTGAAGTAATTAAGAAGCGTCTGCCATCAATGTGGCACCAGTTCTATGAATTAGCTGGCGTTGACATTACAAAAGAGGCAATGGAAGTCGGACCAACATGTCACTACGTCATGGGCGGGGTTGAAGTAGAACCAGATACTGCAGCAGCAGTTGGTGTTCCAGGTTTATTTGCAGCAGGTGAAGTTGCTGGTGGAATGCACGGTTCAAATCGTCTAGGCGGCAATTCACTCTCAGACTTACTTGTCTTTGGTCGTCGCGCAGGTATGGGCGCAGCTGAATATGTAAAGAACGCTAAACCTGTTGCAGTAAGTGAAGCGGCAATTAAATCTGCAGCAGAGCGCATCCAAGCGCCATTTACACGCAGTGGTGGCGAAAACTCATATTCATTACACGCCGAACTTCAGGAAATTACACATAACCTTGTTGGAATTATTCGCACAGGTTCTGAATTGGCAGAAGCAATTACACAAATTGCTGAAATTAGAAAGCGCAGTGCAAATGTTTCTGTGGCAGGAGATCGCAAATTCAATCCTGGCTTCCACCTTGCATTCGATCTAGACAATATGTTGTTAGTTGCCGAGAGCACAGCAAAGTCTGCAATCTCTCGCGAAGAGTCTCGCGGTGGACACACACGAGATGACTTCCCACAGTTAGATAACAAGTGGCGCCAGATCAATCACATTGCATCCTTTAATGGCACAGAAGTAAGCGTGCACAAGCAAGAACTTCCTGAGCTTCCTAAAGAGCTCTTTGACCTCTTTGATATTCACGAATTAGAGAAGTACATGACGACTGAAGAAATCGCGAAAGGCGGTGCACGCTAATGGCACGCAAACTTAAGATGCGCATCTGGCGCGGAGATGCAGATAACGGCGCACTTCAAGATGTCACAGTTGAAGCCAATGAAGGCGAAGTAGTACTTGATGTGATTCACCGCGTCCAAGCAACACAGATGGGCGATCTGGCTGTGCGCTGGAACTGCAAAGCGGGCAAGTGCGGCTCATGTTCCATGGAAATTAATGGAAAGCCACGTCTTGCATGTATGACACAAGTTGCTTCATACGGTGATGAAGAGACAATTACTGTCACACCTCTTCGCGCATTTCCAGTCATTAAAGATCTTGTTACAGATGTTTCATTTAATTACAGAAAAGCAATGGAAATTCCATCCTATGAACCACCTGCAAATCTAAAACCAGGTGAAGCACGCATGCAACAAATAGATGTTGAGCGCAGCCAAGAGTTTCGCAAATGCATCGAATGTTTCTTGTGCCAAGACACATGTCACGTTATTCGAGACCACGAAGAGAATAAGAAATCATTCGCCGGACCACGCTTCTTTATTCGAATTGCAGAACTAGATATGCACCCACTAGATATTCTTAAAAATCGCAAGCAAAAGGCTCAAGAAGAGCACGGTCTTGGAATGTGTAACATCACGAAGTGCTGTACTGAAGTATGCCCAGAGCACATCCGAATTACAGATAACGCGATCATTCCAATGAAAGAGCGCGTAGTAGATGTTAAATACGATCCAGTCCGTTGGTTAGGCACAAAAATACGTAAGCGCGAGGGTATCGTTTAATACATGAGCCAAATCGTCACAGTGCGATCAATTTCATTGGTCGCACTTGGCGGAGTATTAGGTTCACTTCTTCGCTACACAATTGGTGAGTTATTTAGTAATTCGCGCACATCAACTCTAATCACAAATCTATTAGGCGTTGCCATCGCAACTCTCTTATTAGTTCTCATGGAACGCCGCGGCAGCACAGATCAACGACACTTTTGGTTGCCAGGATTTTGCGCAGGACTGACAACATTTTCAGCACTGGCTTTATACACCCTTGAACCAGGCGATGGCGGTGCGGTGTATCTAAGCGTTAGCGTGATTGCTAGCTTGGCAATCATCGCAATCATGATGCCGATTGCACGAAAAGTAATTGCGGTACGGCCATGAGTATTGCACTTGTAATTTTAGGAGCAGCAATAGGCGCCCCATCACGATTTATAATCGATCAGTATTTACGTAAGTTTTCTAATCTGCCATGGGGAACATTTGCGGCAAACGTAGCTGGCTCATTTGTTATTGGCCTGACATGGGGTGCGACGCAAAATACTGTGGCCCTGGTTGCTATTGGTTTTGCAGGGGCGTTTACAACATGGTCAACATTTATGTTAGATATTTATTTAGCAATCGAACTCAAAAAATATAGGTCAGCTGTAATAAATTACATTGGATCATTGCTTATTGGTTTACTTGCTGCAGCACTTGCTATCAATCTAGTTGCGTAAAGAGAGCATCCACTTTTCTATTTCATCTGGATGGCGCGGCAAATTCTGACTTAAATTAAGGCAACCATCGGCTGTGACAACTACGTCATCTTCAATGCGAATTCCGATACCGCGATATTCAGGTGCGAACATGTCATCATCAGGTTGGATGTATAGGCCTGGTTCAACAGTTAAAACCATTCCTTCTTTAAGAGTTCCGAGTACATAATCTTCATCGCGCGCTTTATCGCAATCGTGCACATCCATACCGAGCATGTGGCTTACACCGTGCAGAGTCCAACGGCGGTGAAGACCATTTTCTGGAAGCAAAGATTCCTCGACCGACATGGGCAGAACACCCATATCTGACAAGCCTTTTGCCAATACCGCTTGGCACGCAGCGTTGATTGATTTAAATGTCGCACCAGGTTTTACTGCGGCAAACCCTGCAAGCTGTGCTTCATAGACCAACATATATAAAGCGCGTTGCGCGGGAGAAAACTTTCCAGAGATCGGCAATGTGCGAGTGATATCTGCTGTGTAGTACGAATCCATTTCGATACCAGCATCAATAAGAATTAATTCACCGGGGCGCACTTGCCCGTCATTTTGAATCCAGTGCAAAATACAAGCATGCGAACCAGAGGCTGCAATTGTTTCGTATCCCAAATCATTTCCTGCAATACGTGCACGACCAAAGAATGCAGCTTCCACAACACGTTCTCCGCGCGCAGTGCTAACAGCTGCTGGCAATGAACGAATGACATCTGCAAAACCCTTTGCAGTTTCATCACACGCACGTTGCAACTCTGTAATTTCATACTCATCCTTGATGAGGCGAGCAGCAGATGTGTAGGTAACAAAATCTTTTTCTTGTGGATGCACGGCAATGTTCTTATCAACCATTGGATCTTCACCACGAATTGTTAGCGCGGCGGCGCCATCTTTTAAGAGTGCTTCAAGATCATCAACTCGACGAGTTTCGATTTGGTAACGCTGGCGCGCTTCATCTAATGTGAAACGACGACCAACCCATAATTCACCGAAGCGACGGTCAGTATAAAAAGCGTGAGTATCGCGAGTAGAACGCGGATGAATATATAAAAATGTTTCATGACCGGTCTCTGTTGGTTCTAAAACAAGAACAGCATCCGCACTCGCTTCAACGCCTTGCACGCCAGAGTAATAAGCGAATGCAGAGTGAGGTCTGAATCTGTAATCAGTATCGTTGCTACGAACTTTGAATCCGCCAGCGGGCAAAACTAAACGAACACCTGGATATTGCGCAGATAATGTTGCGCGACGTAAAAATGCGGATGTGACTGCAGGGCCAGCAACGACATCATCTAAATCAGATGGCACCCAACCCTCGGACATGAATTTGGCATAAGCAGGAGAAGGAGTGTTATCGCGCGCAGCCTTAACGGGCTCTATTGCAGGAGAATTCATTCCTTTTTGATCCATATATGAAGTCTAAAGCGAAACGCTTTGTACCGCGAGCTTCTTCTTGCCTGTAAACTTTGCCTGTACAAGGAGACGTCGCATAGCCCGGTCGAGTGCGCCTCACTGCTAACGAGGTAAGGTGTAAAAGCCTTCGGAGGTTCAAATCCTCTCGTCTCCGCAGAAAATTAAGTGAAGGAGTCCACGCGTGCCAACGTTTAAAGTCGCAATCGTTGGCGCAGGACCCGCTGGTTATTTCGCAGCGCAAGCTCTACAAAATGCACAGTCCGACGATAAAACTTTTGCCATCGACATGATTGAACGCCTGCCAACTCCATGGGGTTTGGTACGAAGTGGTGTTGCACCAGATCATCCAAAGATTAAAACAGTTTCAAAAGTATTTGAAAAGATTGCAACTGCTGGAAACTTTCGTTTATTCGGAAATGTTGAATTAGGTATTGATGTGCAGCTCGGTGAGCTGCAAGCAAAGTATGACGCGGTAATTATTGCAACAGGTACTTCTCTAGGGCGAAAACTTGGTATACCCGGTGAAGAGTTACAGGGCTATTTATCTGCCGCCGATTTTGTGCCTTGGTATAACGCACACCCTGATTACACAGGCGTTGATGTGCCACTCGATGCCGACACAGCAATTGTTATTGGCGCCGGAAATGTTGCAATGGATGTTGCTCGCATGTTGGCCCTTGATCCAGCAGAGCTAGATCCAACAGATACTGCCAACTATGCAATCACAGCACTTAAGAAGAGCAACATCCGTAAGGTTTATATCTGCGCTCGCCGCGGGGCAGAACACGCAGCATTTACATCCCCCGAACTTCGCGATCTGCCAAAGCTTGAACACACAAATGTGATTATCAGCAAGAGTGACATTGATGCAGCAATTGTCGCAGCAGGTGATGCACCGGAGAAAGATGTGAAGAGCAACTTAGATGCCATGCTTGCAATTGCAGAACATGAAAAAACAAGCCATGCGCGCACTATGGAGTTCTTATTTCATCATGTTCCAACAGAAATAAAGGGTTCTGGCCAGGTTCAAGAAGTTGAATTTAAAACACCTGCTGGGCAAAAAGTTATTAAGTGCGGCCTAGTAATTAGCGCTATTGGCTATGAAGCACAGCCACTATCTGGGATTAGTTATGAAAAGGGCAAAGTATTAAATACAGATGGTCGCGTAAAAGATAATCTCTATGTTGTTGGCTGGGCCAAGCGCGGGCCTTCAGGAGTTATCGGTACAAACAAAAGCGATGCTGCCGGTGTTATTGAATTACTTATTTCAACCCTGACAACACCTAAAAATTCTGGAGATATCAACGATCTGATCGGCGCGCACAAAGTCATCACACAAACTCATTGGGAAGCGATTAATGCTGCTGAAGTTGCAAGCGGTGAACCACTAGGAAAACCACGTGTGAAGGTTGCCGATAAAGATGAGCTATTGCGTTTGGGCGGCTTTTAAAGTTAATTAGCTAGTGCTTCAAAAACCACAGCAACAACAGTTGCGCCAGCATCTTCATTGCCTTGTGCGCGTTCGCCAATCCAGCCAGCACGACCATGTTTAGGCGCCATTGCAGCAGTTGCACTGGCACCTGCGCGAGCAGCAATTCCTGCAGCGTTTAATCCTGCTTGTAAATCTGTTGCACTATTTAATGCAACGGAAGCGGGATGTAGCGCATCCAAAAGTGTTCGCTCACCTAACGCTGCTTTTCCACGTGCTGCGATTCCGTCATAGGCAGCGGTAACAGAGAGTTGTGTGTTTTTTAGTGCGTCGCCATCTGTGACAGCAGCCGATGCGCGAATAAATCCAGTTGCAAACAACGTTCCAAAAGTAGAGGGTGCAAACTTTGCAATTTCGCGACCAATTAACATCAGATCAGCTTTGAGATCACCAGTTGCACCGGCAGCACCTGAGCGAAGGCCTTTAGCAATGTTGCCCGCTGTAATTCCTAAATCTCCATCGCCAGCAACAGCATCTAACTCCTCAAATTTCTTTGAGTTATTTTCAAGCGCCGTTGCTACTTTTTCTATGGCGTCGGTAAATGCACTCATGCCTGGGTGAAAAATGGAGTGTGTACTGGAGTATTTATGTAGTTAAGCAACTCATCATCCACACGGATAACGCTGATGGATGCACCAGCCATTTCCAGAGATGTTGCGAATTCGCCAACGTAAGCACGTGCTACATCTACGCCATAACCCTTAAGAGTTTTCTTAGCGTGACGGAACATGATGTAGAGCTCCTCCGGTGGGGTGGCGCCCAAGCTATTCATCAGCACGCATACTTTGTCACCGCTTTTTAGATCTAGGTCATTCTTAATTGCAGTAAGTAGTTCTTCTGTAATTTGATCGGCACTTTCTAGTGCGCTCTTTCGAATTCCAGGTTCGCCATGGATACCCATACCGATTTCCATTTCACCTGCTTTAACTTCAAAAGTTGGGTGACCAACTGCAGGAAGTGTTACAGGGCTTAGGGCAACGCCCATTGTGCGAGTTTGCGCAGAAGCTTTTTTGGTAACTGCGACAACTTCATCGAGTGATAAACCTTTTGCGGCCGCTGCTCCAGCAACTTTGTATAAAAAGAAAATTCCAGCAATTCCGCGACGTCGTGCTTCTTCACCTTTTGGTGCAGATGCCACATCATCTGCGCCGACTACTGTTTCAACACGAATTCCTTCAGCCGCTGCAAGTTCTGCTGCAAAATCAAAGTTAAAAACATCTCCGCCGTAGTTTCCATAAATATAAAGAACACCGGCACCAGAATTAGATTGTTTCGTTACAGCAAGCATCTGTTCTGCGGTCGGACTTTGGAAAACATCGCCCACTGCAACGCCATCGAGCATGCCTTTTCCAACATAGCCAAGAAAGAGTGGAAGATGGCCAGAGCCACCCCCTGTTGTAATCCCCACCTTGCCGGCAACTGGTGCATCGGCTCGGACCAGGGCGTGATTGTCTCCATCGACTGCCTTGAGTTGGGTCGGATAGGCCTCAAGAATGCCCTCTAGCATCTCGTTAACGAACTCTGTTGGCACATTTAGGATCTTTTGCATGACGTAAGCCTATCTCCCTGGGAATTAACCTTTGATAACAACATTGTTACAAAAAGTTATCTTGTTATAACGCAACTCTTGACCAATTTTGTTAAAACAGAATATATTCGTCCTTACCTACGGGGTCAACCTGTCCCGATCCCCTGCAGAGGTAACACAAAAGGAGCACGAATGAAGAAGTACAAGCTCATCGCAGTTGTTGCTGCGACAGCGCTCTTGGTTTCAGCTGGCATCTCAACAAGCCAAGCTGCAGCAAAGAAGCGTTATGTAATCTCCGTTAAGTTGATCGGCGTCGGCTGGTTCGACAACATGGATAAAGGTATTAAGTCATGGGCAAAGTCAAAGAAGATTGACGCGACAATGACTGGTGCAACAGATGCATCACCAGAAAAGCAATCAAAGATGGTTGAA